>Ga0078972_1005121_pt1 | contig 34077 bp, 35 predicted proteins | sample YelNatPaOPGAMG01_FD_67568 | JGI IMG/M metagenome (GOLD analysis project Ga0078972, IMG submission 67568) | Hot spring thermophilic microbial communities from Obsidian Pool, Yellowstone National Park, USA - OP-RAMG-01 (SPADES assembly) (version 2) | ecosystem: Environmental > Aquatic > Thermal... | reverse complement strand
TAGAGTTAACAAAGGAGGATTGGGTTGCCACAAAAGCCATGAAAATAATACAGTTGCAGAGGGCCATGCTCCTCTTGGGCGGTCCAGACCTAAAATGGAATCCTGAAATCCACGATGAAAATCCATTGCGGTTTTATGAGCCATTGCCATCCGGACCTTTCAAGGGAAAAACCATCGAGAAGGCTCGTGTAGAAGAGGAGAAGCGCAAGTACTATGAGCTTGTGGGCTGGGATGAGAGAGGCATACCGAAATCCGAAACCCTCAGAAGGCTTGGGTTGGACGACGTTGACAAAGCCTTGGAAAAGCTCCGCTGAAAACCAACATCTTTTGGCTTTTGGGAAAAGCAATAGCCACTAGCCCCCTCTAGATTTTCTGCAGCTATAATGTTACTCGTATAACCCTTGTAGGCGTAATTATCAAGGAGACTTTCCTATCCTTCTCTTCGAAAGGCACCTCTTCCACTACCTGCATGTCATGAACCGTTGTGGCAACTGGAATTTCCCCAAACTTTCTTTCCAAGATTTCTATTTCCACGTCACCATATCCGTGGCCTTTTCCAAGCCTATGCCCATGCAAGTCGACAGCCACGGAACCTTCAACTATCAAATCTGGCCTTGGAAATTTTTGGGTTTCAACTCCAAACTGGAAAGCACCCCTTATTGTTGATGCAAAATGCTCTTTTCCCCGCACTTTAGCCGGGTCTATAAGTATGAAGCCCCGAGCGAGCCTCGGCGAGGCCATAATAAGAATTTTCCCGTCTCTTAAAGCGTTCTCCCTTACCCTGCGTTGGGGCGAGTCTGGGTTTACAAAAACAACTTTCGCCTTTTTCCATTCTTCAAGCTGGCGAAGTTTGTCTGCGGCGGTTTCAGCCCCAACGAAGTTTGGGATTCTCCCCCAGCATGGAAGCGGAAAAGCTGCTACTCCAGACTTTTCCATTTCACGCCAAATTTTTTCCCGTAACCGCTGCTTTTCTTTGGTAATTTCAGACATTAAATGAAAATAGGGGTATGGAAGGCTTTAAGGGTTTTAGATTATTCCGAGTTTTTTGCCGCCTTCTTTGAAGGCTTCTGCTGCTCTTTCCAGCTGTTCCGTTGTGTGTTTTGTGCATACTTGGACGCGGATTCTGGCTTTGTCCCTGGCAACCATTGGATAAAAGATTGGCAATACGAATATGCCCTTCGTCCATAGGTAGTCTGCCAAGTCCCTTGCAGCCTTGCTTTTTCCACACATGACTGGAATTATTGGGGTTTCGGTGTTTCCGGTGTCGAAACCAGCGTCTTGCAGCGCATCTAGCAAGTGGTTTCGGTTTTCCCAGACTCGTCGGACGTGTTCTGGTTCTGTTTCGAGGACTTCTATGGCGGCTATGCAGGCGGCTGCAACTCCAGGCGGGACGGCGCCGCTGAGAAGCCAGCTTCTAGCCTTGTTGTAGGCAAAGTTTCGCAGTTCTTCGCTTCCTGTTATATGTCCGCCTATGACGCCGAAAGCCTTTGAAAAAGTTCCCATCTCCACGTGCACTTCGTCACGCCTAAGCCCGTAATGGCTTACTATTCCGCGTCCACCCTCGCCTAAAACGCCTTCACCATGAGCGTCGTCCACGTAAACGCCTGCGCCGTGCTCCTTTGCGATTTTGGCTATATCCTTGAGTGGTGCTGTGTCTCCGTCCATGCTGAAAACACCGTCTGTTATAATCCAGATGTGGTTGTAGGGCGGGTCATGTTTTTCGGCTTCTTCCATAACTCGGGCTAGGTCTTCAACGTCCTTGTGCTTGTATATGGCTCTGTCCGCTCGGCTTAACCTACAACCATCAATTATTGAGCCGTGGTTTAGCTCGTCTGAAACTAGTAGGTCGCCCTTGTCCGCGAGCTGTGGTATAAGCCCCTCATTAACCATAAAACCAGTCTGAAATGTGAGCGAGGCTGGGGCTCTTTTGAACTTAGCTAGGCGTCTGTCAAGTTCCTCATGAAGTATCATGTTTCCTGAAATGGACCGGTCGCTTCCAGCTCCAGCGCCATACTTGCGGGTTGCCTCTATCATGGCGTTAACAACTTTTGGGTGGGTTGCAAGGTTTAGGTAGTTGTTGGCGCAGAGCATCAAAACCTCTTTTCCATCGACTATGCATATGGGCTCGCTGGCAGACTCCAAAACCTTAAGCTCCCAGTTTAGGTTCTCCCGGACCAAGCGCTCATATTCCTCAGCCAAATAGCGGGTAGGATGCCTCTCAACCATGCCCTTTCACCCTCAAATAGCTCTAATTTAAGACGGCTTTTAACACTTCCTATAAAATCACAGCAAAAAGGGACATTTAGAGGCGTCCTTCAGCAAAACGCCTTGAAAGCTTCTCAATCATGTCCCGGGTCATAGTGGCCAAATCGTATTTTGGGTTCCAACCCCAATCCTCACGGGCGGCGCTGTCATCTATGGACATGGGCCAAGAGTCTGCAATCTTCTGCCTAAAGTCTGGCTTGTACTCGCAGACAAATTCTGGGATATGTTTCCTAATTTCAGCGGCAAGCTCGGCTGGCGAAAAGCTCATAGCCGCCACATTATAGCTTGTTCGACACTTAACCCTTGAAGCTTCAGCCTCCATAAGGGTTATAGCAGCATTTATGCAGTCGGGCATATACATCATTGGCAGAACAGTGTCAGCCCTCAAAAAGCACGTGTAACGCTTATGCCTAACTGCCTCATAAAAAATTTCTACGGCATAGTCCGTCGTGCCCCCTCCCGGAGGAGTTTCACTGCTTATTATTCCTGGATAGCGAACGCTTCTAACGTCAACACCGTAACGGAGAAAATAGTAGTTACATAAAAGTTCGCCAGCAACCTTTGTAACGCCATACATTGTTCTTGGGATTAAAACTGTGTTTTGGGGAGTTTTAACGCGAGGCGCTTCCGGACCGAAAACGGCTATGGAACTTGGCCAAAAAACCTTCAAGCCATATTGCCTTGCTACTTCCAGCACATTGTAGAGGCTTCCCATGTTTATGTTCCATGCGTTTTGTGGGTTTTCTTCGCCAACAGCTGAAAGCACAGCGGCCAAATGATAAACCGTGTCAACGTCATATTCCTTAACAATCTTTTCAACATCCTCCCTTTTAGTGGCGTCCAAAAACTCGAAGGGTCCAGAGCCTAGTAAGGCTTCACTGGGCTTCCTCTTGTGTCCAGCGGCAACCACATTTTCTTTGCCATACTTGTTTCGCAACTCCAATGTGAGTTCTGAGCCGATCTGACCCGTCGCCCCAGTGACAAGAATTTTCTTTGACTGCTTCCGATACATCTGTAGCACCGCTTGCGGAAAGATGACTGTAAAATTGTAAATATTTAAGAACTTCCAAAACTAGGCACTGTTTTTAACGTGCCCATTCTGGAACTCGCACATTTCGAACTGCATCCGTGTCTGGGATGTATGGTTTTATATCCACTATTGGTGAGCCTTCAAAAGCGTCTAAACCTCTAACCGTTAAAGCACAGTTTTCTCTTTTAACAAGTTCTACAACGCACAAGCCTATTGGGTTTGGTCTGGATGGGCTTCTGCAGGCGAAAACTCCAGTTTCCACGTTGACCGCGTGCTTTCTAGGAAAAACAAGCAGCGTCCGCCTATCCGCCTCATTATCGCGCAAATGAAACCAGTACAGGATAATTAGGTGGGAGAATTCCTCAATACCTTTAAGGCCTCTGCAAAACTTTGGGAAAATTCTTATTGTGGCTTCCTCTTCACCGGCTTTTTCAACAGCCCCTATAAAGTGGACTTCGCCCTTACTTACGCTTTTCATTTATGGTCACTAGATGTGTTAACTTACATTCCTCTTATAATAATAATGCCATAATGCCAAAAGGTTTTGTAATCAATATTTTGAATATGTTTTCTGAATTCATAAGTGTTTTAATGTTTTATGGTCAACTATGGTTTGCAGGGTGGAATCGCGTTGAACGACCAAATCCTTCAGGCGTGCAAGGAATTGATTGACGACGCGAAAATGAGATGTGCCGACCTTGTTTTTAAGGAAATATGCCTAGACATCCTTTCAAGGGCGCGAAACATTCTAACAGAAAAACAGTTTAAAGTTTTGGCTGCGTACGCCGCCGAAAGAATGAGGGAAAAAGTTCCCTTTGAAATTCAGCATGAATTAGTAACACCTTAATTAAATTCAGCCAGCCCACAATTCCACCCTGCACATGGCTTTTCAGCCAAGCTTGTATCCTATTTTTCGCAGAAACTCCTTTCTAACTTTGATGTCGCTTTCCGCTTCTATACCCTTACTCTTAAAACCATCAATAACGCCTACTATGCCCCTACCCTGCTCCGTTTCAGCAATCACGACCTCTAAGGGGTTGGCAGTGGCAGCATAGATCGTGCAGACCTCAGGTACCTTTCTAATTTTGTCCAGAACATTGATGGGATAAGCATTTTTCAAGAAAATTATGAAGCTGTGGCCGCACGCAATTTCAAAAGCCTTTTTCGCTGCAAGCTGCCTTAACTCCTCGTCGTTCCCCTCATGTCTAACAAGGCAAGGTCCAGAACTTTCGCAAAAGCCTATCCCAAACTTTATGTTGGGGACAGAGTTAACCAAAGCCTCATACACGTCTTCAACGGTTTTTATGAAGTGGGCCATGCCCAAAATCACGTTGCAGTCTTTCGGCACTTCAATCTTCACAGTTTCAAATTTGAGCATAATGCTTCCCCTCCGTTTAGTTTTTCTGTGCTTTAGGCTTCAAGAATTTTATGGCGAAAAGTATTGTGCCAGCCGCCACTATAGCTGATGACAAGTAAAAAGTGTTTATGAAGGCCTTGTACTCTTGCATGCCTAGAATTTTGGTTTGAACGTCTGCGAAGGGTCCGCCAATAAGAATCCCAGCTGGTCCCCAACTTAATGCGATAACCGCGTTATATCTGCTCAACAATTGTCCCCTTCTATGTTCTGGGGTCAAATCTCCCGCAAGGGTGAAACCGACTGTTTGGATACTCCAGAAGGCAACACCATTCAATCCATAAATCAAGATCATCAAGGGAACGTTTACCGCCAAGCCGTAAAGGGCTGGAATGATTACCGCCAAAATTAATCCAAAAAGCATCACTTTTTCTCTTCCCATCTTATCTGCAAGTCTTCCAGAAAGGGCGCTTGCAATCATGCCCCCAACGGTCCAAGCGCTAATTATTAAGCTCATTTCTTGATCACTTACGTTTAAGCCATCTCGAAGCTTTATGAAAAGGAGAAATACTTGATTTATCGAGGCTGCGCCTAGAATAATAATTAAGAGGGATGCTAAAAACCACTTATACGCGTTTTCATCTGCCAAAACAACTTTGCCTTTCACTTTAGCTTCCGTTACCAGCTGTTTTTCTGTAAATCTTAAGCCATTTTTCTCAACACCTCTCGAAATATAGGTCATTATTGCTGCGCCAGTAAACAACAAGGCGGTAACGGTCCAGAAAATTGTTCCATTTCTGAAACCTTCGCCGCCTGCGTATAGAAAGCCAGCAAATATTATGCCAACCATTCTTCCCAACGAGGCAATAAAGTTTAACGAACCGACAACCCTCCCCCGAGAACTAGGCGTAGTGATGTCTGTTAAGAGCACAGCCCAGCCCACATCTGACATAGACCAGAAGAACTCTAAGATTGACAATCCGAAAATTATTGTTAAGCCAGCCTCAAACCCCATCCCGGCGTCGATTAAAAATCTGTGGACAAAAAACACGATTATGTAGGCGAAGCCGGCTATGCTCTCTCCAATTATTATTAGCTTAGCCCTAACCTTAAAACGGTCACATATTCTGCCCCAGAGAAGATTCTGACCTAAAGCGGAGGCAATCATGTCGAAAGTCCCGAGGGCAGCCGTTGAGGTCACCGCATGCATAAGCATGTAAAGGTAATTAACCATAAAAGTGTAGAATATTCCCCTTCTAAGGAAGGTTAGAAACTGGAAAATGCCTAAATTGACAAAAATCTTTTTGAAAAACGGTGGATTTGAAGTTTGATCACATCTTTTTATCATCAAGACCGCTTTTCAAAGGTGAAGGTTTAGGCTAATTTTTAGATTAGGAATTTCCCATTTTTGTAGATTAATTGACCGTCCACGTAGATCTCGCCATCCTTCTTCATGTCCTTTAATATGTCCCAGTGGATTGCCGACTTGTTAAGCCCCCCAGACTCGGGATACGAGTTTCCAAGGGCTAAATGTATTGTTCCACCCATTTTCTCGTCGAAAAGCATGTTTTTAGTAAACTTTGATATGGCATAGTTGGTTCCTATGGCGATTTCTCCAATGCGTCTTGCACCGTCAATCTTCAATATTTCCTGCAGAAGCTCATTTCCTTTAGCGGCTGAAGCCTTAACAACCTCTCCATCCTTAAATGTTAAGGTTATATCTTCAACTTCTCTTCCGGAAACTATCCCTGGAAAAGTGAACCTTATTGTGCCGTTTGCCGAATCTTCAATAGGTGCCGTGAAAACTTCGCCGTCTGGCATGTTCTCCTTCCCAGCACAGTTTATCCATCTTCTCCCCTTAACATTTAAAGTTAGGTCTGTATCCTCACCAACCACTCGAACTTCGCTTCCACGATTTAAGAAATCGCATATCTTTTCCTGCTCTTGACGGATTCTACGCCACTCAGCAATAGGGTCTTCTTTGTCAGCGAAACAGCTGGCATAGACAAAGTCCTCGTACTCCTCAAGAGACATGGAAGCCTCTTGAGCCTGAGCGTTTGTTGGGTAGGGCAGAACAGTCCACCTCAATTTTCCCTCTGCAACACGCTTGTGGAATATTTCTGACAACTCCCTTCTTGACGCTGCATGAAGCCTTATCCGCGCTGGATCTATGTTTGTCAATTTCTTGAGATTCTGTTCACAGTAAATGCTTATGTTCACGTCAACATTTTCAGCTATAAACTTTTCAATGGGTGAAACATAGCTAAGCTGCTTTTCATTGGCATATTTAAAGAAGGTATATTGCAAGTCCAGTCTTGGATAAACCATTGGATGGGCTCCAGCCACTAAACATTCTTTATAAATTTCATTTATCAATGGAAAAGCAGCATCACTGCCTTGTATAAAGACGACTTCTCCGGGTTTTACTTCAACACTGTAATGGACACAAAGCTTTGCAAGCCTTTCTATCCTCAGGTCCACCATTTTAACCCACCTTTTTGAAATCCAATAAGACACGATACTGATGTAAAAGCTTTTTGAGATGAATAGACTGGCTATGTTTTCTTTTTTATTAGAAGCCAGTTTTCATTTCCTTTAAACTTTATTAGCGCGTATTCGCCTTTCAGTTTTTCACCATCCAAAATGAATTCTAACTTGTTGGTGCTTCTGCTTTTTAGAGTGTATGTGCCTTTATCCCAAATTTCCACTTTTCCAGCACCATACATTCCTTCGGGTATTACACCTTCAAATTCTATGTAGCTTAAAGGGTGATCCTCAACCATGACAGCAAGCCTTCTAACTCCAGGCTGTGTGGGCGGCCCTTTTGGAACAGCCCAACTTTTTAGAACGCCGTCCATCTCGAGTCTAAAATCATAATGTAAATGTCTTGCATGGTGGAGCTGAACCACAAATCTTGGGGACACCTTCCCACCAGTTTGCTAATTTACTTCTAAGCGGTAGATAACTTTAATTTGGAGATGACGTTTGAACGAACATGCACTAATTAGGAGACTGATGGAGTATCCATATCTCCCAAGTCCAGCATCCGTTATTGAGGCAGCCCTAAACATGGTTGTAATCAAGCCTCATGAAGTTTTTGCAGACCTTGGATGCGGAGACGGTGCTGTGTTAGTTGAAGCCGCCAAGAAATTTGGAGTTTTCTGCGTTGGGTTTGAAGTTAACCCCGCATTAGCTATTCTCGCCCATAAGAAGGCAGAAAATCATGGGGTTAAACATTTAGTGGACATTGTCTGCTCTGATATATTCACCATTGACTTTTCAAGGCTCAATGTACTATACGTTTATCCATTTCCATTAATAGTTCCAAAACTTTCAGAGAAAATAATTGCCGAGTGCTCGAAGGGTACTAGGATATTGGTTCATGATCACCGCTTTAATGGGATTGAACCAGCAAAGAGTATTAAAATATTTGAAAGGGGCAACCATATCCATTCGGTTCATCTTTACATTCTATAATTTTCATATGAGCTCTGAATAAATGTGGATTTAGAATCTAGATTGGCAGTTCATAAGTTAGTTAAATATGCTTGGCTTATTTTGTTGCGTAGGGTATGGAGGAAAACCTTTGAGGAAAGATTTAACCCCCAAACAAAGAAGGGAAATAAAAGCGAAAATGGCTGATGCTCTCAAGGAGAACATTAAGGGTCTCTCGACAGATTTTCAAAAAATATTGATAGATGATCTCGCCACAGCATTTCAAAATAGAATGAACGTGTTAATGCGAGTACAAGCAAAAAGAAGCTACTAACGGAGACTAAATAGGAAAAAGACGTAGTTTGAATCCATAAAAGCTTTATATAAAATTTGGGAAAATATGGCAAAGAGGTTTGGATGATGAGGCGTTCCAAACTTGAGATGTATATCGATATCCTTAAGGTGCTGGCTCACAGGGGCCCATTAAAGCTGACGCATATTATGTATAAGGCTAATGTAAACTGTAGCGTTTTGAAGGAGTATCTTGATTTTCTAATGAAACAGAACCTTGTTGAAGAACGAACAATCGGCAAGCGAAGGGTTGTTTACGCCATAACTCAACGGGGCATAACAGTTCTTAAGCATTTCAAAGAGCTAAAACAAGTTTTGCCAATAGTGGAAGAGGCAAGAAACAAAGCCCCAATACCATATTAGCGACAACTTTTCCTTCTAAATTTGTTTTAAAATTCCTTCTTTCGTATTCTCATTTCGCTAGCTTTAGTTTGTGTTGTTAGTGAATTTTTGAGTAGGTTTAGTTTTGCATTTATTTGTGAATCATTATGGATGTTTCGTAAGACTTAATAAACTCTTCTTCCCATTACCACATGTACACACGTAAAACACAATGGGGAAGCCATAGTGTCCAGCCAAGAAGTTCTAGGGAAGAAACCCATACAAATCCTGGAGAAGATAAGGGAAAGCCTTGAGAAATTAAACGAGAAAATGGAAATCATGATTGAACTGCAAAAACATGGAAGAAGGGACATACAGACAATTCCCCAGGAAGCTCCATTAGATGTTATGACCCTCCTATCCATGCCAGACCACCTTAGGAAGACCGCCATGACTGTTTGCAGGCTTGGACGTGCAACAGCAGACGAGGTTGCCCAGCAAACTCGCAGAGCAAGGGCTGTGGAAAGCGCCTACCTAAACCAGCTTGTTATTATGGGCTATCTCAAAAAGGAGCGGAAGGGCCGAAAAGCCTACTTTTATGTTGATAAGGAGAGCCAGGGGTGAAAGCCTTGGGCAAGATTGTGGCAATTCACTCCTACAAGGGTGGAACCGGAAAAACTCTCCTATCAATTAATTTAGCTGTAACCTTAGCTAAGCATGGGAAAAAAGTATGCCTTCTAGACTTGGATTTTAGGGCTCCAAGCCTTGCAACGCTTCTAAAGGTGGAAAAAGTTGAGTATTGGCTTAACGACTACCTCAACGGAGTATGTGAAATAGACAAAGTCTTAATTGACTTAAGCGATAGAATTGCTGATCAAGGAAAATTTTTTGTGGGTTTGGCTAATCCTTCGGTGGAAGCCATAAGGGACATGTCCTCCAAAGATAGAAAGTGGGAGATGCGAGCCCTCGGAAGACTGCTTTCCCTTAGAAATTCTCTTTTGAACGCTAAAGGCTTTGACTACATAGTCTTCGACACAAGTCCTGGCTTGCAATATTCCTCAATAAACGCCATAGTAAGCGCAGACATCGTCATAGTGGCGACAACCCTAGACAATTCAGACGTTGAGGGAACAAGGCGAATGCTCAGGGAGCTTTACGACCTCTTTGAAAAGAAAACGGAAATTGTTTTAAACAAAATTTTGTATGATGACTCTTTAAGGTCTGGAAAGGAAAAGCTACACGCCTTGGTCAAAGAAACCTATGAGATTCCGCTTTTGGGGGTTATTCCATGTTTCTGCGAAATTTCAAGGGCTGAAGGAAAAATAATTTTTGTCCATGAGAAACCAGACCATCCCTTCACAAGAATCCTAGACGAAATAGCGGCAAAAATAGACAAAATTTAAGCCCAAGCCAAAATTTACTTTGCCGCTATCTTGTTCACCAGTTGGTATACTTTGCAGCTTTTACATTTTTCATATTCTTTTTCGTCACATTGCTTGCATATTATTCGATTAAGCTCTTTAATTTCAGAGTTCATCGTCAACTCCTCTCAACAGAAATTTAAATCGTGACTATGTATAGCCTATATTCTATTTCTTGAAATATTCCACAGGTCTTTATCCAGCCATTTCTAAAGGAAAGACGGAAAAAGCTTATAGAAGCCTAAATCTTTTCTACAATGCAATAAACCTGAAGGAAAGCGTTACACTGTTGGATAGAACAGCAATAATATTGGCTGGAGGCTTCTCGACAAGGTTAGGCGGCGAGAAAGGTTTGGCTCTGCTGGCGAACAAGCCTCTAATAATGCATGTTTTAGACGCTGTAGACGCTGTTGTAGAGGAAAAAATTGTTGTTGTAAGCTCTAATTTGCAAGCTGAAAAGTTTGCAAAAATTCTGGGCTCAAACGTCAAAATTACAGTGGACAAGAACAAGATACAAAGCCCCCTTGTCGGAGCGTTAACGGGATTTCATGAGACCCTTGGAGAATACGCACTTCTTCTGCCATGTGACACACCCCTAGTTTCCAGAGACATCCTGGCGTTTCTTTTGGAATTGTGCATAGGTAAGAATGCTGTTATTCCCCGATGGCCAAATGGCTACATAGAGCCTTTACATGCAGCTTATCGTGTTAAGCCAGCCTTGGAAGCTGCTGAAAAAGCTTTAGGTGAGGGAAGGCTGGACATGCGTTCTATGGTTGAGAAAATGCGGAACATACGTTATGTTTCTACACTTGTTTTTCAGCAGTTGGACCCGCAGCTTAAAATGTTCTTTAATGTTAACACGCCTTTAGACTTGAAGAAAGCTGAAGCTTTATTAGGTAAAAAGTGAGAACGACATATCATGCTATGGTTTTCCGAGGCTTTTAGCGTAATTTTCTGTTTCTTGAAAGAGTTTTTCAAGGTCCGCATCTGTGTGCGCTGCGCTTATCGAGCCGAAATGTGTTGGAAGGAAGAAAACGCCTCTTGAAATTAGGTTTGTATGGTATTCCGCAAGCCTCTTTCTATCTGCCTCAAAAACGTCACGGGCGTTCTTAATCTCTTTACTTGTAAAGTGTGTGGTGAATAAAGAACCGGCACCAGTAACTTGAACATCTATGTCTTTTAACTCAAATATTTCCTTTAACGTTTCCCTAACCTTTTCGCCTTGTTCGTTCAGTTTTGTTATTATGCTCCCATCTTCAAGGGCTTTCAGTGTTGCCAGTCCAGCAGCCATTGTAACAGGATTTGCACAAAAAGTTCCACCATGAAAAGAGTAGTTGGGACGCTCGTAGACAAGCGGGTTTAAGCGTTCCATAATCTCTCGGCGTCCGCAGAAGGCGCCCACCGGGAAGCCTCCACCCAATATTTTTCCAAAAACAGTTATGTCTGGTAAAACACCATAATATTGTTGGGCTCCTCCCGGCGCTAGTCTAAAGCCCGTGATAACTTCATCGTAGATTAGGAGTATCCCTTTTTCGTCGCATATCTCCCTTAAACCTTTCAAAAACTCCCTTTCCGCCGGTATACATCCGCCGGCGCCTAAAACTGGCTCAATTATAATGGCTGCTATAGGTTCTTTCTTAGTTTTTGCCTCCATATCTTCGAGGTTGTTGAAAATGGCTAGTATTGTGTCTTGTGTTGCTCCAGGTGTTAGCCCAGCGGATTCCGGAATGTCGAAGGGGAATTTTACACCTACATGGAGTGCGTCGTAGCCTCCGTGCCATCCACCCTCGAATTTTATGATTTTGCTTCTGCGGGTGTAGGATCTTGCTAGGCGTACGGCGTACATGTTTGCTTCCGTCCCAGAATTTGTGAACCGCACCATCTCTGCGCTGGGCACCATTTTCACCACTTGTTCTGCGAGTGCCACTTCAAGCTCATGGGATGTTCCATAGTGGGTGCCATTTCCAATTTGCCTCTTAACGGCTTCCACTACAATTTGTGGACTGTGCCCGAGTATATGGGTTCCATGTCCCATCCAAAAGTCCACGTACTCGTTCCCGTCAACATCATAAAGCTTGCTCCCTCGGGCTCTAGCCGTATAAAAAGGGTAGGGCTCAAAAAACCGAATCCCATAAGAAACCCCTGCTGGAAGAACCTTTTTGGCACGTTCATACAAAGCCATGGACCTTTGAGTTTTTGAAACGTAATTCTCCAACATTTTAAGCTCCACCATAATGCTTCACTCTTCTGAAAAGGGCATTTATTACAGTTTCTACAGCAAATATTCATTTCATCCCGAAAAGATGAAAAACTTTTTAAATGGTCTAATAAATTCTGCCATTTTTGCTTCTTTCATGCTATTTTTAAAATAGAATAAGGCAAAAGAGTGATATTTTGAACGCAAAAAATTTCTTTAAATTTTAAAATATTTCAAAATTTAATTTAAGTTTGTCTATTTATGATTTGAATTCTTCATTAATTATCTTAAAAATTTAAAAGGATACATTGTTTTAGCCAATTACTTCAACGATTGTTCCAAGGGCTTGTCCCGGCAAGCCTCTTCTGAATCTTGCTCGAACCAAGCCCTTTTTCCCGTGTAGTGCCACAATTTTGCCAATAATCTTGTCGTTTTTGCTTGTTTTCCAAGCCACTTTTCTCCCTATAAGTCTGCTGGCTTCTGAAACTGTTTTTGCGTGGTCGAACTGGATTATGCATTCCTTTGGCCTTTGAGTTTTCGGTCCAACCCTATAGTTAACGATGACCCCTTTAATGGGACTTGTCATGAAGATGCCTCCCTCCATTTCTAATATTTTTGGGAAAATGTTATCAAAATTTTAAATTTGTTTCGCTCTCTGATTTTGCAAGTTGAAGTTTCCTCTGTCACGTTTTAGTATGCGCACTTTTTCCGGAATCTTATTTGATTCCCAGTCAGCCCATTTTATCTCCTTGAAAACCCATTTTTTGCCGAGGTGAGCTGCGACAACAGCGTGTTTATATTCTTTGTCCAACGGTATTAATTCTTCGAGGAATCTGAAGAGCTTCTCTATTTGCTGCTTTGGAAAATAGGCGTAGTAACCAGCATTCTTAACTTCAAAGGCGTAAACATGCAAGCCCTTTCTGGCCACAACATCTGGCAATGGGTTTAGGCTTGGGTTGCTGACGGGTATGCGAACGGCATTAAAGCCGTTTTTCTGCAAAAGTTTCACTAGAACATTTTCGCTGTAGAAGCCTCTCTTCCGCCATCTTCGAATAGCCTCTTTATCAACTTCTCTAACCATCGGCGGCTCCACTATAATAAGAGAAATAGAGGGCGGTGGAGTTAAAGCTGTTTCTCTAAGGCGAAACTAGAATTTTGGCTTTTTACGAGTTTGAACTGGAACCTTAATTGTTGGCTTCTCAACTAGGCATTCTTTCAGGTAATCGTCTAGGGTGGCGGCTGGCACAACTTCTATTTTGTAGTCTCTTATGTCTATGGAATGGTCGAAGTTCTTCTTTGGAATAACCACTTTTTTGAAGCCCCAAGCCTCTGCAGCCTTAATCTTCTCGTAAACGCCCCCCACAGCAGTCACTTGTATGGTGTCCCCTACGCCAAGGTTTATTTCGCCAGTAACAGCCACATCTTGCCGTATGGGCTTGCCCTCAATAAGCGAACACAAAAGAATCGCCATAGTCACGCCCGCTGATGGTCCGTCAACACCATAGGACTGGGCGAAGTCTATGTGCGTCAAATAGTCTTGGGCTATGTCTATACCATACTTTTGGAGGATTACGCTTCTAACTTTGGCTATGCTGTCAGCTATGAAGCTTTGTCCTTTGGCTACACCAGTCACCTTATAATAACCCTTGATCGGATAATTTCTTGGAAGTTCGCTCCGCTTAACCATGGTAGCCCTAACGCATAACACGCTGCCAGTCATTTCTCCACTGTAGGGGTCTCTTACAACCGCTAAGCCGTAAATTTGCCCAAGCTTTACGCCTTCAGGCTTTATTTCTAGAAGTTTTCCCCGCTCACTCATTTCATGTTCAAGTATCTGTCTCTGTATGGTTTTGCAGTGGTTTTCTATGGCTTCGCGGACATGGCGTCTCTCTACAAGCTTGCATCCCTCGTTCATGGCGAGGGTTGCAGCCGTCTTAATTATGGAAATTAACGGTCTGAAACGGGTTGTTAATGCGTCCCTCTTATTGCTTCGCCTTCGTCCCTCCTCAACTATCTCTTCGCATGCCTCCCTGCTGAAGGGGATTAGGTTGAAACGCTTAACCTCTTGGGCTATGAACTGCACATATTTCCGCCTATTCTCAACGGTGTTCGGCATATCATTATTCATTCTAACAACTTTGCCGTAACCATAAATTCTATCCATTAAAGCGGGGTGAATCTGGTTTATACTGTCAAAGTTTCCAGCACCCACAAGAAAAGTTAGGGCTGGAACGGGCTCTGTTGAAACAGCCATGGCTGCCGTGTCTCCTCCATGCCATCTTCCCCTGATGGTTATAGGCAGTTGTCCATCCTCAAGAACCGTTAAAAGTGTCACAGCCTCTTCCGGGTCCAGGTTCTTAATCTCATCAATGTATAATATGCCAAGGGAAGCCCTATGAACATCTCCAGCTGTAACCCTCTGATGCTCAGGAGTACCCAAACCGCCAGTTTGGTACGGGTCCCAAGCTATTGAGCCGAAAAGTTGGGCGCTTCTGTGGCCAGTGGCATCAACAAAAGGCGCATGTCCAGAACTGTTGTCAACTATGAGTTTTGGTATGTCACTTTGTTGTGCTCCGCCTATGCCTTTTAATGCTCCTAGGCCGCCTATCCTAGAGAACCACCATATGAAGACGCCGAAGAATATGAGGCTTCCACCAGGGATAAAAGTCAACGGAACAATGCTCACAATTTTCCCTATAAAGTAGTCCATAAAATTGTAATTGTAGTACTCCTGTAAGGGCTCGCCCAAATACATGGGATTCGCATTCCACATCTGCCAAGCCTGATACATGAAGTAGAAGCCTAAACCCATCAGAAACAAGCCCATAATTATGAGGAATATCTGTAAAGCCTTCAAACCAACCTTAGTGACAAACTTCCTCTTAAGCTCCTTTAACTGTTCCCTCTGAAGTATCTTCTTCCCTTCGCCAGCCGGGTGTATGGAAATTCTAGGCTGGCTTGGCAAAACCGGATTCTTCCAGCATAAAACGTCAAAAAGTTTTATGCCCCTCTCCTTGTAAATTTGGGTTAACTTTTCAGCTAAAGCCCTACCAATGAGGGACTTGCCAGTGCCCGGATCTCCCAGAAGCAGCAGGTATGGTCCTGGGCTTATGGCTGTTTTCGCCGAAGGTTTTGGCTTTTCTGGGCTGCTCCAGCTTTCATACCATTTTGTCTTCTCAAGCCACTTCAGCTTGTGAACCCATTCGTCTAGGCATAGGAAACACTCGTTTAAGGCTTGATCCTGCCCAATAACCCAGTTTATCAGGTTGTCGTCAACGGGGAAGCCTTCGGTGCTTTTGAAGTTTCCCCAGTCCCACTTCACCCTAACCTTTCTTCCATTAACCGTCCTCTCAAGTATTTCGACATCATTCCCAAAATAGTCTATTGACAACCATCACACCCCTTTTAGCCTTACCAGTCCCTTCTCCAACCCTCAAAAACACCATCCCCACCGAATAATTATAGGGTTATTTCAAAAACGGCAATATGAAAAAACCGATAACATTGGAAGGACTATCGGCAGAAAATTCGACAACCGAAAACTCTCTTTTCAGAGTAAAAGGCTAAAAAAAGCCACATCTGACAACAAGAGGAGAAATTTTTGGTCGAAGACTAATGAATAAGCCGAGGCACGTTAAAGGCGTAATTCTGACAAGCAAGGGCACAAAATGAGAAGCCATTTTTAAGCCTAAAATTGCAAAAGAAGTCCTTTAATCGAATTTCTGTATTGCCGCCAAGCCAGACTGATGGACTTGACCGTTGCTTCATAAAGAAACTGACGAAAATCTCCATGCCAAGCCAACAGCCGTAACCTTCGATGGGACTTCGAGGTTTCCAAGCACAGAATGGGTGACGGTGGCGGCTGGTTTGAAATAAAATGAATGTGCAAACTTGCCTAGCTTTGCTTATAGTTATTTGAAGCGTTTTGCTGTGGGCAAAAGGGTTCGGTTTGTTCACTTGGTTGATGCTTTTGTATACGCCAAGCCCGAGTTTTCTGTAAAGCTAGGGTTTTCACTGAGTTTTTGGCTTGAAAAAGTCATGTTGAAAAACGGCTTTTTCCGGGCGATTTTTCCATGAATGCGATAAGTTGTTTTATATGGTGTAGGCTAAGTGCCTAATGTTTTTGAGAATTATAGGTTATTGTTTTACTTTTAGGTTAATTTGGTTATATTGGTATTACTTTACCCTTTTATACTTCACCAGAACTCTCCGGAGGCTTTGCTGGCTGAAAACCTGTATACAAAAGCATCAACAAAACTCACATTTTCAGCCATTGAAAAAGGTTATGTGGGTCTGTTGGCATCTTAGACTTTATGAAAACTGGGGAAGTTATCCGGGAGTTTGTTGCAAAAGATGGGCGCAAAGTGATTCTTAGAACTCTTAAGTGGGAGGATTTGGATGACTTGCTGGACTTTATCAATTCGCTTGTTGAGGAAGGCGCGAATATCCTCAGAACAGAGAAGGTTTCAAGGGAGGAGGAGATTGAATGGCTTTCGGGCGTTTTCAAGCGTCTGGAGAAGGGTGAAATTTTCTGTGTTGCCGCCGAGGTGGATGGGCATTTAGCGGCTAACTCTGAAATTGTAAGGGGAGTTGGTCATTCAAGGCATGTGGGTTTTATTGGCATAGCTGTCAAGAAGGGATTCAGAAGCATTGGCATAGGAACTGAGATGATGAGGGCGCTGGAGGAGCACGCCAGAAAAATAGGCTTAAAAGTTTTGGCGCTGTCAGTTTTTGCGAACAATCAGCACGCCATAAACCTCTATAGGAAGATGGGGTTCGTTGAGACTGGGCGGATTCCTAAAAGGTTTTTCAAAGATGGTGCCTACATAGACGAAATAATAATGACAAAAATGCTTGAATAGCCAGAGGGGTGAAAAGAGGGCTTGCCAAACTTTAAAGTTTACAATACAACGTATAGTTTTTCCACAAAGGGTGAAATTGAATTCATAGACTTAACCGGCAAGGTTCAGGAGGCAGTTTCCCGTTCTGGCATAAGGAACGGCATAGTGCATGTCTTCGCTCCCCATGCAACTGGAGTACTCATCCTAACTGAAAACGAGTATGGCCTGCTAAATGACATTAGGGCTTTACTGGAGAGGCTTGTCCCAAAAGGCGCTGGCTATATGCACCCTTCAAATGCCCATTCCCACTTGAGATCTGTTCTGCTTCCCCCCGACAAAACCTTGCCGGTGGTGGATGGCAGAGTGGAGTTTGGAACATGGCAGTCGCTAGTCTTTGTTGAAACGGATGTGCACCCGCGAAGAAGAACAGTAATAATTCAAGTTATTGGGGAAGCTGGCGAATAAAGGCGCCTCTATTTCTTTTCCTCGATTAGCTTTTTGAGTTCTTCTATGCGTTTGGATAGTTCCGCCAGTTCATTTTCTAGTTCTCTTTTATAGTTCTGTAGGATTTTCAGCTCCTCTGTTGGGTCTGCTGGGTAGTAGTAGAGGGTTCTTGCCCATGCCGGGGGCCATGGGTGTCTTGGGCACCACCATCCTTTTGGCCAGTACCATGCTCTTCGCATTTCGCGTTTTCCTCCCTATTTCGTGATATATCCCAATAGTTGACAAGTATTTATATTTTGTGATGTATCCCATAAAGTATGCCACAACACCAATGGCGAAGACGCCATAGACACGGCAAAATTGGAAGGCCACCAAAACCAGTGGCCATAACAACAACAAATCTCCCAGAAAAGTTTGAGCCAACCCCAAAGAAGAGTATAGAGCCAATCCTCCTAGAACCAGCGGAGATAGAAGCCCTCAAACTTGTGGAGCTGGAGAAGCTAACCTTTGAAGAAGCCGCAGAGAAAATGCAAGTCTCAAGAAACACTGTCTGGAGGCTAGCTGAAAAAGCACGAGAAAAACTAGCAAGAGCCATTATTGAAGGCAGAGAAATCCGCATACAACAATAACAAAACTTCGCAAATTATCCTAATCTTAGCAATGCCTATTTTAAAGATTTTTTGAAAATTTTCTCCGTAGGCGTTTTCTTTAGAAATTTTGTTTTTTAATATTTTTGATAAAATTTAACATTTCGCTATCTTTACGTGCAATTTTAAAATGAGCGCTTCTCAAGAAACTCGTTGAAACTTTAGCAATTTTAAGGGTTTCCTATGTGCAGCTGTTCTGTGCTAAACATTCATTTACAATGCAAGATTCGCATGGAAAGTTTAACCTCCGTAGCCTTTTTATGCATATTTAAGGTTCGTTTGTTTTCGTTTATCCGAAATGTTTTATAGGAGCTTTCACAGCGTTAAAATTACGAGTGCTCGTAAATTTGGTGAAAGCGTTGACCTTAGAGCTTTCCCATGAGGCGGAGGAGTATATAGAAGCCATCTACAAGCTTCAAAAGAGAAGTGGAGTTGCCAGAACAAAGGAGTTAGCCGAGGAACTGAACGTTGTGCCAGGCTCTATAACGAACACTATTGCGCACCTTGAGAGGCATGGGCTTGTGGAACACACACCTTACAGGGGTGTTAGGCTCACTGCCGAGGGCGAAAGACTAGCCTTAAACATTGTTAGGAGGCATAGGCTTGCCGAAAGGCTTCTCACGGACATTTTGGAGGCTGATTGGAGCGAGGTTCACGAAAGCGCTTGTAGGCTTGAGCACGCCCTAACAGAGGATGTGCTAGTGCTTTTGGAGAGGAGGCTTGGCTATCCAAAGTTTTGTCCCCATGGAAACCCCATACCAACTGAAAGCGGCGAAGTTAATGATGTTGAATGTTACCCGCTAACTTCTATGGCGATAAACCAGACGTGCATTATTGCAAAAATAGTTGATGAAAAAAGGAAAGTGCTCATGGCATTGGCTGTTAAGGGAATCAAACCCAACGTTCCAGTCCACATAGTCAAGATGCGACAGAAAGACATTGTTGTGTGTGTGGGTGGGAAGGAGCAGACAATAAGCCACAAAGAAGCTGAAAGCATTTGGGTAAAACCGCAGGGGTGAGGATGATGTTCAGAAACAGGAAGAATGCTCAAAGACAAAACACGGCGAGAAACGAAGGCGAACTACATGCCTTAACAGACATGGCTGAAGGTGAAAAAGGCGTTATAGTCAAAGCCTTGGGAGGTTTTGGGCTTGTTAGAAGACTTGCGGATATGGGGCTAACTCCCGGAGTGGAAGTTAAACTTCTCAGGAAGGGTTCCTTCGGCGGGCCAGTTGAAATCGAAGTTAGGGGCGTGACGCTCGCGCTTGGACGTGGTGTAGCATCAAGGGTACTTGTCAAACCAGTCAAGGATGAACCCCATGACTAAACAATTAAGGGTGGCACTTGCTGGAAACGCAAACGTGGGCAAAAGTGCAATATTCAACCAGCTTACAGGCTTAAACCAGGTTGTGGGAAACTGGCCCGGCAAAACTGTGGAACGCGCTGAGGGAACATTACATTTTAAGGGCTACACTATACGCGTAATTGATTTGCCCGGCATCTATTCCCTTTCAACCTTTTCTATTGAGGAGATTGTCTCGCGGGATTACATTGCCGTTGAGAAGCCGGACATTATAGTTAATGTTGTTGACGCTTCAGCGTTAGAGCGTAACCTATACTTTACACTGCAGCTTTTGGAGCTTGAAGCCCCAATAGTGATGGCACTGAACCAAGTGGATTTTGCGGCTAAAAAGGGCATACGCATAAACACTGAAAAGCTTTCAGAAATTCTGGGCATACCAGTCGTTCCAACGGTGGCAATCACTGGAAGCGGAATAAACGAGCTTTTAACAACTGTTATTGAGGTGGCAAGCGGCGAAAGGAAGCTTAAGCCTTTAAAGGTTAGGTTTGGGGCAGAAGTCGAAAAAATTGTGCAAGAGCTTCAAAGAATTGTGGAGCGTACGCTTCCCCAGCTTTGCGAAGTTTATCCAGCGAGGTGGATTGCCACAAAACTTTTGGAAAGGGACAGCGACGTTGCCGGAAAACTAAAAAACTACGAGGGCGGAGCAGAAGTTTTAGAGTATGCCGAAAAGCTGGCAGCGGAGCTGGAAAAACTGCATGGTGAACCCTCACCCGTCATATTGGCTTCTGAAAGGTATTCAATTGCAAGCAAGATGGCGAAAGAAGTCACGGTTGTGGAGGCTCCTCCAAGGATAAGCCTCGAACAGAAACTTGACGCCATAACAACGCATAAAATCCTCGGGTATCCCATTTTGGTAGGCGTTGTTTTGGTAATGTTCTCGCTAATCTTTATTGGAGGAAGCCTTTTTTCCGGGTTTTTAGAGTCCCTTTTCAGCGGCACCACATTGTATATCGAAGGGGTTTTGGCTTTTCTGCCACAAGCCGCCAGAAGCCTAATCACCAACGGAGTTTTTGGCGGGGTAGTCGCGGGAGTAACAATAGCCTTGCCATACATTGTTCCCTTCTACATAATTCTCGCCTTGCTTGAGGATAGCGGATATCTGCCAAGGGCCGCCTTCCTAATGGATAATTTGATGCACAAGATTGGCTTGCATGGGAAAGCCTTCATACCATTAGTTTTGGGTTATGGCTGCAGTGTCCCAGCGTGCATAGGCTGCAGAATAATGGAGACGCAACGGGAGCGCCTCCTAGCCGCCTTTGTTGTGACGCTTGTTCCATGCGCTGCCAGAACCGTCGTCATCCTTGGACTTGTCGGAAGGTTTGTGGGTTTGCACGCCGCATTAGCCCTATACGTATTCGACCTAATCCTCATCTTTATCCTTGGAAGAATAGCCTTCAAGGTCTTACCCGGAGAACCAGTCGGCTTAATAATGGAGATGCCACCATACAAAAGGCCCTCATTGAAGAGTGTTTTAACCAAAACATGGAGCAGAACAAAAGACTTTGTCTACATAGCCTTTCCAATAATTGTGGCTGGAAGCCTAACAATAACGGCACTAAACCTTACGGGCTTTATCAATTATATAACCGCTGGGGCGAAGCCACTAATAAGCGGCTGGCTTGGACTTCCAGTTGAGGCTGGAATCCCGCTAATTTTCGGCGTTTTGCGCAAAGAGCTAGCCCTAATTCTTCTTTCACAGTTAATTCCCCTAGAATCCCTATCAGCCATACAGATGATTGTATTCGCTTTGGTCATAATGATTTATATTCCATGCATAGCCACAATCGCCGCGTTAATAAGGGAGTTTGGATGGCGGAAAGCCCTAGCAATAACCTTCACAGACATTACATTAGCCCTGCTTCTCGGAGGAATAGCCTACAGATTTTTACTACTTTTCATGCCCCTTTCATAGCGAATTGACCAATTATTTTATTGCTAAAACACTGCACGTGTTTAAAGTTGCTTAAAATTCTTATAGGTGTTGTTTAGGAAATGTCTTTGTGGTTTGTATGGAGAAGTTTAAGTTTCCAAGCGAAGAGTGGATTAAAGCCTACAAAGAAGAGCTTAACAAAAACGAGGCTTACGCCGAAGCCGCAAAAGACTGGGAAGGCGACTTCCTCTTCATAGTAACCCCAGACGAAGGCTTGGATAAGGAGATGGTTTTTTATGTGGATCTCTGGCATGGGAAGTGCCGCGACGCCTACATGGTGCCCAGCAGAGAGGCTAAGGCTGCAGAATTTATCTATGAGGGGCCATACTCGAACTGGAAGAAGCTGATAATGGGGCAGCTGGACCCCATTCAGAGTTTGCTTATGCGGAAGTTTAAGTTGAAGGGGAACATGGCTAAAATTATGCGATACACCAAGGCGGCTTCGGAGCTTGTGAAAACTGCAAGCAAAGTTCCAACTGAGTTTATTTAGGAGTTCTAACTCTCATGTGGGAGTTTACATCCCCAAAATCCATAGTTTTCGGTGAAGGCGCACTAGAATATTTGAGGGAAATTGAAGGAAGAAAGGCACTAATAGTCACAGACAAAGTTATCCGCGATTTGGGCTTCGTCGAAAAAGTTGCAAGCCACATTAGAGAGGCGGGATTAAGCGTAGAAATCTTCGATGAAGTGGAACCCGAGCCTTCAAAGGAAACCGTAACTAAATGTGCAGAGCGTGCTAGACTTTTTGAGCCAGATTGGATTGTTGGATTAGGTGGTGGAAGTTGTATTGATGCGGCTAAAGCTTCATGGGCGTTATACGAGAGGCCAGACATTCAAATTGACGAGATAAGCCCATTGTTAAAACTTGGTTTGAGGAAGAAGGCAAAGCTTATAGCAATTCCAACCACTAGTGGAACGGGCTCTGAAGCAACATGGGCAATAGTTATCACCGATACAAAGGAGAAAAGGAAGATGGAGCTTGCCTCAAAAGAGCTTGTTCCCGACATAGTAATCCTTGACCCACAGCTTCCCATAACCATGCCAAAGAGGCTTGTGGCTGACACCGGTGTTGATGCACTTGTGAATGCGCTGGAAGCCTACATCTCACAGTGGCACAACTATTTTTCAGACCTTCCAGCCATAAACGCCGTGCAAGCCATCTTCAAGTATCTTCCAAGGTCTTACAACAACAGCCAAGACAAGGAGGCAAAGGAGAATATGCATTACGCAGCCACTATGGCGGGACTCGCCTTCAGCAACTCCCAGATATGCGTTGCCCACGCCATGGGCCACGCCCTAGGCGCCCTGTTCAAGATTCCCCACGGCAGAAGTGTGGCAGCAGTCTTAACATTTGCAGTTGAGTATATGGCGAAGGAGGCTATGGAAAGGTTTGGAGCCCTTGCCGACGCTGTTGGAATCAAAGCGGAAACAGACAGGGAAGCCTTGGAAAAGTTTGTCCAAGCCTTAAAACGGCTTTTGAAGGATGTCGACGAGCCCGCTTCAATAAGGGAGCTGGGAATCAGCTGGAATGATTTCCAAGGCGAGCTTGACAATCTTGTGGAAAGAGCCATGGGTTCCACTGGCACAATAGCAAGCCCGAGGGTTCCAACAGCAGAAGATTATCGAAGACTGTTTGTCTATGCATATGAAGGGAAAACAGTAGACTTCTGAACAGACGCCACTTTCCCCTTTCTCCTTTCTTTTTCGGGATGTTAGAAAAATGAGGAAAAATTAGCGTTGCGCCATTTCCATTACTTCTTTCACTGTTTCCTTTTCCTCTTCTGGAAGTTCGCATCCTTCAAGCCATATTGAAGCTAAAACGGCAAAGTCTGGAGGTATAACCTCCCTATCAATCCTAACGTCTAAGACCGCTGGTTTTCCAGAATCCACAGCCCTCTGCAGAGCTGGTTTTATCTGGGATGGCTCAACAACCCTTTCGCCGTAGCAGTTCATGCCCCGTGCAATCTCGTCATACCTTATGTCTGAAAAATCAACCCCAACATGCCTTCTCGAATAAAACAGTGTTTGCCCAGCCCTTATCATTCCCCAAGCACAATCGTTTAAAACCACAAACACTATTGGCAGTTGGAGGCGGCTTGCAGTTTCAAGCTCCTGAATGTTTAAGCCGAAGGCTCCATCACCGGTTATGCAGTAAACCTGTCTATCTGGATGGGCAAGCTTCGCTGCAATGGCATATGGAATGCCGGCGCCCAAGTGTCCTGAATCGCCGCTCACACAGCTGATGTAAGTGTTCGGTTCATAAACCCTATTTAGGTAGAAGCACCAAACAGCGGTGTTTCCGCCATCAACAACCGTGATTGCGTTTCTGGGGAAAAACTCCCTAACCTCCCTCACCACGCGTAGTGGATGAATTGGCACCGTGTCCAGCCGCGATATTTCCTCAAAGTTTTCAAGCCACATCTTTTCCAGTCGCTTATAATCCTGCAAGAAGGGATTCTCCTTTCTTGGAGGAGTGTGCCTTTTAACGGCCTCCAACAAAGCCTTAAGGGTTGATTTTGCATCGCCCACAATCCCCAAATCAACCGGCCTGTTTAAGCCAATCATGTCGCCTGAAATGGCTATCTGGATAATCTTCTGCCTTGGAGGTTCACCCCATGCTGGCGGTTTCCCCCACATGTCCAAGGCTCCAAGTCTGCAGCCAACAACGAGAACCACGTCAGCCTCAGCCTGAGCCACTATGGCTCCGTTGCCGGGGGCTGCTGGGATAAGGCATAGGGGATGATCTTCTGGTATGGCGCCCCTCCCACTCATTGACGTGGTGACCGGAGCTTGCAAGTATTCAGCCAACTCTATAAGCTCCTTTGAAGCTCCGGACCTTAAAACCCCGCCGCCAGCATGGATTAAAGGCGTTTTTGCCTCCGCAAGCATTTTTGCGGCTTGTTCTATGAGGGTGGAATCTCCAACAGGTTTTTCTGTAGCCCTATAACTTTTTGGAGGCAAAATTTCCAAGTCTGCCTCTTCTCCCGTTTGAAAGAGAACATCTGAAGGGAAGTCAAGGTGCACTGGACCGGGCTTTCCGGACATAGCCATCCTAAAAGCCCAGCGGGTGAGCTCTGGAATGCGTTTCCAATGGGACACCAAGGCGTTCCACTTTGTAACTGCCTTAAAAAGCAAGAGCTGGTCTAGGGCTTGTTGAGAGCCCTGGTCTGGGTATGAACGCCAAGACTGGTTTTGGGCCGTAATCACAATTATTGGTATGCTGTCTGCAAAAGCCGGATAAACCCCCCCAATAAGGTTTGCAGCTCCGGGGCCGACTGTCCCTATGCAGACTCCTGGTTGTCCTGTTGCCCGTGTCCAAGCATCAGCCGCATGGGCCGCAGCGGCCTCGTGGCGCATTGTTATGAATTCTATGCGCTTATCCTTGTAGATGGCGTCCAGCAATGGGTATAATTGGTCTCCTGGAACACCGAAAACGTAGCGGACGCCCTCTTGGATTAGGCAGCGTTTCAAAACTTCACCGCCAGTTATACGGGCCATGCAAAATCCTCCAAATAAAATGGGACGGTTTTAGGTCTTATCAATTTCGTTATTAAGATTTTCTGAAAAAGCCAAAATTCGGGGCAAGTATTAAATGTGCTTCACCATAGAAAATTTACTGCTGGTGGTTCCAGTGCCAAGGGGTTATATGGGGAAAATTCTAAGAGTAAACCTGACCACCAAAAGCTTGAAGGTTGAGCCAACTTCTGAAGAAGTTGCCAGAAAGTACCTAGGTGGCAAGGGTTACGCCGTATACCTACTATACAAGTATTTGAAGGAGTACGAAAAGGCTGGGATTTCACCAAAAGATATTGACGCATTAGGCCCGGAAAACGTCTTAATATTTGCAACAGGCCCAGGAACAGGTGTTCCGGGTTTTCCGTCTTCTGGAAGATACCATGTGATGGCGTTGAAATCGCCTCTGACTGGTTCTATTGGAAGCGCAAATTCAGGTGGGGAGTTTGGGCCTTTCCTTAAGTTTTCAGGGTTTGACGCCGTTGTAATTGAAGGTGCTTCAGAAACTCCCGTATACTTGGCTGTTGTGAATGGGGAGGCTGAGTTAAGGGATGCAAGAGGCCTATGGGGCAAAAACGTTTTTGACACTTGCAGAATATTGAGGGATAAGGTTGGCGGCAAAAACACAAGTGTCGCTTGCATTGGGCCTGCCGGCGAGAATTTGGCGTATATGGCGTGCATAGTCAATGACGAGCATAGGGCTGCTGGTAGAACAGGCCTAGGAGCCGTTATGGGCTCGAAAAAGCTTAAGGCCATTGTTGTTTCCGGGGAAGAGAAAGTCCCCGTGGCTGAACCTAAAAAATTCGCTGAAGTTTCAAAAAGATGCTTGGACGCGATGAAGAATAACGCTGTCACGGGTGTGGGGCTGCCAACATATGGTACAGCCATCCTCATAAACATAATTAACACTGCCGGCGGGCTACCCTACAAGAACTGGCAAACAGGTGTGAATCCGGACGCGGAAAAAATAAGCGGAGAGACTCTTGCAGAAAAATATCTGACAAGTCGAAGGTCGTGCTGGGGCTGCCCAATCGGGTGTGGAAGGGTTACAAGCGTCAAATCTGGCCCGTTCCAAGTTTTAGCTTCAGAAGGTCCAGAGTATGAGTCTATTTGGGCGTTGGGAAGCAGCACAGCAGTAAAAGACTTAGACGCAGTTGTTAAAGCCAACCACTACTGTGACGAGTTTGGGCTGGACCCAATAAGCATGGGCTCCACAATAGCCGCCGCCATGGAACTTAACGAAAGGGAATACATTCCGCAAGAAGACTTGCAAGGCTTAGACCTGCGTTTTGGCAATGCTGCAGCCCTCGTGGAGGCTGTTTGGCGAACAGCCTATAAAGCTGGATTTGGAAAATATTTGGCTTTAGGTTCAAAGAAGCTTTGCGAAATTTATGGGCATCCGGAACTCTCCATGAGTGTTAAGGGCCTTGAAATGCCAGCCTACGACTCAAGAGCCATTAAAGGCATTGGGCTGAACTATGCCACCGCCAACAGAGGAGGCTGCCACGTAACCGGATATACAGTCTCACCAGAAGTCCTTGGAATTCCGGAAAAAATCGACCCGTTAAAGGCTGAGGGAAAAGCTAAGTGGGTTAAAATATTCCAAGACTTCACATGCGTGGTTAACTCAACCGTGAACTGCCTGTTCACGACGTTCGCTTTAGGTGTGAAGGACTATGCAGAGCTTTTGTCAGCTGTTACTGGTTGGGAATTAACAGAAGATGAAATTCTAAAAATTGGAGAGCGCATTTACAACCTGGAAAGGGTCATAATCAACAAGTTTGGATTCGACGGAAAGGACGACACGCTACCAAGACGCCTACTGGAAGAGCCCATGCCTGAAGGCCCCGCAAAGGGCCAAGTAACAGAACTTGAAAAAATGAAGGAAGAGTATTATAAGCTTCGCGGCTGGGTTAACGGCATTCCAACCAGAGAGAAGTTGGCTGAGCTTGAAATAGAACTTTAGAAAAGCAAAAATCCCCCTTTTATTCCCTCTTTATTTTGTTGGAAGCGCTTGGCTTTGGTATCAGTAAAAATAATGCTTTTCGCAACCTTGCGCAGCAAATACAAAACTAGAGAACTCGTTGTCAATTGTGATGGAACCCTTCCAAACATGATTGAGAACGCGTCTAAAATTTTAGGACAAGAATTTGTTGACGATGTTTACGATAAAAAGCAAGGAAAAGTTAGGGAAGACATGATTATTATGGTGAATGGGAGAAACATCAAAGACTTGGAAGGAGAGATAACCCTAAAAGACAACGATGTAATAGCCATATTCCCACCACTAGCCGGAGGCTAAATCTTAGGAAAGCATCCATATGAGTGATGATTTCCCAGAAGCACTGCAGATAGAAGTTACAAACAGGTGCAACTTCAACTGTCAAATGTGCATTAGGCGTGTTTGGAACGCAAAGCCCTTAGACATGGAACTAGCCCTATACAGAAAAATTGCAGAGGAATGTTTCCCACTTCTGAAGAGGCTTGTGCTTTACGGTTTTGGTGAACCCTTTATCCATCCGCACATTCTTGAAATGCTCCGAATAGCCAGAAAACGCCTCCCAAACGATGGAGAAATCCTCATAAGCACAAACGGCTCGCTATTAACCCAACAAATCGCCGAAAAAATTACAAAAGAAATAGGTGTAGACTCCATATCCTTTTCTGTAGATACCATCAGCCAAGCCAAACTAAGCCGTTTAAGAAAAGGCTCCAACCTCAAATTGATAGCCAACAACATTGAAACGCTGGCAAAAAGCAAGGATGAAGCTAAAAGAGATTTTAGGCTAGGTTTGGAAACCGTCATCATGGAAGACAACTTTTCAGACCTTCCAGAACTCGTCGAGTTTGCGGCCGATAAAAACGTTGATTATATAATAGCGTCCCATGTCGTGCCATACACACAAGAGGTTTTTGCCAAAACCATGTATCTAACTTTGAGCAGACCAACCATTGAAATATTAAAGCCCTCCTTAAGGCATGGATGGCGCATTATACGAGAATCCACCCTGGAGCTTTTCGGCAAAGCCTACGGCGTGAAAATGGAGACAGCCTCAACAGAACTCATCAGAAGCTTTTGGACCGAAGCCGAAAAGAAAGGGTACTGGATTAATTTGCCCTTGCTTTTAAGCTCCACGGAAAAGCTTGAGGCATCAACCCGTTTAGAAGAGGTTTTCCACGAAAGCGAGAAAATTGCCCATGAATACCAAATTGATTTGAAGCTGCCAAACCTTTACCCCGATGCCAAGGAAAGAAGGTGCCCATACATGGAGAAGGAAACTTTAGTCATAAGAAGTGATGGGGCAGTTTCCCCGTGCCAAGAATTCATATATACTCATCCAGTTTACGTCAACGCCCACAAAAAAGAGATTCATGAAGTAATTTTTGGAGACGTAGCCAAGGAAAGTATCAAAGAAGTTTGGCAGCGGAAGTCCCACGCCACTTTCAGAGAGATTAGACGAGACATGGCTAGAAACGTGCCTTGGTGTGGAGACTGTCCATACTCGGCTTTAGGATGCTTCTATACGAAAACCAACGATGTTGACTGCTATGCAAATGCGCCAACATGCAACGAATGCCTATACAGCGTTAACTTGGCGCAATGCAACATTTGAAGTTGCCTATTCGAGGAGCAGCGAGACAGGACCAGCCTTCCATGCTTCTATGGCGGCTTTCAGTTCTAAATGCTGCTCGGCATACTGCTCCAGCGGAATCCTATTCATTGCGGCTTCTATGGCTTGCCTAAAAGCCTTCGCGCCAGCCCTAGGTCCCATTGGATGGGCGTGGATTGCTCCACCAGCTCCTATGGCTATGTCTGTGCCTAAGTCGCTTATGAGTTGGGGGACGTGGAGTTGTGTTATTCCGCCCGATGGCATAGGCAAGGTGGGCTTGATGTTGTGCATTGGGAAGAACATGGTTCTACCAGCTTTCAGGTATTTCTCCCTCAAGAAGAAGGGTTGTTTTCCATATGGCGCCGGATAAACCAGTATGTCCGCACCCGCGAGTCTCGGAAGCTTCGCCAAAGTCAAGTGGGATGACATGCCCGACTCTGGGTCCTCGTAGATGGCTCCTGCGAAGTCCATGTGGCCTAAAATTGGAACTTTTATGCTTGGGTCTTCCGCCAAAGCTTTTAAAACGCCTATTCCAGCCACCAAATGGTTAACCATTATGGCGTTTGCTCCAAGCTCTATGACTCTTTCAGCAAACTCGAAGATTTTCGGCGCGTCAGCAGTCACATTTATAGTATACATTTTCTTTTCACCAGTCTCTTGGGCTGCCTTGTCAACAACCTCCATGTACTTTACAATTCTGTCTTCCACAGTGTTGAAGGGCGCGTTGGCCAAAAGTTCATCGTCCTTAACGAAGTCTGCGCCTCCCACTAAGGCTTCATAGGCGAGTTTTGCGCCAACTTCAGGCGGATAGCCAGTGCAAGGCTTAATCATGTTGTTAAGTATTGGCCTCGCCTTTATTTTCAAGTATTCCCTTAAGCCTTGAACGCCGAATTTTGGGCCTTTAAACATTTCAAGATAGCTTTTTGGAAAGGTTAAATCCACAAGTTTCAGTCTCCCAGCCATGGAAATGTTGCCGATAACCGTTGTAAGAAGCATTGAAATTTCATTCATGAAGTTTTCGTAGGGGTAGGCTATCTGAACCATATAACGCCTCAATTTCAAATCGGCTGGAACCTCATACTCAAAGTCTGGAACTTCGTTTATTGCAATTACTTTGGCTATGTGTTTTTTCCGCAGTTCCACGGTTTCGCCTGGAACACGAATCCACGTTCCAGTGCTCTGCTCAACAGCCACAGCCATGGCAATCTTGTCCACGGGCCAATCCCTTGGAACAGCCGCGTAGTATGTGGCTATAACATATTTTTCCGGGTCTATTCCCTCAGGCAAGGCTAATGGAAGAGCTTCAATTTCCTCAGACATGAAACTTCACCACCAAATTCTGATAAATGAATTGTTTGTGGTATTAAATATGTGTATGTGTGCTTTTATTCGGCTTTCAAGTTTAGCCTCCGATACATTCGCCTATTATTCTTGTAAATAGCTTTAAACTCTTTGAAGGCTTTCTCATAAATGGCAGCATTTTGAGGATTAGGCTCATAAACGGCGTCTATTTTCACCAGCTTTTCTGCATCCTCAAAGCTTTTGAAATGGCCTAGGGCGATCATGGCTATTATTGCTGCTCCCTTTGCGCCTGCCTCTTTCGGGTCGCTAACCCTGTTTATTCTTCTGTTTAGGGCGTCTGCAAATATTTGGCACCAAACGTTGGATATGGTGCCTCCGCCTATGATGTTTATGCTTTCAGCTTTTCCCGCAAGCTTTTCCATGTAGAACAAAGCCCACTTCATGTTTAGGGCTACTCCTTCAAAAACAGCCCTAACCATGTGTTCCCGTCCGTGTTCTAGGCTTAGGTTGTGGAATCCCCCTCTAACAGTTGGATCATCTAACGGGGCTCTTTCGCCGAAAAGCCATGGCGTGAATATTAAGCCGTCTGCGCCGGGACTGATTTTTGCCGCCATTTCGCTAAGAAGTTCGTAAACATCTTCTTCTCGACTTTCCTTGAACATTGTGTTTTTAAGCCAGTCTAGGCATGCCCCGGCTGTTTCTTGTTCTGCCACGCAAAGGTACATTTCTGGGTTTGCGCTGCAAATGCAGCCGATATAGTGGAACAGGTCCTTCTTTCTTTCCGAAAGGTGGCAGCCAAGCCAGTCGCTTGTTCCGATGTAGGCGTGGATTTTCCCCTCTTTTATGGCTCCGGAGCCTATGGCTGCTGAAGCCACATCTCCAGCTCCAACAACCACTGGTGTGCCTTCCAGAAGCCCCATTTCCGCGGCTGCCTCTGCCGTGAGTTTGCCAGCTACGTCTGTCGCCTTCATTATTTCTGGAAGTTTGGCTCTGTCTATTCCATATTTTTTAAGGATTGCATCCGACCAGTTGAATCTTCCCTTTCTTGTGTCCATCATCCACCAGATGTTGGCGTAGTCTCGACTTATTACGAAGTTTCCAGTGCACTTGTAAATGAGGTAGTCTTTGCAGTCGAGGAACTTGTAGGTTTCAGCGTAGATTTTCGGCTGCTCCTCCTTAACCCACAAGATTTTGCATATGGGGTCTTTGCCTACGTGCCCGTAAATCCCGCCAGTTATACTTAGAAACCTTATTAGGGTGAGTAGCCCGTACCCGGCGATTTTTATGATTCCGCGGCTCATCTTTTCAGCTTGCCCTTTTGCTCTTGTGTCAAGCCATATCATGCATGGCATAAGCGGTTCACCGTTGCTGTCCACAGGAAGCGTTCCAGACATTTGCGTAGCAAACACAACGGCGGCGACGTCTGAAGACTTGACACTCGCCCTTTCCAGAAGAGCCCTCGTAGTTTTTGTAACCGCGTCCCACCAGTCTGACGGCTTTTGCTCAGCCCAACCCCTTTTCGGATAGTATACCGGGTATTCCGCTGAAGCATGCCCAACTATTTCGCCATCTAACCGCACCAGCACAGCCTTGTTGCTCGTTGTCCCAGTATCATGGGCGAGTATGTATTTCCCTTTCAAGACCCCTTAACCAGCGATTCTAGGCTTAATCTGTGAACTTTGCCGTCCTTATCGATGTGCTCAACGCGGATGGGCAAGCCCACAGTTCCGCCTATCCGTATCTTCTCCTTTGCAAGCATAAACAACTCAACTGGGTTCACAGCGGCTTCTGGTGGAAAAACGCCCTTCAGCTTTATCTTTCCCATAGCCATAAGCATAGTTCCCAAGGCGGCTGGCACGCCTGTTCCTTCCCGCATTCCCATGCCCCTTGAAGCCATAGAAAACACATAAGTGCTCGGCTGCCCCTTCTTCTTGCCTTTAACAACTATTTTTAGGCATCCCATGGGCTCTGTTATCCCGGCCTCCTTTAACAATTTGGGCCTCTGATGCAAAGCGAAAGCCACTGCAAAGTCTATGGGCGCGATTTTCTTCCCGTTAACTTCTATTGGCTCTTCGCTTGTCATTCCAAGACGCACAATGCCCTTAATAAGCTCAGCATATGCCGGGGGCAGAACCAAGCCGAGGTTTGTTACCCGGCGAACACCCTTAATGTACCTTGGAAGAGTTATCGTCTCCGGATGGGGATAGGCGTAAACCCTATATGTTCCGACGTCTGCAAACTCAACATCTTCCTCTAAGGCTTTACCGCTTTCCTCCAAAACCTTAACAGTCTTAAACTCTCCATCGAGAAACATTGGCACTGGTATTATCATGGAGTGTATTCTATGCTTAACAACCGCTGGCCCCTCGGTTTCTTCTCCTCCATGGGCATGGTAAATGTCTATGGCTTCAACCTCGTCTAAAAGCATGTCTGCACAAAATCTAACGAGGACGTTTGCAACGCCGGGAGAACTACCCATCCCGATGAGAGCTGAAATCCCAGCTTTTTTGGCTTCAGCATCCATTTTCAAAAGCGTTTCAGTCGCATCAACATCATCACATATGTCCACATGGTTTACCCCAGCCGCTATGGATGCCTTCAAAACTATTGGAGCATACTTGTAGAAGGGGCCCACGCAGCTGAGTATGACATCAGAACCCCTAATCGTCTTCTGAAGCTGACTTGAATCTGTAACGTCAATTTTAACCGCTGAAACTCCTTTGACACCTATTTCAGAAGCAAGCTTCTTTGCCTTCTCAAACGCAACATCCCCAATAACCACTTCAGAAAACATTCCACTTGACGCGAGAATTTTGGTAGCCATGCTTCCAATGGTTCCAGCTCCACCCAAAACGGTAACTTTCATCTCATACGCCGACCTTTCAGAAAATTACTGTTTTCGTTCAAGATTATTTAGCATTTGTGGAAGCCCTTAAACAGTAAAACATATCAATTTACAAGCAACAAAACAATGGAAACATGGAAAAAGCGGAGGTGCAGTCTTACCGTTGGGTTGTCCTGTTCACGTACATGCTTGTAGCTGTGGTTTCCCAAATTCTTTGGCTGAACTTCGCTCCAATAACAAGACCTATTATGACGTCCATATTTGGAGTAACAGAGTCTGACGTTGGACTCTTATCAATGGTTTGGCCGCTGCTCTTCATACCGGTCTCCATTCCAGCCGGAATACTCATAGACAAGAAGGGCTTCAAGTTTGGGGTTTCAATAGGAGCCCTAATAATGGCTGTTTTCGCTGTTTTGCGAATCTTTTCCGGAGAAAACTTCACAATGCTTCTCATCTTCCAGTCTTGCACCGCGCTGGGTCAACCTTTCGTTTTTAACGCCGTATCAAAACTTGTAACGTTGTGGTTTCCATTCGAAGAGCGGGCATTAGCCACGGGAATCGGCATAATGGGTCAATACATTGGAATGATAGTGGCTATGATGCTCACACCTTTTCTTGTGCCAACGCCAGACATCACATTATTGACCAACATGCTTGTGATTTACGCAGCAATATCCGTAATAAGCGCCGCACTCTTCATAGTCTTGGCTAGGGAAAAACCGAAATTCACCAGTCATAAAGCATCAACGGAAGAGGTTAAAGCGTCCATCTCATTCAAAGACATTAAGAGGTTCTTTGGGAAAAAGGATTTCATAATCCTTGAAGCCCTATTCTTCATCGGGGTTGGACTTTTCACAGCGCTGCTCACGTGGCTGGAAACAATTTTAAACACACGGGGATTAAGCGTCACAGACGCCGGACTAATCGGCGGAATAATAATCATTGGAGGAATATTCGGGTCCCTAGCCATCCCTGGAATTTCCGACAAAACTGCTCGGAGAAAACCCTTCATAATTATAGATTTAGCGGTTGCCGCAGTCATGCTCTACCTTTTTGCTGAAACTGGCGATTTCCTAATTTTGGCCGTTATGGGCTTTATTTTGGGATTCTTCCTCATGTCAGCCCTCCCAATAGGTCTGGAGATGTCAGCTGAGATTGTTGGTTCAGCTTTGGCTGGAAGTGCATCGAGCTTTCTTTGGCTGTTCTC
>Ga0078972_1005120_pt1 | contig 34083 bp, 20 predicted proteins | sample YelNatPaOPGAMG01_FD_67568 | JGI IMG/M metagenome (GOLD analysis project Ga0078972, IMG submission 67568) | Hot spring thermophilic microbial communities from Obsidian Pool, Yellowstone National Park, USA - OP-RAMG-01 (SPADES assembly) (version 2) | ecosystem: Environmental > Aquatic > Thermal... | reverse complement strand
GATGTGATTCATCACGCTCTGCTCCCCCATCGTTCCCCTTTCAGGGCGTGATCAATCACGCCCTGCTCCCCTATCACCCCTTGCTCCACCATCACGCCCTGCTCCCCTATCACCCTCTGCTCGTCCATCACGCTTTGAGGGTGGCAAGCGGGGCGTGATCAATCACGCCCCTCCGAAATCGCCGATCCCGTCGGGATGTGATGAATCATGCTCTGCTCCCCCGTCGTTCCCCTTTCAGGGCGTGATCAATCACGCCCCTCCGAAATCGCCGATCTCGTCGGGATGTGATTCATCACGCTCTGCTCCCCCATCGTTCCCCTTTCAGGGCGTGATCAATCACGCCCTGCTCCCCTATCACCCCTTGCTCCACCATCACGCCCTGCTCTCCTATCACCCTCTGCTCGTCCATCACGCTTTGAGGGTGGCAAGCGGGGCGTGATCAATCACGCCCCTCCGAAATCGCCGATCTCGTCGGGATGTGATGAATCATGCTCTGCTCCCCCGTCGTTCCCCTTTCAGGGCGTGATCAATCACGCCCCTACATATTCCCAAAACGTTCGGGGCCAAAGGCTTGCAACAGGGTCGGCACGTATCCAGTGGTGAGCAATTCGGCTATTGTCGTGCCGGTGATAGCACTTAACTCAAAACCACCCGCGCCATGACCAGTTGCCAGGGTGACATTTTCCCAGCCAGGGAGTGGGCCAAGAATAGGGTTGCCATCCTGCGACAAAGGACGCAGACCAGACCAGATACTGACCAGTTCGACCTGTGAGAGTGCAGGCATCAATTGCAGTGCCTGATTGAGCAGCCCGGCAATCGCCCCAGCCGTGTTGCTTTTGTCAAAGCCCACCCGTTCCCTCGTCGCGCCAACGTAAATCGTCTGATCGACTTTTGGCACAAGATAGGTTTCATCCAGAAAGATCGTATGTTGGAGCGGCACACGCGGTTGACGCAGTGAGAGAATCTGGCCGCGTAACGGTATGACCGGAATAGCTATACCTAACCATTCTCCGACCCGCGCAGACCACGCACCTGCCGCGACGACCAGCCGCTTGCACCCAATCACCTCACCCTCGGCTGTCTGTACGCCTATCACTCTATCACCACTGCGCTGAAGGCCGACCACCTCGGTATGCTCATAAATCTGCGCTCCCAACTTGTGCGCCGCCGTAGCATAGGCCCTGGTGACTAAACGTGGCCGAATGCTCGTGGCATGAGGGATGTACAGGGCCGTATCAAACGTCACATTCAGCGTCGGCTCGTACTGCCGCACCTCCTGGGCATCCAACCATGTGGCCTCAAAGCCATGCTCTTGCCAGACATGAGCGTAGGCATGCAACTGGCGCAATCCTTCTGCATCTGTACTTACGTGTAGCGCTCCCGTGCGCTGGTACTCAATCGAGACACCGCTCAGTGCCTCAACCTCGGCCAGCACATCCGCCGTAATAGACCAGCTTGCCAAAAAGAGATCGGCCACTGTCCTGGGGCCGTTCAGCACACCACCAGGAGCCAGTAGACCGGCCGCCGCGCTCGACGCCTCTGAGGCAATCTCCGCGCGCTCAACGACGCTCACCTCGACGCCTGCCTTGCTCAACTGATAGGCGATAGCACAGCCAATGACACCTCCTCCAATAATCAACACATCCGTTGCACGCTTTTCACTCATTCTACTTCTCCTTCGCTAATCGTCTCGCGTAGATGTTTCGCCAGTTCCAGGGCCTGCTCTACGGTCATGGCGCGACCGGTAGCCCAGGCCTCCGTCCAGCAATCTTCAGTAACACGCGAGCGAATAAAGGCTCTGACTGCCTTGATAAAATCATTGCTTTTTGTCCAGGGCACAAAGCCGATACGCTCCATCAGGCTCTCGGCTGCTCCGCCCAGATACGCCGAATTGAGGCTGGCCTGCTCCGGTGCCAACTGTGGCAATAAACCTACGGCAAAACTGAGCAGACCAAGACCACTGGCAATAAATTGCCTGTTTCCCAATTGACGGCACAACAGCAAGCTTTGCCACAACATGTCAAAGGCTTTGAGAAACTCAGCTTCAAGCAGCATCATGCCGCCCCAATCCTTCAGCAAGTCAGCCCTGGCACAAGCATCGCCAACTTGCTCGAAGAGCTTTCTGGCCCCATCATAGCAGACATGCATGCGCTCAAATACACCCGTAAAACCTTCAGCAGAGGCCAGATGGAAGAGGAGTTGAGCATGCAACCAGGGATTGGATGACGCCACCAGTTCTATTCCTTCCAGAAAAACCGCCTTCGCCGTTGCAAAATCGGTTTCGGCGAGCGCAACCCAGCCGCGATGCAGGAGAGCCATCGCCAAACCATCAGCTTCATCCAGTTGTTGCCAGAGCGCAATACTCTCGTCCGCCAGTCTGACCGCGCGTTCCTGGTCATTTTGCAGCAATACTAAACGGGCATACTCACTCAAAGCCTTCGCACGCGCTATCTGCTGCGTTTTTCCCACCTGTCCCTGATACGGCTGTGCCAGTACCGCATCCAGCCAGTGGCGCGCCTCGTTCATATTGCCTTGCCATTCCCAGAAGTGCCGCAACGCCGCCGCCAGACGTAAGGCCAGTTCCAGCGAACATATCCCTGTCACCGGGAATCCGTGCCGTGACAGGATTTTACTACCGGCCACTTCCTTGCCATGCGCCACAGCGCGGGCAAACGAGGGCAACACTTGAACAGACTCCCCCTCCCGCGCGCGCTGCAACGCCCACTCTAAAGCTGCGCGAAAATTATCGCGCTCCCGTTCCAAGCGCCTCAGCCAGGCCATTTGTTGCGGTCCCCGTAAGCCAAGTTCGCCCTCTTCCGCCTCCTTGAGATAATAACAGGCGTGCCAGTCACACATCAGCACATATTCCCCTTGCGCTTTCAGACGTTCAAGCGCGTATTCACGCAACGTCTCAAGCATGCTAAAGCGCCCTTGCTCATTCTCATCAGCACGGTATACGAGGAGATTATTGTCTACCAGGCGCGTGAGCATATCGAGAGGCATGTCAACCACCGGTATATCATCCTGCCCTGCAGTTACATGCTGCATCAGCGCCTCTGCTGCTTCAAGGCTACAGCCACCGGAAAAGACCGCAAGGCGACGAAACCATGCCTGCTCATCCCCTGAAAGCAAACTATAACTCCACTGCATCGTGCTGTAGAGTGCCTTATGTCGTTCCGGTACATCTCTCGTCCCACTGACCAGGAGCGAGAAGGGCGAGACAGAGAGTCGCTCCCGCAACTGCGCCGGTGATAGGACCTTGATGCGGGCCGCAGCCAGTTCCAGCGCCAGCGGCAGTCCATCCAGACGTGCGCAAATCTGGGCAATATCTCCAGCATTGCTTTCCGTTACGGCAAAAATGGAGCGCACAGCCTGCGCGCGCTCCACAAATAATTGCACCGCACTATAGCGTAGCAGTTCTGGAGGCTTTAAAGGAACGGAGGGAGCAGGAATGTCCAGTGGAGGAACAAGAAATTCGCGCTCACCATACACGTGAAGGACAACCCGACTCGTCACCAATATTTTTACGCACGAGGTTGTAGCCAGTAGCTCGCTAATCGTCGCCGTGTCATTACTCAATTGCTCAAAGTTATCCAGGATCAGTAATAAGCGTTTGTTCTGTAAATAATTCTTTAGACTCTGTAGTGGCGATAAAGGGGGCACAGACTGCACATTGAGCGCATCGAGAATATTCATCGGCACCAGCGCCGGGTCACTAATTCCTGCCAGTGACACAAACCATATCCCATCTGGAAATGCCTCTAGCAGTTTCTCTTCTCTGGCCACCTGCAAGGCCAGGCGCGTCTTACCGCTGCCGCCAACCCCACTGAGGGTCACAAGACGAACATCGTCGCGCAACAGCAGCTTGCGCACATATTCTATCGCCCATTCACGTCCGATCAATTGGGTTGTGGAAGTGGAGAGATTGTGCCGTAATGGAGAGGAAGGAGGGGAAAGAGTACGCGCCGACGGTGTTTGCGCGGCGTCTAGCTCACCTAGCGGGGGAAGTTGCCACTCACGTGCGGTGAAGATGGTTGATGCAAGCTCCGCTGCTTCCAGCAATTGCTGCACTTCCTCTTTCGAGGTAACTACGCGCCACCTGGCAAGGGTAACAATGATGTTACGAATATCCTGCGTATTCAGATAAGCACCGCCAGTACCATTCAGCTTACGGCTAAGCACCTTTGCATGCAGTCCCAGGGTAGCCGCCAATTCTTGCTGGGTATGCCCACTCATCCGTAGATAACGCTTCACACTTACACTAAATAGCTTTTTCATGTCTCACCCGCTGTTTCTAAAGAGCATCACATCGCACGTGGCCTTGAGTAGACATCGCGTAGACTTGTAGTTACCAGGAACAACCCGACTGGACTCATCTTCAGTATACTGAAACGAACATGACAACGCAATCAGCGCAATCCACCGCCCCATAACCTTGAGTTCCTGCGTCTAGTCAAAGGGCATATATTTCGCTAATATTCTCAATTAAAAGCAGACTCATCACAAGCAAAACAGCAACCATGCACAACAGAAAGGTAGACAGAGTTATGGCAATGCTACGACAGACAAAACCTATGGTGCCCCCAGGCCCACCGGGAGAACCATTTATCGGCAACGCACGCGCATTTGTGCTAGACCCGCTTGATTATTTGCGCCGCTGCGCTCAAACCTACGGCGACATTCTACAGATACACCTGGGCACCACCGCCATCTATATGCTTAGCCATCCAGACTATATCGAGCATGTGCTGCTCACTCATCAGAAGCATTACACAAAATCACGCTTCACACAGCGGCGTAAAAGTCTTTTCGGCAATGGACTTATCTTCAGCGAGGGCGATTTCTGGTTACGTCAGCGCCGCTTGATGCAACCATCATTTCATCATAGAAACATCGAGCGGTATAGTGAAGCGATGGTAGAACTCACACAACGGCTCACAGCGGACTGGCAGGACGGTGAGAAACTGAACATGCACGATGAAATGATGCAACTCTCGCTCGGCATCGTGGTCAAAACGCTCTTTGATACCGATAACGCCGGAGACACACGTGCTATCGGGCAGGTTCTTGATGTTCTCATCGACCAGGTTAGTGCTGCCGCTGTGCGTCCGCTACAATTTCCCGACTGGTTCCCCACCGCCGGAAATCGTCGGTATAACGCTGCCCTGGCTCGCTTGAACACCATTATCGCTAACATCATTCATGAGCATCGTCAGCGCGGCACAGCCAGCAACGATCTTCTTGCCACGCTACTGCAAGCCCAGGACGAAGACGGCCAACGCATGAGCGATAAACAGATCCGCGATGAGGTGGTCAATCTCTATATTGCCGGTCACGAAACGGTGGCGCTGGCACTGGCCTTTACCTGGTATCTGCTTGCCGAACATCCCGACGTAGAGGCACAGCTACACACCGAACTTGAGCGCGTCCTCAGGGGGCGTGCGCCTACGATAGCTGATCTACCTAACCTGCCCTATACAGAACAGATTGTCGTTGAGGCATTGCGTCTCTACCCGCCCGTCTGGGGTATCTTCCGCGACTGCGCGCAGGCCGATGAGATTGCGGGCTATCCCATCGCGCCTAAAACCGTCGTGCTACTCTCACCCTGGGTAATACAGCGTGACGCGCGCTTCTACGAGGAACCAGAGATCTTTCGCCCCGAACGCTGGCATCATGCGGCGAAGCCCCCCACGCGCTTCGCCTATTTTCCCTTCGGCGGCGGGCAACGACTCTGTATCGGCAACAACTTCGCGCTGGTGGAAGCACGTCTCGCACTCGCCACTCTGGCTCAGCAATGGCACTTCACGCTGGCTACCACCGATCCACTAGAGCTTGTGCCATCCATCACCATGCGACCGAAACACGGCATTTGGCTCATCGCTAATAAGCGAAGATAGCAAAGGTAGTGCGTTAGCCTTGATACGCATAGATGACGAAATTCTTCAAAATGATCTGGGCATTGCCATCCACGCCGAGGCCAACGGTGCCACCGGTATAGGCGTTACTTTGAATGCCACCATAGTGGTGACCGTTAAAAAAGATCATATATTGATCACCGCTTACAACGACATCGATGGTGGTAAAACTAGTGGCACTGAGCGCTATCCCCTGGTCACTATGCAGGACGGTTTCCTGTCCCGCGTCCAGGCTATAGCCCGCCCAGGCACCGGAAGGCTGAATGTCGAACAGGTAGCCATTGTAAGGATTAGGATTCACCTGCGTATGGAAAAAGATAGCAAAGCCACCGCTCCCCGTTGAGGGGAGTTCTGCCTGTACCTGAATAACATAGTTCTGCGGTAAAGGAGTGCCATCTGGAAGGTTCTTTAGAAATATGCTTTGCAGCGCCGATTGGCTGTTCGTCATCAGCGTACTACCATCGGTATTGCATGTAAGTTGCACGGCGGAGTTGGTTGTCCACAGTTGAGGACTCTGCGGTGCGGTACATATTGGCTGCTGGTCGCCATAAATCACCGCCCCGGCATAGGTAGTAGCGGCTGGGGGCAAATTCGCTGGCACCGCCGTCGCGGCTGTCGTTGGCTGCACGGTCACTTTCGGAGTTGCCTTTGTCCCTGGCACCGTGGTTGATACACTCTGACCGGCGGACAGACCTGTTGATCTGCTCGACGGCGACTGATGCAGGTACAACACGATGCCACCGGAGACGAGTACAACGACCAGCACGACACTCACCAATGCGAGCCAGAGCGGCAAGCGATTTCTTGACTGCTGCGGTGGAGAAATAATAGCAACCGTCGCCAGTTCATGTGGTGATGTCATGGCAGGAGATCGCCGTTCAGACATCGCCTGCTTGTCGGCGGGCGTCGCTCCGGTCATCTCCGCCTGTTGCCCCATCATGACAGTAGGGGCAGCAGCAATCTGTACAATAGGAGGCGTGGCTTGCGAACCTGGCTGACCGGTACCGGCGCTCTCTGGAGCTACAACTGTCTGTTCGCCACTTATTTTGAGCGATTGTTCACCGATGGTATCACTCGCTATGACAGTATTCGCCGCAGACAGGGAAGTTTGCGAGGCCAGCAGCGTAGCACCTGTGGAGGCGGCATTGCGCAATGCGCGCGCAAATTCGCCCGCCGTTTCGTAGCGCTGCTCCGGCTGCTTCGCCAGAGCCTTCATAATCACTTGCTCGACAGCCGGAGGGACATCCACATGAAAGCTCTTCAGCGGGGGAGGCGACTCCATCGCGTGTTTAATGGCCACAGCGACAGGAGTTGAGCCGCTAAATGGCACGTGGCCCGTTAGCAGTTGATATAAGACAACGCCCAGCGAGTAAATATCAGCGCGTTTATCTATTGGTGTGCCGGCGGCCTGCTCAGGCGAAAGATACTCAGGTGTGCCAATAATTGTGCCTGTCGTAGTCAGCGTTTGCATAGCGGGCGCAGTGCCATCCACCACTCCACCAAGCACCTTCGCAATGCCAAAATCGGTTAAGAGCAAGCGGCCATCGGCGTGAAAAAGGATGTTGCCCGGCTTAAGGTCGCGGTGGATAATGCCATGTTGATGCGCATAATCCAGCGCGGAAGCAATCTGCTCGACGATAACGATAGCTTCATTCAACGGCAGCTTCCCGCGCCTGGCGATGACATCGCGCAACGTCCCCCCCGTCACATAGGGCATAACAAGATAAGCTAGCTGATCCTGTTCACCATATTCGTAAATGGGCATAATATTGACATGATCCAGCATAGCAATGGCATCGGCTTCGCGACGAAAACGGCTCAGAAATTCATTGTATCTTGCAGTATCTTGCGATAATTCCGGCAACAATACTTTCACAGCTACAGTTCGTCGCGGGCGCTGCTGTATAGCAATATACACCGCCCCCATGCCACCACGCCCTAGCAAGGTTTGCAGTGTACAGGTACCCAGCGTCTTCCCACTAAGTTGCATGTGACTATCGAGACTCATACGCTTACTCGCTTCCAGGCAAAAAAAGCCTTTAATGAGTGGTGAGGAGCATTCCAGATGAACCTCTTCCCTGCACTGTATTGTATGCTAGCCACAAGCTTTCAGCAAGAAGCAAAAACTTAAGAACTCTGTTTGTAGGCAGTGACATCAAACGTTGCCAGCTTCTGGATATTCACATAAATCTGCTGGATACCGACCCTATTGATTGGATTCGATGCATTGGCCTGACCTGTATAGGCATAAGTTGCCTGAGTCACCATGTCATTTAGCAACGCCAGTGAGGATTGTTGCGCCAGTTGTGTGGCATTCATCTGCACCAGTTGCACGGCATCATGACGCACCTGTTGCAACCAGCCATCCAGATTATTGACCTCTGAATAAATGCTTGATGCAATCTGACGCTGGTAGTTCGTCGCCCCTGGCGAGGTTAGCACCCCGTTCAGATGCAGGTCGATATGATTGAGATAGCTGGTCGGTGCATTTGGATTGGTATTCACCTGTAATAAGCCAATCTGCACGTTTTGAGGATTAGCCTCAATCGGGGTACCCGCAGGTACATCCGGCTGCACTGAGGCTGAGCCATCCAGGTAGTCCAGAATCACCACTAGTTGCGTTTGTAAATCGGTAAAATTCCCATTATGCCAATCGGCCTGAGCCAGCATGGCTTTGCTCTGCACCTTTTGAACGTTTTTATAGGCCCAACTTGCCACACCCCCATGCAAGCCTATATTATCCAATTCTGGATCTGCCGCTAACAGGTGGCGCAGGTGATCGAGCAGGCTATACGTCTGCCCTTTGGCGGGTGTATCTGGCAAAACTGCGTAATAACGCCACGTGGTAGTATCAGGCGGGGGCACGTCTACCGTGAGACCAGCGTCTTGCTCTGTAATCAGAAAACGGCTGGTAATGGCCAGCAGGTTCGTGTGTTGACTATCGCCCTGGTAAACGAAATGCACGTTGCCATTGCTTACAGGCAACTGACCCAGAAAAACCGGAGGACTCTCACTGGCGCTCGCCGCCGGTAACAGCCATGCATAATAGCTCTTGCCCGCCGGGGGATTGGGGATATTATGCAGGTCGATCTCAAACTCATCGTTCATCCCCTGATTGGTATTACCGCTTGCCTTCCCGCTACTCACAAAGAATGCCTGGCCCACAACCGTATTACTCACCACCGCAGTTGCCGTGCCCGTTGAACCGTGAGCCGTCGTGCCGTGATGAGCGAACACGAGCAATGAGGTCAATGCAGAGGCAACCAGCACACAGATCACGGCGACCGCCAGTATCATATAAAGCCTGTTACTTTTTCTGGGCCGAGAGGGGGCTGATGGCATAACGCCAGGAGATGAAACAGGCAATGGCGTTGCACCGGCAATGGGCATGTGACCAGCACCTGTAATCCTCTCCGGTTCATCGGTAGCCACCAGTTCAGCCGGATTGTCGTTTGCAGTAGCGCGCATTGTTGGTGCGTTCTCCAGAGCTGACCTGGCTGGCATATTTTCAGAGGAAGAGGCAAGAGGCAGAGGCGTTCTGGGATTTGCGAGACGCTTGTCTTGCTCGCCCGAAACCAGGATGGTGGCCTCTGCATCGCTATACACGCTTGCTGCGCGTTGCAACTCCGGCGGGACTGGCAGAGCAAAAGCCTGGGCAATCGCAGCAGTCATAGCGGCGGCACTGGAGAAACGCAGCTCCGGGTCTTTCGCAATACTCTTCAACAAGACCGCCGATAGCGCGAGCGGAAGCGCAGGATTGATGAGGTGTGGTGCCCTGGGTACTTCCGTGAGATGCTTCATCATGATCGATGCTACATTGTCGCTCTGAAATGGTGGCTCGCCGGTAAAGACTTCGTAGAGAACCACGCCCAGTGAATAGAGGTCGGTACGTGGGCTGACAGGCCGATTTTGTACCTGCTCAGGCGAGATATAAAGAGGCGTTCCCAAAATGCCACCGGTCATCGTCTGGCCCGCCACCCCCTGCAATTTCGCCAGACCAAAATCTGAAAGGATCGGTTCTCCCATCGGATTACGTTCCGTGTGACGCGCATCCAACAAGATATTAGCCGGTTTGATGTCACGATGAATCATGCCCTGCCCATGCGCGTAATCCAACGCTAGACTGATAGGAGTAAAAAGATGCACGACCTCCGATGACGCGGGAAATAGCTTTTGCCGCGAGGTGTGTTGTAGATACAGAGCCAGCGTTTGCCCCTTGACATAGTCCATCACCATATAGGCTAGCGTCTCGGTTTCCAAATTACTCTCTTGCGCACTTTCTGTAACGTGAAAATCATAGATTTGGACAATATTTGGGTGATGCAAAGCAGCGATCACGCGCGCTTCACGAATAAAACGGGTAACAAAATCGGGATCAGTACGCAGATCGGCTCGCATGATTTTAATGGCTACTGAGCGTTGTAGCTGAGCATCAAACGCTCTCCACACCTCAGCCATGCCACCGCGCCCTAGAAGTTCTTGCAACTCATAGCGTCCGAGACGTCGTGGTGATGTACTCATAGAATTATCTCTCTTTCGTCTGGCTTACCTGCTAACATCATAGTACACATCTTATCTGCTTGCTGTCAATCTAAAATTATAACGCTGCAATATTTTTCTTTTTGATATGATATCCACTCGTATTACATCAGAATAACATTACGTAAAGTTACTTAGCAATCCGCTCTTTCCTCACCATGCCATCATCCTCGCCATAGCTGCGACACATAGCCCGCCTCTCAAACGTGGTTTGCAAGGAAAGTTATTGCACTAACACAATTTGTAGTGCTAATCGAAGGAGAATGGATGTATGGCAACACAAACTCAGACCCAGGATCAGTGGGCACAATGGATTTTACAACAACGACATGGCGGCGACCCCGAACTCTTGAAAGCGATGATGCAACCGCTCTTCCAGATCCGCGACGCAGTTCTACAGCATGCCGCCATCCAGGCCGGTAATACCGTGCTGGATATTGGTAGCGGCGATGGCCTGATCGCCTTCGGCGCATTGTCACAGGTTGGAGAACACGGCAAAGTGATCTTTAGCGATATTTCGCAGGACCTCTTACGCCACTGCCAGCAGATGGCGCAACAGATGGGCGTCATCAATCGCTGCCAGTTCGTCTATGCATCAGCCGATCACCTGGAGACTATTCCCAGCCAATCTATTGATGTCGTTACTATGCGCTCAGTCCTGGTTTATGTGCAGAATAAGCCGCAAGCCTTTCAAGAGTTTGCGCGTGTCCTCAAACCAGGCGGGCGTATCTCGCTCTTCGAGCCAGTTCCGTACCTGATGCAACCCGAACCCCCTAATCTCTTCTATGGTTGCGATGTCACCCCTATCATGGATATTACCGACAAATTAAAGGTTACGTTAAACGAGGCTTTCAAGCCCCTCATGCAATTTAATGAACGAGCCATGCTGCAAGCAGTGGAGAACGCAGGTTTTAGCGAAGTCTATGCCATGATTCAAATATCGATCTTCCCCGACGTAGGGCGTCGTTTCAATCTTCCACCTACCAACTGGCAAGCCTTCCTGAAAACTGCTCTTAATCCATTGACACCACCCCTGGAAGAGATTTTGCGGCAACGGCTCACCGATGAAGAAATTGCCCGCTTTACCAGCCATATGCGACCACTTGTCGAAAACAACCGCCGCTCCGACCGTAGCGCCGTCCTCTACCTTTGGAGCATAAAACAGTAGTTTCTTAATAAATAAAGGAGGTGTCCCCAGCCTGATGCAGGGACACCTTCTCTAGAAGAGACGGGCATCAATTCTCAGGCGGGACAAGTGCCGGGAGATTGGCTTCTTGCACGAGCTTGTTGAACGCGGCAACATCATCAGCAATGACTGCACGCAATTGCTGAAATTGCGTTTCAAGGCGCTGCACGAGGGCATCGAAGACCTGATAGGATGAGCGCGTCGGAGCCGCATCCGCGCTTGACACCGCACCGGAGAGCGCGATCAGCTTGGCATTGAGCTTGATCGGCATATCTAGCGTATCAAGCTGATCTTTCGCCTTCGGCTGAATCAGTTCTCTTTCAATAGCCGTCAATTTCTCCTTCACCTGCTTGCCTTGCGCCGTCAGCTTCTCATATAGCGCATGGCCCTTCGCGCGCTGCTCCCACTCATCCACCTGCTTGCGCAGGCTGTTGATGGTGTTCAGCGCGCTGTTCGTCTCCGAAACCTTATCGCGTATCTTGAGCAGCAGGTCAAACTGCGCTTGCAACTCTTCCTGCGTGCTTTCGACACGCGGGTCTTTGCGAATCTCAAAGTTTGCGCTATAGCTCTGCTTGCCCACTTTAAGCTGCACCTGATACGTACCCGGTACGGCACGCGGGCCAACCGAGGGGTCATCAATGCCCTCGTAGTACTCGATCTTCGTCGGGCCAGGATAGCGCGTGTCCCAGGTGAAACGATTGCCACCTGCCTCTTTGGCAACACGCGGCTCCTTCTTCTCCTTCTTCTTATCGCCCGCTTTGCTCTCGTCCTTCTTCTCCTCGCTGGAGAAGGTCTTGATGACGTTGCCTTGCGCATCGAGGAAGGTCAGCGTCACCTCTCCCTCCGGCTTCTCCTTGAAGTAGTAATGGACGACAACGCCATCAGGCGGATTCTGTCCGGCATCCAGATACTTTTTCACTTTCTCGCCCGTCGGTCGCTCCTCCTGGCGATACGTGACAACAAACGCGCCCGTATGCTGATAGTTTTTGGGCCAATCAGCCGGTGAGCCATAGCCGCCGCTGGTAGCGAAGCGCACGAAGGGGCGCGGCGGGAAGAGATAGGCATCGGCGTTACGCAAGCTACTACTCAGCAGACGCAACGGCGTGAGATCATCAATCACCCAGAATGAGCGGCCATGTGTCGCGGCGATGAGGTCGCTATCCTTAATAGCAAGATCATGAATAGGGACGACGGGTAGATTAAGTTGTAATGAATGCCAACGCTCTCCGTCGTCGAAGGAGACATACACGCCCGTTTCAGTGCCCGCATAGAGCAGACCACGCCGCGTTGGGTCCTCGCGAATCACGCGCGTGAAGACATCGGGAGCCAGGCCGCTAACGATCTTTGTCCAGGTCTGCCCATAGTCATGAGTTTTATAAAGGTAGGGCTGAAAGTCATCCAGCTTGTAGCGCGTCGCCGCCAGGTAGGCCGTCGCCGGGTCATGCGACGAAGCCTCGATGATGCTGATTAAGGCCCACTCCGGCAGGTCGGGCGGCGTCACGTTTTGCCAGTGCTGGCCACCATCGCGCGAGATATGCACCAGACCATCGTCAGAACCGGCCCAGAACAGGCCACGCTCTAGCGGCGACTCTGCGAAAGCAAAGATGGTACCATAATACTCGGTACCCACATTATCCTGCGTGATCGGGCCGCCGGATGGCCCCAGCTTACTCTCATCATTGCGCGTTAGATCAGGGCTGATCACCTCCCAACTGTTGCCCTCATCGGTCGAGCGAAAGACATGGTTGCCGGTGACATAGAGGACGCCAGGGTCGTGTGGCGAGAGCAGGATAGGGAACGTCCACTGGAAACGGTACTTCGCATCCTTCGCCGGTTCGCCCAGATTGGACTCCGGCCAGACGCTAATCTCACGCACCTGGCCAGTGCGGCGATCATAGCGTGTAAGATAGCCAAGATAACTTCCGGCGTAGATGATATTGGGATTATCAGGTCGCACGGCGATATAGCCACTTTCACCACCGCCGATTTCATCATAATCGGCGAGCGTGATAGCGCCCAGCACGGAGCGGCTGGGCACGGAGATGGTGCTGTTATCCTGCTGCGCGCCATAGATGCGATAGGGCACCTGGGTATCGGTGGTCACGTGATAAAACTCGGCGGTGGGCTGGTTATAGATGGAAGACCAGCTTTCCGCACCGTTGAACGTTACGGACGCGCCACCATCATGGCCCATGATGATGCGCTGAGGGTCACGAGGATCAATCCACAGGTCATGAAAATCGCCATGTGGGGCCGCGACTCTGAAAAAGGTGTTGCCGCCATCGTTGGACTTGAAACACTTCTCGTTGAGTATCCAGAGCGTATCGGCATCGCACGGGTCGGCGTAGATATGCATATAATACCAGGGGCGCGTGCGCAGATCGCGCTCTTCACTCAAGCGTTGCCAGTGTTCGCCGCCATCATCCGAGCGAAACAGCGCGCCATCCTCGGCCTCAACAATGGCCCAGACGCGCCCAGGTTTCGCGCCGGAGACGGCCACCCCTATCTTACCCAGCATGCCCGTCGGCAGACCCGGCTTGCGCGTGATCTCCGTCCAGGTGTCACCGCCATCGGTCGAGCGATAGATGCCACAGCCCGCGCCGCCACTCTGGAGCATGTGCGGAAGACGGCGCGCGCGCCAGAAGGCGGCATAGAGGATGCGCGGATTGTTGGGGTCCATCGCCAGATCATGCGAGCCGGTATCCTCGTCGCGGAACAGGATATGTTCCCAGGTCTTCCCACCGTCACGCGAGCGATAGATGCCTCGCTCTTTGTTAGGCCCATGCGCGTGACCCAGCGCCGCCACGTACACCAGGTCGGGGTTCTGTGGATGAATACGTATCTTGCCGATATGGCGCGTCTCAGCCAGCCCCATGTGCGTCCAGGACTTGCCCGCGTCGGTAGACTTATAGACGCCATCGCCGTGCGCCACATTGCCGCGAATGGTCGTCTCGCCCATGCCGACATAGATTACATTGGGATCGGAGGCCGCAACGGCAATTGCCCCCACCGAGGCGCGCTTGAAAAAGCCATCGGAGATATTCTCCCAATACGTGCCCCCGTCAATGGTCTTCCAGACACCACCCCCGGTCGAGCCAAAATAAAACACCTGTGCCTGCTGCGGATCACCGGCCACCGCAACCACGCGCCCGCCGCGATAAGGCCCCAGCGAGCGCCATTCCAGCGAGGAATAGAGAGGCAATAGCGAGTCTTCTCGCCCATCTTGTGTCGTTTTTGCCGCCTGCGGGTCGGCATCGTGTGTAGCACTCACAAGAAAAAATCCACTTTCTAGTATTTTTCAGGAAAGAAGTTGAAGGTGCGAGGCTTGTGTCGTGGTAAAACGGTTCGTCGCCCCATTGCCAGAACACACTATACAGTGTAGACCATCCGGCAAGAAGACCGCAAGGGCGAGAAAACCTGCCACGTCGAAGACTTAGACGATCTCAGACACTGTATGTATAACAAATGTGGTTACAGAAAAAGGGGCCAGCCGGAAGGTAAAAGTTCCGTTTTCCAGGGAGAGTGTTGCCAGCTTTATCGGAGGGTCAGGGAAAGGAACGGCTTCATTCTTGCCCCAAACATCAACTGTTCCCGACGTGACACCTTCGAGAGCAATGGTTGCTATCTGAGTCGCGGTAGGACTCTGGTTAATCACGACAATATTTTTGGGATTATCGGAGGCAAACACCTCAACATTCGGAAGGGCTGTACTCGCGCTCACCATCACAGTGCCAAATCCCCTGAATAGGCTCTCCCCTGTAAACATACCGATACCATGATACGCGGCATTTGTATCGTCTGGTTTTATTTGCACCTTCTTTCCATGTGCATCGATAAATGTATGAGGGTAGCCGTAGATAGCATTGCCTTTATCAGCGTAAAACAGTGACCATCCGCCTGCCTCCAGAATACCGCCCAGCACCGAAGCCACCCAGACGGCATGAAAATTGGTATTATTTTGCGCGGTTCCTCCCCAATTTAATTCCCATTCTCCGACCTCAATACCGATCTGAGCAGCGCGGGTCGGTACGATGCGTTGAATAAGGGAGCGTAAATCCCTGATATTATCGCCATATTGTGCGGCATAGTGGAAGAGTGTCAGATAATTTCCGTCCTTCGTGCCCTCCTGCGCATAACCATGAAAATCGATAAAATCAACCCGATTGCCAGAATGCTGTAAAAATGTCTGCAAAAATGGGACATCATACCAGGCCGTAGTTCCGCCACCAATGTGAATAGTCGGATCAATAGCTTTCATCGCATCATAATCTTGATTAAAAATATTACTGTATGTTGTTGCAGACATCCCGCTCAGATCTGGCTCATTGCCCAATGTCCAGTAACGAACATAATTATTAGTTTCTTTGTTAAAGTGCTTTAACATATTTGTAGCATCGGTAATATTATATGGGAAAACAATAAGAGGCTGTGCCCCGATTGCTTTTATCGCTTGTATCCATTGGTCGCCTGTCCAGCGTGTATCACATCCATTTGAATTACATACTATTTTACTCGTCGGGTCTCCCGAAACGGTATATTTCAGGTCTATGCGCAGAAATTTAACATTCAGCGCCTTCAATTCTTTTTGCTCAAGCGGATCATTGACAAACACATTGGGATATCCATATCCACTGAGGTCCATGCCGATGGCCTTCTGATCAAGTTTTACGATGGGAGCATGATAATTCACTACAATATTCCCTGGATCAGTAGCATGCTGTTCTAGCAGTTCCAACTGGTGGGAAAGCAGCGTTACGAGGAGCATACCAACAAGAAGAACAGCGATTCCTAAAGGAATTGCTGTTCTCATCTTCATTCGTCTGCTGACGAAGGGGTCAAAAAATGAGAAGGTCTTCATCGGGCCTAAACCTCGTCTATTTTGTCTGGGTCTTCCTGAAAGATTTCCTGGGCACGCGCGAGGAGGCTTTGCCTGGCATGAACTGCCATGTACTCAACGTAAGGGAATTCTTCAAGCGGGACTTGTTTCTTCAGGAAATTGGTAATGTACCGGTAGGCAGCTTCCTCTGTGCATTGATATTTCAGTTGCACATAGCAAATGAGTGCTTGCCTGGACTGGTATTTTTCTCGAAGGCGCTCAAGGCTTAGCTTCCCCCGTACCATGCCCACCCAAAAGAAGACAAATGCACCCACAACCACACCAAGCACCAGCACGATGATCGTTCTCCTTGAGAGACGCTTCGTAGACATAGTTATGCTCCCCTCCTCATTGAAGAAGCTTGATGGACTCTAGCGGGCAGAAGAAAATACTCCTGCCGCGACACTCCTGGCAACCTCGAAACCCACACCGGCTGCCGTTGGCACATGACAGAGCATATTGGTATAGGATGCATTCGCCAGTGGACAGTAGCATTCACCCGCTTTAATGCTTCTACGCATTTCATTCGCTTTCGCCGTCGTCCAGACCGACCTGAAGTCATAGTTGTGATCACGCAGGTTGCCAACCGACTCAGCGCGAATGCAGCAGGTCCATACATCCCCGTTCGGAGCAATCTGGGCTGAGGCCACACCGGCCAGACAAGGGATCACTTGTCGCTTCTCGACTAGCGCGCGCTTCACAATATCATAGTACCGATCTCTGAATGCCTGCGTGATGCGCGAAACACCGCTAAACTCGGCTTTACGAATACCAGCTTGTAAGCGTTCAATAACCGGCTGGTACTTCTGAATAGGAGGCGTGATCCCCATGCCCACCGTGTCCAACTCCACACGCTCTTCAGCGATTTCACTGATGTACGAATCGGGCTTGAGTTCATCACGCACAAATTTGTAAATGTTCTCGAACTCATCGATATTAAAATTTGAAATAACCGTGTGGACGCCCAGGGTAAAGTTCTTGTAGCGGCCCTTAAGTGCCTTCAGCCCGGCATAAGTACGCATGGCACGCTCGAAATTGCCCTTCACGCCTCGCACGATATCGTGTTTCTCGCCCACCCCATCAAGCGAAAGATTGATAATCACTTCAGAGGTGGGAGCAGCTTGCAACACCTGTTCAATACGAGCAGGGATAATTTTGTCCTGAATCCCGTTCGTGGGGATATTGATAATGCCAGGACGGCAATGTCGATAGGCAGCTCCGACCATCTCCGGCAAATCCTTGCGTAGCGTCGGCTCCCCCCCACTAAACGTGAACCAGTAGGTGTTTCTGCCTATCGACTCAAAGGTTTTCTCATACTCCTCAATCGTAAAGTCATCATTCGGACGCTGCCAGACATTACAGGTTTTACAACGAGAGTTGCAGCGATAACTGACGCTGATCGTGAGATTCATAGGCAGAGCAAGAGGCTTGCCAAGCACATATGATGCTTGCAGCTTTGCGACTTTCGGTAAAACTTCCAGCATGGCTCTTTCCCTCGCCTTTCATGAACTAGCACCAAAGATAGATACGATCTCTACCTTATCCTATATAATTTTCACCGCTCTTATTATAAGAAAACGCCTATACTAAAATAAGAAGCAAAAGTATCAATGAGGGGTACCTTCGTATCAGGATAGGACAGGCAAGGCGACCGCATGTAGGAGTAGGACGACCACAAGAGTATGCCCTTTCTAAAAATAATACGATGCCGTACTCGCCTGTTTTTCAGAAGTAGGGGCACCCCCTCGCGGGTAGACTGCTGATGGGTGCCCTGTCACCGCTGACTTTATCCGCCATGCTTGCTCCACACCCAGTAGTAGCCACTACCGTAAGAAGTATGGATCGGGATTTTGGCAATCAAATCATAATGCTTACTGGCATTCAGGGTTTGAGTGAGCTGCATTGCCAGCGGCGTGTGGTAGCCATAACTGAATTCGATTAAAGAAAAATATCCTTCCTGGATAGCGGCCTGATAGGCAGCTTCGCCCGAAAGCACTTTCTTCTCCTTATCCGTATAGACAAAATAGTCCAGGCTACTCCACTGCCAGGGAGCCGTCTTATCCTTCAAGTAATAGCGTAAAACATCGTAATCTTCTGCCAGGTAATTACCACTATTATCCTGTACTCTTGTGTACAAGAACGTCGTGAGCTGAGTGCTGGCAGGCCAGACGCTATAGAGGTTTCGGGCCTGCTGTAAGCCCAGCGAGAGGGTTAGTAAGCAGAACGCCAGCGCGATGCCCCAGGAAAACCGACCCACACGCTTCCATCCCCATCTGGCGAGGGAAGCCAGCGTAAAACCCGCCAGCGGGGCGAGAAAGAACATACTGAAGGCAAGGTGCTTGTCTAGCGAGATTAACTCACCCTTATAGGTGTGATAGATCGGCACCAGCAAGGCTGAACCGAAGAGCAGTAGACCGAGCAATCGTCGCCCGCGACAGAAAAGTAGGCCCAACAGAGCTAAGCCAAAGAAGAGGCCCTCCATCGTCGCAATATGTCCTATCACCATAGCCGCTGTGGCCCCATCGCCGACACGATTGGTAGTCGTGACGCTCAGGCCAACAAGTACCTGCTTATCTATGCTGAAATAGGCGATGAATCCCGACGCGACCAGCGAAAAGAGCGCAATTCCCAGGCGAACGAGCATTTCCTCCAACCCCTTGTGTTTCCAGCTCCACAAAGCAAGCAATGCGAGAATGGTGGGCACAAACAGCAACCCGGCATACTTGGCCGCGACCGCAAACATCAACAGAGGCCCCAGCGCCAGACACGATTGAGCCGAAGTTGCTTTACTGGCCCGTAAGGCCAACAGCGCCGCCAGAGCGAACAGACAGAAACACAAAGCATCGTAGGTCGCCAGACGTCCGAGAAACAACACCGACCCTTCGCAAGCAAAAAGGAAAGCTGCAACGAGCGCGCTCTGGCGTTCAAAAAATTGAGCCGTCATGCGATAGACGCAAACCGTCACGATCAGCATACACAGCAAGCTAAATAAGCGCGCCGCCTCCAGGCCATCCAGAAAGTCCAAAGCCCCCCCAATGACCGGATAAAAGAAGGGATAGCCGGAAAAGTAGAGGCCATAAGGTTCCAGGTACGGTGCCTTGCCGAACCAGTTCAGAATAACCTGCCGCCCGGCAAACAGGTAGAGAGCTTCATCCTGGAAAGCCGTATTGCGTAGCACAATTAGCGATGTGATAGCTTGCAGCAGGAGAATAAGTGGCATCGGCAAACGGTACGCCACGACCTTGAAATCGGTATAGTCACCTATACTTTTTTTAATCGTTATCGGAAAATCCTCAGCTAAGCGCATAGGTTCCTTCTTCCTTAAGTTTAGAGGCCATCGGAACTAGACGGATGCCTCTTCTGCTACTGGCACGGGAATGAGTGTTTCTCCGATCCTCTCCTCTAAAACACTTTTTTCAGGGGTGGCCTTGACAAGGCTGCTAAACTTCAAACCTAGCGAACTCAGGCAGATCGTGCCGGTAATCGCCATGACCACAGCGGCCCAGGGATGAGAAAAGAAGAACATGGCAAGTACCTTATCCGGGCGTAGATGAAGCAACACACTGAACACCAGCAAGCCCACAGCTTCATTGCTGCCAACCATGCCGGGGGGTGTCGGCAAGATGCTAAACATGTTGAACACTGTGTAGCCAAAGATCGCAGTGGCGAAGGCAATAGAGTAGCCGGTTGTCCAGAAGGCGAGCATGGCAAACAGGCCATCACAGATCAGGGCTGTGCAGGTGAGCAACAGTGCCAGCAGGAAGACACGCGGTCGGCTGGTACTCAACAAAAGAGAGTCAACGAAGTTGGTGGCGAAACCCTCAATTTTGCTCGCCATAGCTTTAGGAAACACTTTCGTTATCCGTTGGAGAAATGCAATAGCAGCGGTGCGCCGCCAGATTGCCAGTATAACGAAGGAGAACAGGCCGAGCAACAATCCAACCACGATCCCCAGCACCAGCCAGAGTTTGATATCCATCGGTATGCCAAATAGCGGTACAAGCGTAATAATGAACAATGCGGGCAACAGATCGAACGATCTATCCATAGCAATGGTGGGCAAGGATTGACCGACGGGGACGTTAGCAATGCGTTTGAGCATCAGGCACTTGGACACTTCTCCCCCCTGGATAGGTAACAGAAAATTCAGCAAAATGCTGACCTGATAGATGCGAATGGCCTCGGAGATGCTGACCTTATTGCCCATGACAGAGTGCAGGAAGAGTCGCCAGCGCACGCCGCGCAGGGAAAAGGCCAGCAGGAATGCTACACCTGACAGCAACGCCAGCAAGACACCGCGCGGAGTCTCCAGATTATGCTGGAGTACTTGAATGGATTTGGATATATTTACGAAGCGCGAAACCAGGAATAAGAAGCCGATGCCAATCAGTAAGCCAAGCGCCATTTTTGCCGAAAACGAGAAGCGGACTTTTCTTTTTTCCTTACGATCAGGCTGTTGCACTTTCATTAAATTCATTTCTATCCTCTTTATCACTTTCCATTACAAAAGTGGATTTTTACCCGCATCCATAGGGCGACCTCCATGAGGGCAAGTCTCTGTTGAGGCCAGTTCACCGCGCTCGCCTTCCCCCACATGCCTCACAGTCGCACGCACGGGCGCGATGAACTGCCCCCTACCATCACCCACATGCACAGATCAACGACATACATTCATCATCCAATGTGCTACTTCGAGGCACCTCCCAGGGGGGCATACTGACTGCTCTGAGTCACAAAGGACTGCTCCATACCGCCAGCGTTGTACCACGCAGCCGTCAGCCTGATACCCTCACGCAAATCAACCTCTGGTTCGTAGCCCAACTCACGACGCGCCTTCTCTATGCTGTGCTTTGTGTCGCTGCCAAAGAGCATCGTGGCGAGCCGGGTCACGAGCGGCCTGGTATGGGTGAATTGGCCAAGTTTCTCGGCCATAAAGGCACCATAGTACGTCGGCCAATAGGGCAGGTGCAGGGTAGGGCGTTTTCCACCAACGTCGTCCGCGACTGCATTGAACAGTTCCTGCTGCGTCATAGGATGATCGTTGCTGATGTTATAGGCATTGCCAGGAGCATTCTTGTGATAGGCCGCCAGCAGGAAGCCCTGCACCACGTCCGTCACGTAGCAGAAGGGCAGGGCATTGTCTCCGCGTCCAATAATGACACCTTTGCCACGCACCATGCGCTGAGCGATGCGCCCAAAATGCAGGTGATCTCCTGGCCCAAAGAAGGTGCCCGGACGCAGAATGACCGTCTCTATCGAACTTTCCAGCATCAGATGGCGAATCAGGCGGTCAGCTTCGGCCTTCGTAAGACAATAGGGATCAGGGTCGGGCAACAATCTGTCCTTCTCCGTCAAGAAGCGGCCATGACCCAGCCCATAGACCGTGTGCGAACTGGTATGAACGAAGCGACGCACTCCCGCTGCCTGCGCCGCTAGATAAAGATTCTCAGAACCAACTACATTTACCAGATGGTAGTCGGCAAAGGGGCGATTCACCCCCATCATGCCTGCCAGGTGAAACACAACCTCAATGTCTCTGACAGCAGGAGGTAGGCTGTCTTTATCTGTCACATCCCCCCGCACGACCTCCACACCTTGCGTGATCAACCTATCCGCGTTCTCTACCGGCAAGACCAGCGCGCGAATCTGCTCTCCACGCTGTTGTAGTTCTTGAATCAAATGAGTACCAAGTAATCCTGTAGCTCCAGTGATTAATACCTTCATTTTTTCTCTTTCCTTTCCTTCATCACGCATTCAAGCAATGTTACTTGTAACACTTCTTTTTATCGTGAGTATTACGACTGTCTCCCCACCCCTGAATAGCCCCTGACGCTGATCGCATGCTCAGGACAGGACTCATAACACAGCAGGCAACGCTGGCAGGTGCCATAATCGACCTTCAACGTTTGCAGGTCGATGACCCCCGGCAGTGGGCAGGACTGCACACAAGTACCGCAGCGTGTGCAGCGCTCCTGGTTGATCTGGGGGCGTGTTCCCACCAGACCGGTGCTGTACAACGCCGTACAGAAATGCTTCCCACGCCCCGCGATAAAGCTATAAGGATAGTCAAACGGGTACATGAGCCAGAAGATAAAGCGATACGATGTCTTCTGTCGGGGAAGCTGGAATTGTTTGATCAGGCGCACCTCCTCACCTACGAATTGCCACAAGGGTTGACCCAGTTGTTCCAGCGCCAGCCGCAGATAGGGAACGTCGCGTGGCTGCACACCAACCAGTTGGCAGCAGACCAGATCGACCGCCAGACTATCGCGTCCGGCTACCAGCACTTGCAGGTCGGCTTTCTCGCCGTAGAGCGGCCCTTCACCATGTTGGCCCACGCTGCCATCGACAATCGTCAGATCAGGCTTAATGCCCAGGTTCATATCGACGATACTCTGAGCGAGGCCAAAGGTATGCATGGCCCGCCGGTCGGGGCGCGGCAAAATACCCATCGGATTTTTCATGCCGAGCGTCATGGTCGAAACAACATGCGTCTTGAGGACCGGCAGATTGATGAAGCAGGCTTCTTGCAAGAGCCGGGGGATGCAAAAGTGACGCAGGCGCTTTGCTCCGGCGGGTCGCAGTTCAACCCAATCCTGCTCACCTCCCTCCGGGTCGATGCGCACAAGACGGATACCATTATCCGCGCAGAATTGCTCAACGCCCAGGATGGTATAGGTGGCCTCACGGTCAAACTCGGTCCCTGGAATTTCGCAGAGAACCGGCTCTGCACCGCAGGCGCGTACCTCCTCGGCGACCGTTTTCATCAGGACAAAACTGGTAGTTGCCCCTGTCTCAGCAGACCTGCCCGCCACAAAGTTAGGCTTGAGTACCGCTATCTTAGCCCCCCTGATGACAGAGGCCATGCCACCTACTTGTGCAATGACACGGCGGGTGGCCGCTTCAATGCCATCCAGCGTGCGCACTACACCAACCACATCAGTATCAGGTTTTACTTCTAACATGATTTTCCCCTTTTACATTGATAATATCTACAGTTAAATGATGACTTGCGACATACGTGTAAAATTACCATGCCCTGCCACGGCTGCACGACGGAAGATGTAGAAATGGCCTATACCGAACGAGTTCTGAAATTGTATTTTGGCGATGAGATCATAATTTCTCGTCTTTACCATCTGCTGCGCAATGACAATCGCCTCAGCAGGCTGGTAGTTGAAGCTGAGTTCAACGATGGCAAAATAGCGATCATCAATCGCCTGTCGCAAGGCATCATCGTTAAAGAGTTGCTTATGCGTAGAGGTGACATAGTAGAAGAACGAGACACCATTCCACTGCCACTGTTCGGTAATATCCTCCGCATCATAGCGGGAAACCTCAATATCTTCAGCGAGGATGCGCCCGCTTCCATCGCGCAATTGGGTGTGCAACACGTAGCTTAAATCTGAAGTATTCGCCCACTGCGCGTAGATGTTCTGAGACTGCTGCATGCCCAGGATAAAGACGATCAACACGACTGATAACCCGGCCAGCCAGTAGTGCCGATTGAGGTTGGCGACCCCTTGCCCCACCTGGCTGGTCAGCCAGGCAAGGGCATAACCGGCCAGAGGCATAGCAAAGAAGAGGCTGAAGGCCATGTGCTTGTCCAACGAAACCCCTTCCTGTTTATAGATATGGTAGGCCGGTACCAGCCATGATGAACCAAAGATGAGCAAACTCAGTAGGAAAAAGCGTCTCTGGTAAAGGAAAACCAGCACTAATCCCCCGAACGCCGCCACATAGACCACACCCCCCATATAGAGGACATGCGCGAACAATTCTAGCCGCGTTTTCTCAATCAAAGGTGTACGATTGAGTGTAGAGCCATCGATAGCATGAAAGGCCAGCTTATCCATGAAGTGGTATATCACGACAAGGCTAATCAGCATAGCGATGATAGCCAGAGTGAGACGTAGCACCATGCGCCACCAACCCAGGCAGACAAAACTGCAAAAAACCAGAATACCCAGCACCGGAAAAACGAAGAGGAGTGCGGCATATTTGGCCAGGATTGCAAGAACGAGTAGCGGCCCAACCATCAACGCCAACCAGGGGCGATGGCTGGTACTGACTCTATAGGCAATACCCGCTGCCAGCGCGATCAGGAACAGGCACAGGGCATCAAATGTGGCCAGGCGACCAACGAATAACACCGTTCCCAAGGAGGCATAGGTAGCCGAGGCGAAGATAGCTGCCGTGCGCTGAAAGAACTTTTTTGTACTCACGTAAATGACGATATTTACGCCCAGCATACACACAAGGCTGAAACTGCGGGCAAGTTCTAGCCCGCCGATCATATCGAGGATTCCCCCGATTACCGGATAAAAACCGGGATAACCTGAGAAATAGTAGGCATAACGATCAAGAGGGACAGGCCCCCCCATCCAGTAGTGGAAAATCTGCCGTCCAGCGTAGAGGTAAAGCGCCTCATCTTGAAAAGCTGTATTATGTAAGGTAATCAGAGAAACACCAGCTTGTATTGCCAGAATAAGGATAAGCGGCCAGAACGACGGGAGTACACCGACCTTCACCTGTCTTCGAGCGACATATCTGAGTGTAGATTGTTGTAAAGAGGCCTGAATCATGGTTCTATCCTTTGCTCCTTATACTCAACTACTTCGCAACAGAGTTGCTCGAAGGCCCATAAGAACGAGCAACCGCCTTTGTTTTCAAGTCGATCACGAGACGCCGCATGACTGCCAGCGAATCAGGATCAGATGCCAGCGACCAGCTTTCGATTTGCGAGTCGTTAAGAGCCAGACCCGGACCGCCCTCATGGTAGAAGGCTGCATAGACTTGCGGGATATCATCGATGGCCTGTCCAAATTTTGTAAGCCAGGCGGCCTTTTGTGCTGCTGGGCCATCAACGCTGGCCTCTACAAAGAGTGGTTTCGTCGGGTAGCGCTGCACAAGGTTATGCAGTACCACACGCGGATCTCCCCATTTTGTGCCGGGGTAGTTAATAAAGCTTTGCAGAACGGCATCGATAGTTGATGGAGGAGGCGCATAGGCTTGATCGTGGATAGGATCAGCCGGTGCCCACACCCAGGCTACGTTGTCGGCTCCAACCGAGCGGAAAACAGCCTGCACATGCATCCACGCCTTCGGTACATCCTGCGGAATACCACCGTTGGCGACACCTGATGACAGTGACCAGTTGCGGTCGGCATGCTGAAGAATGGTCAAATAGACCGGTTTGTCGAAATCGCGAATCGCTATGGCCCAGCGCCTGATCTCTGGATCATGCAGACCGTTAATAATCGCCGGGAGGTTGGCATCAAGCGGTGGCGTTTGATGAGGGCCGAACACGCCAAACTGGAGGATAACCCAGGGGCTGGCATGCTGCGCCTCCAACTGGTCGGCCCAGGCTCTATCAAACTTATCATGAATATCTTGCGTGCGCCCAATGATGGAAAACTGCGTGTTAAGTTCTTGTGCCAGTACCGGCGGCTGGCTCTTTAACAACTGAATCGGCAGGGTCAGGCCGAAGTATGGCGCTGCCAGCTTCTCCTGGCCGATGATAAAGGGGGTAGACGCACCACCGTTGAATATTGCCAGAGAGCTTAAAGCGTTACTGGCGAGAATGGGGCTGGCCAGCAACGCGGTCAATCCCAGGTTCCACACCGGGTTGAGTCCACGCTTGCGATCCAATAGCTTCACGGGATAATGCTGGTTCGCATGAGTCGCAACCTCCTTAGATTGCCGTAAGGTCGCATGAAAGCGTATATCTTTGAAACTGAGCCAGAGGAAACTACCCAGCATGACCATTGAGTAGACCACCCACATCACACTGATGAGCAGAGAGGTTTGTTCCTGGCTCCTGACCTGGCTCGCCCAGACGAGAGCAGCAATACAGAGTAAGAAAAAGAAGATATATATTCCCAGATATCCATAAGAATTCTTCCCATTCCGATGCTTGGAGGTCACCGCAAAACCAACCTTGCGCCGTAAGATGACGGAGAGCAGGCTGTTGATCAGAGCAGGAAAGGAGCCAAAGCCGATCACGATACCCCGCAAGCCGGTCACGCCACGCGCCGTGTACCAGAGCGCAATCATCCCCGTCAGGCAGTATGGCAGGAAATGCCAGAGATAATCGCTCAAATACGTGCTGCGCACCGCCGGAATACCGGTGACGATAAACAGAATCGGGCTGAGGATATAGATGAGGTCGCGTAGACCGCACAGGTAATGCGTGCAGGCCAGAAAGTACTGAATACGTTGCCCAGGCCGCAGGCCATGCTTCTTCGGAAGCAAGATTTCCCGCCAATGGGTGCGAAATACCCCCAGCGTACCTAACGCCCAACGCCCCTGTTGCTTGAGGTATGACGGCATATCCAGTGGCCCCAGGCCGGTGGCGAGAATATCAGTCAGGTAGATACTGCGCCAGGTCGGATGCAAGGTAATGGAAGCTGCAAAGTCCTCCGTTACCGAATCCTGCGGCAAGCCACCGATCTGGTCCAATGCAGCGGCACGAATAACCACGTTTGTCCCACAGATAAACGCGGCATTGAAAGCCGCCTTGCCAGGGCAAAGCAGATTATAAAACATGGATTGCTGGTCATCGGCCCACCTGGAGACGGGATTATCGAGGTTTGCATAGTATTGCCCGGTCTGTACCCAACCCATTTTGGGGTCGCGGAATGGCGGAATGGTTTTGAGCAGGAAATCGGGTTTGGCAATCTGGTCGGCATCAAAGATAACGAGGAGCGCATCACCGGTAGCGTGCAGTTCGTGGCGCGCATTTTCAATATTGCCCGCCTTCGCCCCACCTTTTTTGGTGCGGGTTATACAGCAGACGCCCAGTTCCTTCGCCAGCACCTCTACCTCTTGCCAGTTCTCCGCCTTCGCCACAAACCCATCGTTACACACCACAATCGTTACCTGACCATGAGGATACCGCGCCAGGTACTTATCACGCGCCGCTATGATCCCTTCTAATGTCGGCCTGAGAATTGCGGCCCCTTCGTTGACAGTGGGGATAAAGACAAAAATCGGGAACTGCGTCGGGTCGTCACCCTGTCCTATCTCTGGAGACCACTGAGGCCAGGTTGTAATTTGAAACCCAAGCACATGCACTGCCCCCATAAACTCGGCCCAGAGTAACGGCACAGAGAGCCACCAGCCCTGCCAGTTCGTGGCGAGAATGCGCCAGCTCAAGTAATCAAGCGTGGAAGCTCCAACAGCAATAGCCAGCACCATCGTAATAGCCTTATCCCAGGCAATATTCTCGGTAAACGTCACTGCCACGCCAATAAACAGAACGGCCAGCAGCAACCATGCACCCGGTCGCGCATAGATAATCCAGCCAGCCGCCAGCAGTACTGCTAGCGTTGCCACTACGGCTGGCAGCTTTTCAAAAACCTTTTTTCCCTTCCTCGCCTGGAATCGTCGCATCAGACCGAACCTGGAAGACGGCATCCTCCGCTGCTTTGAGAGCGACACTACGCTCTCTTTATCTACATGAAGATAATGACCATTCTTAATGTCGTATTGTTGAGCTGTATGTTCAATCTCCCGTGTATCCTCAAGAGACACCAGAGTGGATAGCTCAAGCTCCTCTTTGCCTGCTGTCAATCGAGCAGGGAAAATCGCGCGGTTGAGCAGAACAAAATCCAGGCAAGCAACCATCACGAAAACTATCACATTAAGATTGGGCCAGGTCGTTGCCAGCGCCTTATTGGTAAGGATCAATGCTAACGCAACCAGGCCATTGAAGAGAAGCAGCATGCCTATTTTCCAGATACGCCCCGCTGCCGGAACTTCGCGCCACAAACGCTGCATATGGAGCAAGGCTAATGTTCCCTGGTGCAGATTCGCCTTGCTCTGCCCATGAATCCGCGCATGAAAACAGTAGGGAACCTCGAGAACATCTTGCCACTGACAGCGGAGCAAAACCTCCAGCAGAATCTTATAGCCAATGGGGCGAAGCGATACATTGTTCAGCAGCGACCGGCGCAAGAGAAAAAAACCGCTCAAAGGGTCAGAGATACGCCATAATTGCTCAGGAAAGAGTAGTTTGGCCATCCATTTCATGCCAACAGAAATCAATCGCCGCCCTCCGCTGGCCAGCCCTTGATTACTGCCACCCTGGATATAACGGCTGGCCAGTACCAGGTCTACGTCCTGCATCACCGCCTGCTCGTAAAGCAGGCGCAACAAAGCTGGTGGATGCTGAAGATCCGCATCGATCACCGCGATATACCCGGCCTGCGCCATGCTCATGCCATACACAACGGCAGTCGCCAGGCCACCAGCACGTGCCTTTCCGGCTAAACGATGTTCCAGTTGAATACATAGCAGAGACGAGTCCAGCGCTCTTTTTGCATCCTGGATGACTTCAGATGTATCATCATCACTATCGTCAACGAAGATGACTTCAACATACAGGCCATGCAGAGCATTCTGCAATGACTCCAGGAGAGGTCCGATATTATCTCGTTCATTTCTGGTTGGAATAACGACGCTTAAATCGAAGATGTTCGATACATCAGCCCCACTATCACCTTGCAACCCTTGCTGGAACTTTTTTCCCCAGGTTTCTGCTACAGTATCTTCAATATCTAACCGATATGTGCCGCTTTTAATTGTCATATTACTCCCGCCCAATTCGATACGAGTATCCAGTCCTACAAATCAACACACATTTTCAATGCTGCTACATCTTTTCCTGAACGTTCCAGAGAGAAGAACTGCTGACCATCATGCTCCCATCCTGTGTTTTCAAAGCAAAGGTCAGCGAACTGTAAGCCAGTTTGACTTTGACCTCCCGGCCCCGCATGCCAAGACGCACCGTCGCGCCTTCAACGAGCTTCTGGACACGCCTGGCCACTACTTCAGCCCCATGCTGATCAGCGCGAATGACAGCAGTGATGATCCCAGGCCCATTGACCGAGAGCTTGTCCTCCTTCCGCACTCTGGCTCGTATCAACGGTAAAAGCTTACGAGCTATCATCGTCGTTTCTCGCTCTCTTCCCTCCAGGTCACTCTCAAACCTGTCGGTATCCTCAAGAATGCAGCGGAAGACAAGTACACTTTGCGCATTGCAGATGCGCCGCATTTTGTAGGTAGCCGATTCCAGCACCTTCGTCGTATCCACCATTTGCCAGATGTGATGTGCCCGCTTAGAGCGGTAATCATAGTAGCCCTGAAGACGAGCAAGCCCTTCAAGAGCTACCGCACCTGCCGTCCATATGAATTGCTTAGGACTGCTCATCGTAAAGGCATGATAAGCAATCAACTGCTGGATAATGCCCCCAACCTTCATCGTCGAAGCTTCATAGTTCTGTTGATCACGCACGCGCAGATGCCCGGCATAGATACGACGGCGCTGCTTAAGAAAATCGCGGACGGTGAGTGGGCCTTTGTTATACACAATACATTCAGGCTCATAGATCAGTTGATAGCCAAGTTGAGAGATCAGCGCCTGTATAGAAATCTCGTCTACCGCACTATCGGACGGGATGCCTGAAATAACATTGCGAAAGGCGATCACTTCACCCAGCTTTGGATGGATACGTGCCAGACGATCATGTAAGCGCCAGAGCAGGTGGACAGCATGTCCCATAAAGGTTCTCTGGTCATTTACCGGCACAGGACGTCCTCCAACCATGCCTATCTTCGGGTCTCTGAATGGTGAACACAGGTATTCAAAAGCTGAAACTTCGGGAATCACATCGGCCCCTATTAATATCACTATCGGGCTGATAGCCTCCTTGAGAAACAGGTTGATAGCCGAAGCTTTGCCCTCACGCTTCTCCTGAATACACAATTTTAGCCGAGGCTCCAGCGCCGCAATTTCAAGCACCGCCGGTACAGTGTGATCTGTGCAACCACTGGCAACAACTATTACTTCATTGATATGGACGGATGGCCCCTGTTGCTGCAAGACTGCACGGATAGTACGCCCGATATTAGCTTCCTCGTTATAAGCCATGATACCCACACTGCATCCTTCACGCGCCCTATCCTGTGTTGCTTGCCGCTCCTCCCGTATGGGCTGGCTATCTTGAATAATTTTCGTTACCATGATAAGCCTTTCTTCACCCAGAAATATCCTTCTTACGTAGGGGCGTGATTCATCACGCCCTGGCGGCCTGCCTCTCCGCCTTACGTAGGGGCGTGATTCATCACGCCCTGGCGGCCTGCCTCTCCGCCTTACGTAGGGGCGTGATTCATCACGCCCCTACGGAGCCGAACCTTCTGCTTTCCAATATAGAGTATTATAGATTTTTAATAAATGGGCAATTCACCAGCGGGTCACAAAGCAATACTTTAGTATAGTCTTCTCAAAATACCTGCTTTCTTTCCAAAATAAATTTTTGATTATATGAAAGCAAACCGTTTTTTAATGTTAAATTATATTTACATCTTCCCACGTTCGAGCAAAAAAAGAGGCGAAACAGACATATTCGCCTGATTGCCAGGAATGTATATGGGAACTCCCCATACGTTCCTGGCACATCTTTCGCTCAGCAATCCTCTTAGTGGAGAACGCCAGTCGGTACGGCATCGGGTGTCCAGCTTTCCTGATTTTTATACCAGGCAGCAGCAAGCCGTATTCCCTCACGCAGGGGTACCTGCGGCGTATAGCCCAGTTCACGGCGCGCCTTGTCAATGGAGAGACGGCTATCCGCACCATAGAGCTTTACCCCATGCCGTGTAATAAAGGGTGGAATGCGATTTCCACTCACGCGAGAAATTCGCTCACACATATAGGCGGCGGCATAAAGGGGATAGTATGGCACATGTTTACGCGGCGGCGCGGCACCAATCTCCTGTGCGATGCAGGCGAGAAACTCTCCCTGACAGAGCGGCTGGTCGTTGCTGATATTGTAGGCTTGACCGGCAGCACGCTCACTGTCCATAGCCAGCAGAAGCCCTTGCACCAGATCGGTGATGTAAACGAGGGGAATGGCATTTTTGCCGGAACCAACAATAACGCTTTTGTTGGCCCGCGCCCGATCAGCCATACGTCCAAAGTTCGGACGGTCGCCTGGGCCGAAAATAATCGCTGACCGGATGATGACGGCTGGCAGATGAGCTTCGGCAATCATACGCTGCACGAGCTTATCACCCTCCGCTTTGGTCTTACAGTAGCACTCGTCGAGCGGCTCCAGCGGATCATCTTCCCGCACGGGACGTCCAATCGCCGTATTGTAGACCATCGTTGAACTCATATGGACGATACGCTGCACTCCGGCCAAAAGCGCCGCCCGGCACACGTTCTCCGTGCCGGTAACATTCACCGCGTAATAGTCCTCTATCGGACGCCACACTCCGGTCATAGCCGCCAGATGGAATACCCCATCCACACCCTCCATCGGAGCAGTAAGGTCTTGCGGGTTGCGAACATCGCCGTGAAAGATTTTGACATGCCGCTTTGCGAGCCAGCCCGTATCCTCTGTAGGAAGGGCCAGGACACGCACACTGTCACCGCGCTCTTGCAGCGCCAACACAAGATTGCGACCGACAAAGCCGTTGCCGCCAGTAATCAACATCTCCATTCTGATTGATTCCTCTCTTGAATGTTCCTTCTGTCGCATATTCGCACTAGTAACGTAACAGAGTACCACTACTCCGTTCAAGAAAATTTCGTATGGCTAAAGGGCACTATCGTATCATCTTTGGCATCCTCTCCCGGCAATTTTTTGGAAGCTTCATCAATTTATCGCTGAGTATACGATAGTATCCTTTGATGATACCTTCGCAACTTGTCCTCTTTCAGAGAATTTTTTAAACTATTTTAGGGTAAGTACTGCATAATAGCGTCTCGTAGTGGCATCCTGACTGATGATGTTCCAAAGGTTGTCTCCTTGCAACAAGGACTGAGAGGTAATCATGTCATACATGTTCATGGATAAAGTGGCGATTGTTACAGGCGCAAGCTCAGGAATTGGCGCGGCCACCGCCCGCGAACTGGCCCAACGTGGTGCCCATGTAGTGCTGGCAGCACGACGAGCTGAGGAACTTGAAACCCAGGTTCGTCTGATTACCGAGGCCGGAGGGCATGCTATCGCCGTTCCAACGGATATTACCGACCCTGCACAGATCAATTATCTAGTGCAAGCCACACAAGACGCCTTTGACCAGATCGACATCCTCATCAATAACGCTGGCGCGAGTTGGGGACACCCGGTAGCCGACACTTCTGAGCAGGAATTGATCCGCCTGCTGCACGTCAACCTGCTGGGAGCCATGCTGCTGACCCGCGCCGTCTTGCCGATCATGCTGCCTCGCCGCAGCGGCGCAATCATTTCGGTCAGTTCGGTGGCAGGTATCGTGGCCACCGAGCCGCTCTACTCGGCAGCAAAGTTTGGTGTGCGCGGCTTCTCGCTGGCCTTGCGCCGCCAACTCGTGGGCAGTGGCATCTCCGTTTCTCTCGTCGTCCCTGGCAACATTCGCACACGCATGACCGTGGCGGCCCCGCAAGGCTTGCCTGCTCCAGAAATGGTCGCTCATACGATTGCTAATCTCGTGACTCACCCGCGCCGACAGGTGATCGTCCCTGCGAAGTATCAGGGCATGGTCTGGCTCGACCAGGTGCTGCCGGATGTCGCCGATGCTCTCTTTTATCGCCGTCATCACCATGATGGTATACTCTACCCCTTCACACCCACGCAGGACGGGGATGCCGCACACTCGCTACAAGGCCGAGCCGAGGAGTATCGCGCAATCTTGATGCAGACCCGCAGAGATATCTCGGCTATTCGTTGAGACTCTTTCCAGGACATCTAAAGGGATGGTAGGGATGGCTCAATCTGGCACAGAGAGTACCCCTCTCAGCCTGGTGGTTGAGAGGGGTACATCTCAAACGTTCGGCGATCATAACATTTTTATTGAAATACCTTGACATATTGGCATTTAATAATTATACTAGTAGTATAGCTCTCTGTGTGTAGAATCAAGGTACCGGCGTTCTGAACGGGAAAGTCTTACCTAACCAGGGCAAATTCCGGGGGAATTCAAGCAATATTCCAGCAATCTTTGTATGAGTGACTGCGATAAGCGGCTCATGCAGTGTCGATGGCTGACCTGGAGAGAATATTACCATCATAACGGCAACCTGACCCATGAGGCCATGCAGGAGAAATTGAGGGAATCCTGAATAGAACAGGCGAGAACTTTCCTCAATTATCTCTTTCTGTGTGTCTCATATGGCAAAGTTGCACGCCCACAATCTTCCATAGTCATCCGCCACAAAGTCATAAAGTGGTCGTTATAGTCAAGTAGTTGTCATTGTACAGCGGAATTTCCTCCTTCTCCGATGTTCCGAGAAGCTAGTTTCACCTGTCTGGATGACATAGAGGCCCCCTTTTCAAGTGAAAGTGAAGCAGGCCGAACACAAAGCAAAGAAGCCTCTCATCAAAAGTATAAGGATCATGGTCGTTCCTGGCAATACACAGTTGACTGGTAGCGAGTAGTTAGTAGTGCATTTTTTGTGACGTTTATGCACTCAATATTGCGGAAAGGAAAAGCCGTATGGACGTTCCTTTAGATAGACAAACGGATACTCCCATTCGCGTCCTGGTGGTGGATGACCATGTGCTCCTGCGGCAAGGACTGCGCGA
>Ga0078972_1005117_pt1 | contig 34094 bp, 33 predicted proteins | sample YelNatPaOPGAMG01_FD_67568 | JGI IMG/M metagenome (GOLD analysis project Ga0078972, IMG submission 67568) | Hot spring thermophilic microbial communities from Obsidian Pool, Yellowstone National Park, USA - OP-RAMG-01 (SPADES assembly) (version 2) | ecosystem: Environmental > Aquatic > Thermal... | reverse complement strand
TATGAAAAAGTTTGTCACCTATGAAAAAGTTTGTCATTCCTGCGGAAGCAGGAATCCATTTCTTTGTTATGATTTTTCTGGATTCCCGTTTTCACGGGAATGACAAATGTGGAGCATTTTCATTTTTATATAGCTTTCTAATCCTTATGATAATTGGATTTAACTGGTTTTCAGAATTCTCAGTTAGGAAATCTTTTTTTGGTATTACTTTTTATAAAGATTCAAGCATAGGAATAAAAATATGATAGTTCATACACTTACGCTTGGACCCATGCAGGCAAATTGCTATGTATTGGAATGTGAAAAAACAAAATCTGCGATAGTAATTGACCCCGGCGATGAAGCAGATGAGATATTAGATACTATCAAAAACCGTGGACTAAAATTAGAATTTATAGTAAACACTCATGGACATATAGATCATATCTCTGCAAATGGTGACCTAATAAGAAAGACTTCCGCAAAGCTATGTGTCCATCGTCTTGATGCGGACATGATAGTAAATCCACAGAGTAATCTATCATTTTTTCTTGGTAATCCAATATCATCGCCTCCACCTGATATAATTCTTAACGATGGAGATATTATAGAATCAGGGACGATCAAATTAAAAGTCATTCATACACCCGGACATAGTCCCGGTAGCATTGTCCTCTTAACTGATTCAGCTATTTTTAGCGGTGATCTGCTCTTTGCAGGAAGTATTGGAAGATATGATTTCCCTGGCAGTTCATATAGGCAAATTATGGAATCGCTGAAAAAAATAATAGACCTCGGCGATGATCTTATCGTCTATCCGGGACATGGCTTTGAAACAACAATCGGTGAGGAAAAAGAAACCAATCCATTTCTTAGTGAAATTTGATTAGGAGATGCCAAAGTGAAAATAGGAATAATATCTGACACACACGATAATATGCCGAAAATAAAGGAAGCTGTTTCAATATTTAATACGAAGCAAGTGGAGTTTGTCATCCATGCAGGCGATTATGTCGCCCCATTTTCTATTGCACCACTTGATGATTTGAAGTGTGATTATATCGGTGTTTTCGGAAATAACGATGGTGAAAAGGCTGGACTAACGAAAAAATCCAAAGATAGAATAAAAGTTCCGCCATATCATATAACGTTAGGAAATAGAGAGATCATCATTCTACACGACCCAAATGATATTGACAACTTGATTAAAAGTCAAAACTATGATATTGTTATATATGGACATACACATAATCCTGTGATAGAAAGACATAACAAAACATTGGTCATTAATCCGGGCGAATGTTGCGGTTGGTTAAGTGGGAAAAGCACGGTTGCAATATTAGAGCTTGATGATCTGACAGCAGAGATCGTAAACGTATTTTGATGTATCTGAGACAACCAAAATCAATAAAGCTTGCAATGATAATATCTATTACGCTACATATTGCTTTTTTTATTCCACTCACCTTGATAAAACTTGGCAGTGAATATGATACAAAAGGGAAAATATCAATATCTCTCATCAAAGGGAAAGAAGCCAAGTTAGATCGTCGTTCAGTGCCAGTAAGAGAAATCCCATCTTTTAGTGATTCCCCTCAAAGATACGATTTAGGGACAATGGCTAAAATTGGAATAAGCAACACTCCATCACCATTAGTATATACAGAAAGAGAGTTTCCAACAGCGATCTCTAAATATGAAGGCTTGCCTTATGAAGTGCCACAAAATATGGATTTAACAGCGAAATATCAAAAGCCTGATACTCATAAAACTGAAATAATCATTAGAGAAATCAGTCCAAAACCCGTTAGCGCGAAAGTAAATATAGTTGATGGGAGTAAATTTGTTAAAGATTCTGCTTTGAAACTTGAAAAGCCAGAGATCAAGTTTACAGAAGAGAAAACTAAAATCTTACAAAATTATCTTATATCAGTGCGTAAGAAGATAGAATCTAAGAAGAGATACCCTATCTCTGCAAGAAATGCTGGTATTGAGGGCAAAACTGAAGTAAAACTAACTATATTAAAAGATGGTCAACTTGATAAAGTAGAGTTGATAAAATCGTCGGGAAGCGAAATTCTTGATAATTCAGCACTTGAAAGCATACAATCTGCTACTCCATTTCCACCGATTCCTGCTATATTGGAGAAGGAAAAGATAGAAGTTAGCATTTCATTGGTATTTAGTATGGAAAAATCACAGTAAATAATATCCTAATCCAAATGCAGTAGGTCCTGCATGCGAAGTTATAACAGTTCCTATATAATTTCTGTAAAGCTCTTCAAATTGAACTTCCGATTTAAGCTGAGAGATTAATTCCTCACTGTTTAACGTATTTTCACCAAATATAAAAGCAGCTTTTAGGTTTTTACCTTTTTGTGCATCTTCTTTGACTAACTCAACCATTCTACTTATCAAACGCCCACTTCCACGTATCCTCTCAACAGGTCTGACAAACCCATCTGAAACCGCCAAAAGTGGTTTTATCTTTAACATTGTCCCTAAAAATCCCTGTGCCTTGCCTATCCTCCCGCCCTTTTGAAGATAATCAAGGCTATCAACAGAGAAATAAACCCTAATCTTTGACTTTAACTCATCAGTCAAACTTAAAATCTCTTTTATATCAGCACCATTTTTTGCAGCTTTTGCCAGCTCTAATACTATTATCCCTAAACCTACTGACACTGTTCTTGAATCTATAACATTGATTTTATATCCCGGCAGTTGTTTTTGAGCAGTTGACGCAGATTGTGCTGTTTTACTCATATCCAAAGATATGTGAATTGAGACAATATCGTCTTTATCTCCGATTTTGGTATATGTCTTTATAAACTCCTCTACTGATGGCTGGGATGTTGTGGGAAAGTCATCGGTTTCTTTTAACATTTGAAAAAATTCTAATGAGGTTATATCATAAAAATCACGGAAAGCACGATTTCCTAAATGGACAGTAAGTGGAACGACCTCAATTCCATATCTTTCTACAATTTCTTTGGTTAGGTCACAAGTGCTATCTGTTACTATTTTTACCATATTCCACCCCCTGATGTTTAAATGATATTTTTTTGAAAAGCAGTTTAAAAACTATCCCTACTATGATAAATCCTGAGATAAAATAACCCAAAAGGATCGGCAATAGTTTTTGCCTTTTATATTTTATAACCATTATCTATCACCCTTTCGTAAACCTTTATTAGATCATCAAAAGCCTGATCCCAAGAATAACGTTCAGCTAAAATTCTTGCGGATTTTCCCATCTGTTTTCTTAGTTCAGTATTAGCGATAAGAGTTTCTATACTATTGACGAAATCTTCAAATACGTCAGTTCTACATAAGAACCCAGTTTTCCCATTCTCCATAACTTCCTTCGGACCACCTTGATCCATAACCACCACAGGAAGACCTGACGCTTGTGCTTCAAGGACAACCAATCCTAAAGTATCTGTAACTGATGGAAAGACAAAGATGTCCGATGAAGCAAAAGCCCGATAAAGCTCTTCTCCATGTAAAAAGCCCGGTGCAGTAACATCATCGCCCAATTCTTTTTTTAGAGATTCTCTGAGAACCCCATCTCCAGCAACAAAAAGATGGATATTTCTATGTTTTTTACGCAGTTCAATAAAGGCTTTTTTTAGCAGTTGTATGTTCTTTTCTGGTGATATTCTGCCAGCGAAAAATAATATGATCTTGTCATCAAACTTTTTTCGGAAATTTTCATCTCTTTTTTGAGGATGAAACGCAGTGGTATCTACACCAGAACGAAATAGACCGAATGATTTTCCATTTATATATTGCCTGATCTCATCCTGTGTGCATTGAGAAGTAGCAAGTATAATATCACAATTTTTGTAGAAATTATCACACATTTCTTCCACGCGATGGCTAAAATATTCTGATCCTGTTCTTGCTTTTGTAAACGCTGGAATATTGGTATGGAAGGACCCAACCAAAGGTAGTTTAAAATCTCTTTTTTTGCGAAGGAAAGTGATGTCAGTTCCAATAATTAATGATGGCACTGTAAACGGAAACTTCATCAAATATCTTCCAGAAGCGTAAATCGCATTTATGCCCATAGTAGATGGTTGAGTGAAATGGACAATATCAAAAGAGTTTTTCTCAAAATCTGCCATCAGTTTCGGATTAGGAACTAATAAATCCAAAAGCAATTCATTATAAAAGGGCAAATACCAAGGGATTATCGGCTTAAATCTTTTAACACTAACTGTCTCCCCAATTCTCTCGGTCCCATTTTCATCGCCATTAGTATAGATCGTGAGAAAAATGCCTTTTTGATTTGCGTAATTTGCATATTTTTGTGCTATGACTGCGACTCCATCAGTATAATTGCGGTGAGAATCATAGCTATCTGTAAAAAAAGCTATACGCATTATTCTGATCTCCTACCGATAATGTCTTTTTCTTGTTACTAACAATTTTTATTATAATATTTTGAAATACGAAAATCAATCTTTTTCGTAATTTAATGACATAAAAAAAGCGGGACATTTCTGCCCCGCTATGTTAAGGAGAAGATCAGAATACTGAAATATATCCGCTTTATATGTTATCTGCCCCTTACTCTCTTTCTTGTTGAGCTGTCGTCAGAACTGCTGTTGTCTTTTTTATCCTTATCTTCATCATCGTCATCATCTTTGTTATCTTTTTTAACTTCAACATCTCTCTTAGGCTGTTGATTTGAATTATCCTCTTTTCTTTGAATTCGTTCTGGCTGACGCGGTTGCTCGCTCTTTTGCTGTTGAGAGTTATCTTGTGATCTTATAGACTCTCGTCTTTTCTTTGCTTGATCTTCTTCACGAGGGGCAGTTTCACGTGAAGTTGATCTTTGTTGCTCCTGAACATTGCTTTGAACTGGCGACCTCCTTATAATTCTTTCGCTTTCTGAGCTTTCTGATGTCTCTCTTGGAGTCCTTATTATCGTTCTCTTTGTAGATTCTGATGTCTCAATTCTGGTTGGTGTCCTCTCAACATCTCTTGATTCTATCGATCTTGATCTTGATTCTGGAACCGCCCTTTGCATAGATTCAGGAGATTCGTTGCGTCGCTTCATCTCGGTTACTGCGGGTCCCCTTGTCTCAATTGTCCTTGCTCTAACCTCTGATGGAGACTGACGTGGGCTATTTGCCAAAACGCTTCTGATCTTCTCTCTTGATTGCTGAACATCAGTAGCTTTACGGGTTTTAGTTGTTACAATATACTCTTTTCTTGTCTCTTCGTGAATAGGTGTCCATTTATTGAGACGATCTTTGTCCCAATTCTTGCTGGGTTGCCTGTGATAATAATATACATCATTCCAACTAATATAATGGACATGATATGGATTCCTAACATAGTAAATCCTCAAATAATCGTCATAATACCTTCTGATTTCTATATATCTTGTGCGATAATATGGATATGTGTATCTTATATAATAATAATCTGAAAAGTAGAATACTGGACCAGTGTAGAAATACCAATAAGTGTAGTCATACCAAGGTCGCCAAGAATAATCTCTTATATAACTTGTGACTACCCTAACTGCTGGCATATAAGTATAGGTCTCAACCTCTATATATTTGACATCTATACGTTGTCTTCCCTCTGCAACTATATGGAGTTCCATAATTCCGTCTTCAACATGGTCATCTGTGGAAATTCTTATAATTTCAACGTGTTTCTTTGCAGATAAAGCGAAAGTATCGCCGAACAAAGGTTTATCTACGCTTTCATACCTTCCTTCTGGCGGATAATATTCCTCATAATCGTCACCGATCTTTGTCCTTTTGATCCATACTCTCCCTGCGATCTCGTTATTTGTATCATCTATATATCCATCGCCATCATAGTAAATCTTTATTCTTGCTGATTTAGCTTCCCTCGGTATCCTGAAATAGTAGATAGCACTGGCAATTCCGTAATCGTAATCTCTTTCATCATAAGTTGACCAAGCAGTTAATCTTATTCCATCAGAGAAGATCGGACTTTCTGTTACCGATGACGCCCCTCTTTCAACCCAATCATCTGTTTGATAACCGCGACGATACTCATTGGTAATCCTATCACCGTAATAAGAGCTATATGGACTGCCACTTACGCCAAAGGATATGCCCCAATCTGCAAATGTAGTTTGGGCTATAAGTGCAAGACCGATAATTGTTATGAATAATGTGAATTTATTTATATATCTTTTTAACATTTTAATCAACCCCCTTAAAACTTTGAGTTTCCATTATTATTGTTGCCGATATTGTTTGTTGCAATTTTAATGCCAAAAAGCATCCATTTGAAAAAAGTGAAATTTAGAGGGATTTTATGAACAAAAACCTGATCAAATATCAAAATTTAACATATATTTTTAACCTCTTTGTATCATTTTTGCAACATACGGTTGTAGATAAGGACTTATCTTAATTTTTGGTATTGCATTTTTGATACACTTAATCAAAGAATTTCGTCCCCGGTTTTAAATATTTTTTAACTCCTTCTGGATTGATCTCAACACCTAATCCGGGCTTATCAGATAACGTAATATAACCATTTTCTATGACCGGCTTTTCAGTTATCACTAACTCGTCCCAATGTTTTCTGCCTAACCAATGCCATTCAAGGACAAGGAAATTGGGAATACTGGCGCAGACATGACAAGAAGCTATTGTCCCTAATGGACCACAGACGTTATGAGGTGCCATAGCTATATAATAGATCTCAGCCATATTAGCGATCTTTCTGCCCTCCGAGAGACCGCAACATTTCGGTATATCAGGCATTATCACGTCAACTGCTTGCTTTTCAATAAGCTCTCTAAATCCATAACGTAAGAAAAGGTTTTCTCCTGCACAAATAGGCGTTGAGGTTGATCTTTTGACTTCTCTCATAGCGTCAACATTTTCTGGTGGGACAGGCTCTTCAAGCCACATCAGATTAAATGGCTCCATTGCCTTTGCGACACGAATAGCAGATGATGTATCATATCTTCCGTGCATATCAACTGCAATATCAACATTTGGACCGACAGATTCACGGACAGCTGACACTTTGTCAACCATAGATTGCACTTCCCCGGGCGTCACTGACCAGTTCCAAGCATCTATTTTGTAAGGATTTTTGGAATCATCAATATCAAATTTAATAGCGTTAAATCCCATATTGACGACCTCTTTGGCTTTTTTTCCGCATGACTCTGGGTTATCCATTGAACCTCCGCAGTCAGAATAAAGCCTTATCTTGTCTCGGAATTTCCCGCCAAGCAATTGATAAACTGGGAGATTAGTTGCCTTTCCGACGAGGTCCCACAACGCTATTTCTATCCCGCTTAAAGCAGAGATGACATTTCCCGCCAAGGCACCATCAAAGATATATGCCCGTCTGATCATCTCAAATAGTCTGTCAACATTCATTGGGTCTTGATTGATCAGCATCTCTTTCATATCGTTTATTATGGCAGGAGACGCTGAACGCCCATGTATGCACTCGCCAGTGCCTGTGAGACCTTCATCAGTATAAATTCTGACATAAGTTGAATATCCATGCCCTATAACCTCTATTGTTTGTATATCAGTTATTTTCATCTTTGCACTCCATGTTAAGATTTCCAATTTTCTTATTGAACCAATTTGATCTCATTAAGAAAATTTGCGTCAAAAGACCTGTCAATATCACAAAAACACAGAACATATAAGGCGATTTTATACCAATATATTTCGCCATTGCCCCTGCAATAAAAGGACCTATAAACGCACCACTGCTTAGTATTGATTCGTGCCAACCGCTTTTATTGCCTGTGTCAGCATGACCACAGAGGCTATAATATAGACTTGAAAAATAGACCATGCCTGTTTGGATACCAAAAAACACCAAAGCAATTCCCCAAATAATGGGATAATTGGTTATATAGATGATAAAAAATCCTATACAACCAAGTATTTGGCATATTATAGAGAACTCTATGCGATAATGCCATTTTTTTGTTGCTCCGAGAACATAAAACATAAACACTTGTGTTCCTGACCATATAAGCATTAAAATTCCATAATAACGAGGCAATATCCCTAAATCGCTGATAAGTTTAGGGAAGATATAGCGTAAAACGCCAAGAGTTATCCAAGCAAAGAATATGGCTATCCAACTCATATACAAGAATTTCATTCTCATATAAGAAGGAATATTGTTATCATCTTTGTTATTCTCTGCCTTGTCAATGGGGACATTATTTACGATAGGTTTTGAATGAAGGCTTATTATTGCCATCGCGATAAATGACCCACAGCTTGCAAAATAGAAAGGTATCCTATGATCCCATTCATAAGCATATCCGCTTATGGCATTGCCGATCATAACTCCGATTGTCCAAGCCAAATTAAACATTCTGACACGTTTTTCAAGTGGACGACCATCGGAGATTTCACCTATCCACGCTTCATAGGGAGACCAGAAAGCAGAAAGGAAAAAACCTGTAAGAGGAAAAAATGTGACCAGAAACGGCAAAGTTTTGATATTCGGCATTAAAAAATACAGGATAGAAAAACATAAAGACGCTATCTGAGGGACTCTTTTCCGACCGACGCGATCCGATAGCTTGCCAAAAATTCGGCTGAATATGACATATAGTAACGTGCTTGTTGATGCAGTTATCCCTATTATCAACGGAGAAGCACCAAGCTTAGATGCGTAAAACGTCATTCCAAGTATAGCACCGTTAGTGCTCATATCCATCAACAAGGCAGGAAGAAAAATCAGGTTTCGTTTAATTGTCATTATTTATCCCCATTCTCATGCGTTAGACCATGCATTTTTGATGAAATCTATGGCTTGACGAATGACGTCTTCGCCTTTCCTTCCGCCAGTTTCCAATGATAACCAACCATCATAGCTAACCTCTTTTAATATGCGAAATACAGATATAAAATCCACCACTCCCTCGCCTACGACTTGATGATGTAAATCTTTGTTACGATCGCTCAGATGGACATGCACTATTCTTGACTTTACTAATTTTGCCAATTCTACTGAGCTATCGCCAGATTCCATCGGGTTAGACGTATCAAGATTTACCTTTAATCTATCATCATCTACTAACTCCAAAATTCTAATAAAATCAGCAATTTTCGTCCCGATCTCAGGGTGATCTTCCAAAGCTAACATAACGCCTTTCTCTTCTGCATAATCCAAGCTTTCTTTTAAGCCCTTTGCAACTAATTTTAGAGTTTCATCAACCGTTTGACCTTCACGCCATTTTCCTGCTGTGAGACGCACTATATTAGTTTTAAATATATTTGCAGAATCTATATCCCAGCGAATAGAAGCTAATTGTTCCCGTCTTTCGGCAGATTCTGGCATAGAAAGATCAGCATAGCTAGTGAACATAGAAACTTCTAATCCTGATGAATGTATCATGTCAGAGATACGGGACATAGAATCTTTGTCTCGTTCATCTTCCTTAATATAGAGTTTATATACCTCAATTCCATCTAAATCTAACCTGCAAGCCATCTGGACCCAATCGCTTAATGACATAGCCCTTGTGTTGATAAGATCGTTGAAAAAGCAAGTAGGAATACAACTTAGTTTCATATTAATCACTCCATTATTTACATTGGATTATTTGTGTTTTTATGATGTATGGAAAAAATTGAGGGGAAAACAGATTTGACATAAATATAGGTTTGGACAGTTTGCCATTAAATTATATTGTTTATAAAATCCCTCTATTTTTTCCAGAGAGATACTTCTTTTGAAACTCTTATCGGTTTTCTTAACCGAGTTCATGCACAATGTCGCAATATAATTTCACTCGCTCAACAGTTGTCTCTGGCGTAACTGGACTCCCTATGCTCATTATAAATCTACCATTGTTTCTTCGTCCTGCTTGTATTTGTCTTGATATTTCTGCTATTAGTTCATCTTCACTACATTTTGGCAGAAGATTTATTGCGTCAAGATTACCTAAAACTGTGCATTTGCCTTGGCTACGATCAACAACTTCATCTATATCAATAGTGAACCCTTTTTTACTCTCTTCAAGGGATATTGCATCTGCATTGACAGCAAACAAGCTGTCCCACTTGCCAGCAGGATTGCCACAATAATAATATATGCTCTTCATACCGGTTTTACGTATCTCATCAACAAGCTTGGTGACAACAGGGACGTTGATCTCTTCAAAAGCCTTTGGACTGATCATATCCGTAAAGCATTCCTCAATCCAAATGCCTTTGGCGCCTAACATTGCACACTGCTGAACGCTTCTAATGCTTTGGATAAGGAACTTTTCGCAGGCATATTTAACCAATTCTGGTTTCTCTATTATCATAGTCATCATACCTTCAAAACCCCATATACCGTAAGTATGCCATAATGGCGAGCTTACATGACATATCGGATAAAGATAATGGAATTCGTCCATCAACATTAAAGCAAGATCATTCCGTCCATCAGCGATGCTATGTTTAGGATCAAACTCTGGTGAAACATATATATAATCATCTAATTCCTTAAAGCTATCTATCAATCGTTTTGGACGATAAGAATGTAACCCCCCAGATTCAGACCAGCCTGCAATCGTCGGTTTCGTTAATCTATGCTTATACTCTGAACGTTTGTTAGTTTGAAATATTCCGTCAGAGTTTACTTCTATAATGATGTTATTTCGTTCCTCTTTAGAATAGAAAAAAGGCAGATAAAACCAATCTTGTCCTGTCCTATTTATGACGTCACGACGCCATTTCAACTGATGTTCAATATCAGGTGAATACTGATACCACCATGGACAGTCTGTAAGCTGATCCCAGTGATCTCGTATATAAATACCCTCATAACAGATTACTGCTGGGATTTCTGGTGTCCCGTTTTTTGAAAATGCAGATTCAATCTTTTGTTTCCCTGTCATTTTATTAACCTTTTTGACAAACTATCAATAACATCAGTAACTAAACATCAGTAATATTATAGCCTAATTTTCACGTCTGCCGAATTTCCTTTCTTCTCCCCTAATTAGCCTTTTTATGTTACTTGTATGCTTGAATATGACAATAATCGTAATCAATATAGCAGTGATTCTCACAGCCCATATATTGATATTATTAATAAAATAACTACAATTTAACACAAAAGTTAATGCACAGAAATTTATGCACATAAAAATTGAGCCGACAGAGACATATTCTGTTATAGCAACAATAATTAGCCATACACCAAGAGACACAAGTCCGGCAATAGGGCAAATAGCGATGAAAACGCCAAGACTGGTTGCGACGCCTTTTCCTCCATGAAATTTAAGAAAGATCGTCCATATATGACCTACAATAGCAAAAAATCCACATAAGACAGGCATATATCCAGCCAAAGCGTTTGGTTGAATCATTCCCAGTTTTGATATTGCAAGCACTGCAAGGATGCCTTTTCCCATATCTGCTAACAGAACGATTATTCCAAGTTTTATGCCGATAACTCGTGTGGCATTTGTAAAACCGACATTTCCGCTTCCCTCTTTCCGTATATCAACGCCTTTAAACAACCTGACAAATATGTAAGCAAAAGGAATAGAGCCTACCAAGTAACTGATAACTATTGCCAAAATTGCTAACGTCATTTTTTATTCTCCTATTCGTTTTTGTGATGACATTTTCGCCCCAAATGCCACCCACTCATCTTTTTGAATCACTTCCGAGACTATAAATTTTTCTCCATATAGTTTATCTTTTATTTGAGCCGACTCATTTTCCATGATGCCGGATAATATTAAACTTCCATTAGGACTGAGATAATCTTTTATAGACGGAATTAAAGGAAGGATTATCTTGGTGAGGATATTGCAAATTATCACGTCATATTTGTCTCTTATGGCTGTAAAAAGGTCTGCACATATAATATTAATTTTATCCGCAACGCCATTTATTTTTATGTTTTCTTTTGCAACTTGGACAGATTTTTCATCAATATCAACAGCTATGACATGTTTTACACCTAATTTGACCGCTGATATGGCTAATATTCCTGATCCAGTGCCAAGATCAATGACTTTTTCATTACCATTGATGACTTTTTCTAATAATTCAAGCGATAAGATGGTTGTCGCATGATTTCCTGTGCCAAAAGCCATTCCGGGGTCAATCTGAATTCGTATATCTCTTGATGAAAATTCGTCTATATTTTGCCATGACTGATAGACGATTGTCCGTTTGCCAACAGGTATCGGCTTGAAAAAAGATTTCCAATTCTCTGCCCAATCTGCATTTTCAATGCTTTTCACGGATATTTTGGGACTGCCAATGTCTATATTTTCTTCCTGCAATTTTTCTATTGAGCGACGCAAGCTGAAAACACGTTCGCCGACATTATCGTCTAATGGAAAATAGGCAGAAACTCTTATCATTCCAGAGTTGATGTCCTCTATTTGGACACCGTTAGACCCCATTTCCAAGAAAAGATATGATATTATATCCTCTGCTTGCGCAAGTGCCTCAACGTCAATGCGAGCTAATTTCATCGTTTAATAATATTCCTCTTCTTCATATTCTTCGTATCCGTCATCAAAATCATCTTCATCATATCGCTCATACTGCTCAGGGGTCATCAGAAGACCGATCTCTCTGGGAATTTCTATTCTCATCTTAGCAATCCAACCGTCTCCTTCGGGAGACCTGTTTATTAAATCAGGGGAACTATCAAGTGCTTCATTTACCTCAATAACCTCACCTGTTATCGGCGAATAAAAGGTGACAACCGCTCCATCTATTGATTCAAGGCTTCCCATAGGCTCATCTTGCTCAAATTCATCTCCTACCTCAGGAAGTTCAACATAAATTATCTCTCCCAAGCGAAATTGAGCTTTGTCACTTATCCCTATTATAGCTGTTTCTTTGTCCTCTAATTCAACCCAAGAATGTGTTTTACTGTATCTCACAGTAACCCTCCATTGTTGATAATACCAATTTTTTAGTTTATCAATATATCAACGCTTATTGACTTTAATTGCTCTTTTAAGACAGAGATCATGCTATTTCTAATATTAATAACAGCAAGAACATTCTCCCCTTGTTGAACATTTATAACCTTGCCTTTAAGACGATTGACAAGGTTCATAACCGCACCAATATGCTTATATGATGTTTGAATATGTAGATCAGTGGACGATACGTTAACAACGCGTTCTGCTTTTTGGATACATTCTCTGGCAGTTTGACCATAAGCCCTGATTAATCCGCCAACGCCTAACTTTATACCTCCAAAATAACGAACAACAACGCAGATCACATTATTTAAATCAGATGATTCTATGGCAGAAAGGATCGGCTTTCCAGCGGAATTCAATGGCTCGCCATCATCATTGCTTCTTGATATTTTTCTTGCACCTGAACCGATGCTAAAAGCGAAACAATGATGTGTGGCATCAGGATATTCTGTTTTGACTGAACGCAAAAAATCAAAGGCTTCTTGTTCAGTATTAACAGATTTTAATAGACCAATAAATTTGGATTTCTTTATAATAAATTCTGATTTTGATATGCCCTGAACTGTGATAAATTCGTCATTTTCCATATTAAGATACTATATTTTGAATCTAAGTCTGAAATCCGATGTTCCGCTAAAATTTGGCTATAAGAGATAAAGAAGTTATAGATTCTTGATTTTCTAATCTTATTTTTTCCTCATCATTAGATTTTGGCTCTCTATGAGGTATTCTTGCTATATTTAGTTCTGCGTTCTTAAATTTAATCCCTGCACCAAAAGTCAGACCTTCTCTGATCCAAAGCCTTTTTTGGTTAGAATAAGAATCCTCGCTAATATTGTAGAAAGGATCAATATAGGTTTGCGTATCACGCATATATCCGATTCTGACTATAAATCGTTTAGCATATATTAATTCTGTCCCAACATTGTATCTTAATCCATCTTTAAACGGTGGGTTTATATCTGCACTGATATTTATGGAGCTATTTTTACTATTTCGGATATTATACATTCCACCTAATATAAAGCTTTTAGAAAGTTTTTTAGGTTTCTCTGGACTTTTAACGGATAATTCCTTCCCAATATCCTGCAAAACAGCTCCTATTCTTGCACGATCGCTTATTTGGTGCATAAAACCCATATTTAAGGCATAAGCCCTTGTTATTTTATCTTTTTCATCGCTGGGCATTTTTGACCTTAAAGATTTTACATCAAATCCAACCGCAAGACCCTTTCCCAGATTTAGACCATAACCAATACTAATAACTATATCGTCTTGTGGAAAGGCATTGACCGCTTTCCCTTCTTTATTCACTCTTATAAACCGTCCACTATGATTAAAGGCTAATCCCAATCCAATATTACCGATTTTTGATTTAGGCAGAGAATAATTGATATATTCTATCTCCGTCGGTTTAATACTATATTTTCCGAAATCCTCCCAATCCTTGTCCACATTCTCTTTCATAATGACTGCATCTAAATTAGGTGTGCGATACGAGCCGAAAAATAATTCATTTCCGTTTTCAAGCCCTAAACCAGCGGGATTATTATTCAAAGCCCTTGCACCTGTGGAATAAGCGGTAATACCTCCGCCCATACCGAGGTTTTCTGCGGAAGTTAATTTTTGCAGAAAATCAGCAGGATATAAATCTTCCGAAGCAAACAAAGGGCAACAAATGATCAATATAACGATTGAACAAAAGAAAAGTGTTTTCATCATAATAGCATCTCTTTCTATCTTTAAATTTCTACTCCAAGATTTAACTTTAACTTTTTATGTAACATTTTAATAAAATCACCAATTTTAGGCAATTCTGAGTTGCGAAATGCCATCATCAAGTTTCCTATTGTTGAAGAAGACATACTGTCTAAATATATCTCGTATTCGTCCGAGTTTGAATAGTCAATATCAAAGATGAAAAATAAATTAGCATCTTTTTTATTTAATTCAAGATTCTGAAGATGAAATCTATTAACCATATTGTCATATAGATATTTTTGAACAACCCAAACGATTTTCTTATTCCACAATTCAAAAACTTGTCCCTTATTTAGCATCTGAACATTCCACTGCCACAAAATGGATCAAGAACTATATCACCAGCTTTGAGATTATATTTTCTTATACTATCTTCTAAAAGAGAAAATGGAAAATCTTCCAAATAATCATACCAACGATGTATTACGTTATTTCGGTTAAGATCGCTTATTGAATTATATTCTTGAAAAAGTTGTAATTGTTCAGCATCAGATTCATCTATTTGATCTATTAAGGCTTCATTGTAAGTAGTATTTTGGTCTTTAATTCCCTTTATTATCTCAGCAAAAAAGGTCTTTTTGCTATCTGGAATATAGAACTCGTAACCATCTTTCCTACTAATAAATCCTTTTTTAATCAATGATTCTAAGGCATTTAATAGGATTTTGCTATCTTTTGGATAACCAGTCAATGATGAGAGTTCCTCAATAGAAAATTTCTCCTTATTAAATATTTTTAAATACAAGTAGTTTAATATTTGGGATTGTAAAAATGGTAACCTTTTTGATTTCATAGCTTAAAAATGATAGTCTATAATGTTTTATGTTTATTTTTTTGATACCAATATAACCTGTGCTGCGCCATAGTTTTCAGTGCTTGTGATTGATAACAATATGTCTTTAACATTCAACTGCTTTGAAAATTCCTCTGTTTTTCCACTTAGCAGAATTGACGGTTTGCCTAATTCGTTATTTATTACCTCTATTTCTTTCCAGTTAGTTCCATAACGCCAACCTATGCCAAGTGCTTTTAACAGAGCCTCTTTCGCAGCAAACCGACACGCCAACCTTTGTGATCTATCCTTTTTGCTATTGCAATAGTTCATCTCTCGTTCAGTGAATATGCGGGATTCAAATTTATCTCCCCAACGAGATAATGCCTTATCAATCCTTGAAACTTCAACTAAGTCAATACCAATGCCGACAATCATTTTTCTCTCCGATTATGCTATTCATTTGAATCATCTATAGGTGATGTGATGCCGTGTTTTTCCATCTTATAATTTAATGTTGATCTTTTTATTCCCAATATATTTGCAGCCTTAGTGCGCACCCAATTAGACTGCTGTAATGCCTCTAATATAAGCTTTTTTTCTAACTTTTCTACTTCCTCAAGCGTTCCTGATTTTGGTATGTCCTGATTTATAATCGCATCTTTGGAAAGCGGTAGATGTTCAGGAAGTATTGTATCTCCATCGGCAAATACCATCGCACGTTCAATGGTATGCTCTAACTCGCGGATATTTCCACGCCATTCATAGTTTATCAAAAGTTCCATCGCTTCGGGTGACACATGTTTAATTCTGTTTGATACCTTGCCAGAGAGTTTTTTTATGAAGTGATAGACAAGATCAGGTATGTCTTCTCGTCTTTCTCTAAGCGGTGGAAGATATATAGGGACGACATTTATGCGATAATAAAGGTCTTGCCTAAATGTCCCTTTTCTTACAGCTTCTTCAAGATTTTTGTTTGTTGCAGCGATGATACGAACATCAACAGTTATAGGTCTTGATCCACCAACCCTTTCAAATGTTTTATCTTGCAAGACTCTGAGTAATTTCAACTGAGTTTGCGGTGAAATATCGCCTATTTCATCTAAGAATATAGTTCCACCATTTGCAAGTTCAAACCGCCCCATTCTCTCTCGGATCGCATTTGTAAATGCCCCTTTTTCGTGTCCAAATAATTCACTTTCTAAAACGCCTTCTGCATAAGTAGCACAATCTGCTCTTATAAATGGCTTATCTCGTCTGGCACTATTATTATGTATTGCCAATGCGATCAATTCTTTTCCTGTTCCAGTCTCACCTTGAATCAAGACAGAAGAATCAGTTTTTGCGACTTTTCTAATAAGGTCTAAAACATCTTGTAACCTTTTGCTTTTGCCGATTATATCAGTAAAATCACCTCTGAGATGAAGTTCATCACGCAAAAGTCTGTTTTCTTCTGTCAAAAATCTATTTTCCTCAATAAGATGTCTTTTTTGAAGTGCCTTTTCTATTTTTACCATTAAAGCATCTATACTATATGGTCGCTCAATATAGTCTTCTGCTCCATCTTTGACTGCTTGAACAGCTTGAGGAACTGTCGCATAAGCGGACATAAGGATTACAGGAATATAAGGATAATCCCTTTTCGTTATTTTGAGTAGTTCTATTCCGCCATCAGGTTTTTTCATCCTAACGTCTGTTAGTATAAGGTCAATTGAGTTGTTTTTAAGGCACTCAACAGCATGATCTTCGTCTTCTGCCTCTATTACATCAAATCCACTTTTTCCAAGTTTCTGTTGGAGAATTTTACGCATACTTGCTTTATCATCTACAACTAATATAGTGCTCACTTTACCACCCTCGCTTATGTAGATAGTTGTTGATAATTATTTATTTTATAGTTCCGATGATTGCTCTGGATAATAAGGAAGAAATACCTTTACTGTTGTTCCTTCTCCTAAGACACTTTCTAATTTTATTTCGCCATTATGAGCGCTGACAATTTTCTTGCATATAGAAAGCCCTAAACCTGTGCCATCAGCTTTCGTTGTATGAAATGGATCAAAGGCTTTTTTAAGGTTATCAGGCGTCATTCCTACTCCGTTGTCTGATATTGTAATTTCCATAAACTTTTGATTATTCTTATCCTCATCAACTTCTTTAGATAAACAAACGTCAATATTAATATTTCCGCCATTTGTCGTAGCTTGAATTGCATTTCTTATCAAATTTACAAAAAGCCCTCTCAATTGCTCATAATCTCCTAACACAGGTGGCAAATCGTCCATAACATTGATTTTGATCTCCACTTCATTATCCGTTGCCTCTTTATCTACCGAAGCAGTCGCAGTTTCAAGCACTTCTAAAATGTCTAATGGAATTGGATCAATTGTTAATGGTTTAGCAAAATGTATAAAATTGGTCACTTTTGAGTTAAGAGTTTTGATCTCTTCTTTTATGTCATTTAGATATTCATGTTTTGGGTCATCTTCATCAAGTTCATCTTCAAGAAGCTCAGTAAATCCTTGAATAGCACTTATAGGACTGCGAACTTCATGGGCTACTGATGCTGATAATTCGGCGATCTGCCTACCATGTTCAGAGACTTCATCGTATAATTTTTTAAGATTTTTCGCCATTTGATTAAATGTTTCTGCAAAGAAACCGATCTCATCTTTTGAATTGATGTTAACCTCAGTATCCAAATTTCCAGCGGAAATGCTTTCAGATGCTTGAACAAGCTTCTTTATAGGATTCACAACTGATCTTGCTATAAAAAATCCCAATAAAGCTCCTAATGCGGTAACTACTAATCCTGCAACAAATAATATGAATGCAACTCTATTTATTGTATCAAGAAATCTAGCCGATGCCTCTACTCTGACAACAGCGATGACCTTACCATCTTTTGAAAAGACAGGGGCATAAGCTGATTTATGAGGGCGTCCATCTTTGCCCGGAAAAAGCACCGATGCGTCTGACTTCCCTTCCCAAGCCGATCTTAGCTCTACTTGATCTGCTTTAAGAACCGCTAATTCTTTTCCTATGGGCAGTTTGCCTTCTGCATCTGCTATTATTTTGTTTTCTGAACCTATAAGTATTACATTATCAAGCTCCGCCACTTCTGTATTAATTGATGATAATTTTTCTCTTATTATATTGTAATAAAAGGAATTGCCAGAGATGTATATTTCGGGAAGCCATTCAACTAATAGGACAGACTTTACCATGCCTGCTGCTAATTCTGCATGATTAATAAGGCTATCTTCCATCTGTCTTTCAAGTGTTCTTCTTGTGACAATATAGGAAAATAGCCCAAAGCTAGCAAGAGAGATAAACACCAAAAGCCCTAATGCGAGAGAAAATTTGGTTCTAATTCCCCATCTATATTCTTTGCTTTTGTTCATTTTTCAGAGTTTTTAAGATCACTCAGTTTTTCTGTGATAAATAACCACTATCAGAATTTATTATACAAGAGTATTTACTGAGTGTCAAGCTGACGAGCCTATCTTTTTGACAAATCGTCACCAATATCTTCTGAGTCAAACTTTCCCTTCTCTAATGAAACAGCCATATTCAGGACTTCAAGATAATCAGAACTGTGATTATATATGCCATGACATCCACCGAGTTTGTTTGGTATTGCATCACCCTCAAAAACTTCCATTGTCTCATCATCAACGGTCATTTTGCCCTTTCCTGCGACTATTATATAGCATTCCTCAATGGTTTTATGGCGATGATAACCGATAGAAGAATCAGGAGGAAGCAAAATATGGTCAATATATCCCCAATTGGTCTTAAAACTTTCATAAGACCAAATACGGCGAAAATATAATTTCCCCTTGCCACCATGCACGGATTCCTCAATCTGAGTTAACAGATTACGATCAAAATATCTAACAGGAACTTTGTCTGATAAATTTGGCTTTGCATTTTCAAGACTTTCGCCGAGATCGCGGTTATCATATTTACGGTTTTTATCGCCGACGCCGAGGTTCATAAATTGTATTGTTTGGTCAGTTGGATTATATATCCCGTGTGAATCCCCTGCAAAGCAAGGTGCCATTGCTCTTGCGGAAAACTCAGCGGTATTGCCATTATGAGTGAAATATGCAGACCCATTAAATATGACATACATTTCTTCACAGCGATCATGAAAATGGTGACCAATTCCAGTCTTTGGTGGCAAAATTCCACGATGGATAAAAAGCCAAGGCGTATCAAATTTATCCCAAAGCGACATCAATTCTATAGTTCCAGCTCCCGAATGACAATTTTTTGCGGGAAAGTATTTTGATATGTCATTACGTCCAAAATCCATAATAAATTCCTTTCTTTAAGATGTTGATTGCAAACTTACATCCAATATTTAGAGGTTCACAGAAAGAAGCCTTTTCTTTTGGAGGACTTTAGGCAGATCATCTGGAAAATGTTTGATTTCTCTAAAATCAGGCACAGGCATAGGCATTCCGCCTTTTCTTATAGACTCCTCGGATATTAATCCCGGCAAAGTCATATCAAGAGCATCGTAAACATCAACAGGAGGTTTTGTGTCTTTGATTATACAATCAACAAACTCACGTATTTCAAAATAATCCCCTCCGCCGTGACCAGCCCTTAGCGCTTCTTCGGGGGGATTCCGCCACATATCGGGCATAAATTCTGCCTCAAAATCCCAAAGTGAATGCCATGTCAAGTCTTTATGATAATCTGCTAACCAAATTTTATGATTATCACCAAAGCCCCTAGGTGCTTCATAACAACCTTTTGTCCCCTGTAAAGAATAATATGTCAAGTTATGTGGGCGATTTGACAACATATCAAGTCTTAGTATAATTTGTCCGCCTTTTTTTGTTTTGCACATAGTCGTTGTGCTATCTTCATTTTCGTATATATTGCCCCTCGGGTCTTTATAGTGATGACCGCTACCCATACAGCATACGCTTACAACTCTGTCCTGAAACCATTGAAGCACGGGACCTAAACTATGTGTCGGATATGTATTCCCATTTCTTCCAGTCTGCCATTTTCTACGCCAGACAGTTATTTCGTTTAACTCTTTCAACTCATGGATATATTCACCTTCGCCGAAATATACTTCGCCGAACAATCCTCGTCTTGCAAGCTCACGGACAAGGACATTAGGCTTCATATATGTATAATTTTCTGCCATCATATACTTTTTTCCGCTTTCTCTTACCGCTTGCACAAGCTCCCAGCATTGATTAAGATCAGTAGCAGCTGGCACTTCTGATATTACATGCTTTCCTTTCCTTAAAGCCATAACGCTTTGAGGAACATGTAACGGCATAGGTGTTGAGACTACTATAATATCAAGATCGGAATCTGCCATCTCTTCAAATTCTGTATATCTTTTTTCTACGCCGAACTTGTCCGCAGAAGCGTTGAGGACATCCTCTCTTATATCACACATCGCAATTAGGGCAGTTTCGCTTACTGTTTGTATAGCTTGAACAAAACCCGATCCGCGAGGCGCACCTACTATCCCAACTTTCAATTCCTTTTTCATCGCGTTAATTCTCCTTTATTTAGAGTTAATTATTATTCCTATGATTATCCTTATGACATTTTATCATAGATATCTGTCCAATGCAAATCGGGAAAACAAAAAACCATCTGCTATGAATTCACAGATGGTTTCATATAATCAAATCTTATAGATGTTAGTAGCCTATTTACGAATTACTGTCCTATGGACAAATTCCACAGGCAGTTCGCTACGTTTGATCTTTACAATATGGAATGGATATGTCATAACATCAAGCAACATACCTCCTATATGATTAGTTTCAGTCACTGTTACAACGATTTTGTCTGGAAATTCTGTTACATTTGTTATTTCAGTTTCATATCCGCTTGATGTAAATTCCCCTCTAAATACTGCGATCACCATTTCGGTTTTAAAATCTACTTCTGGAATAAGAGGCATTTGGTCAAGGTTGCTTGTATGTAAACTCCAAATTTTCTCCCATTGATCTCTGTCTTTTATTACAATTTCTGCTCTTTCGTGATAACCGCTTTGTGTCCCTATAACTATTGTCTCTGGATTTAACGTTTGTTTATTTCCTTCTATCCTTATACGAATGGAATTAGAAAATACCTCAGGATCAGAAGTGATTAAGGCTTCTATTTTATATGTTCCGGGTTCTACTTGTTGAGAGTTGTTGTCCTTTTGATCCCATTTTACAACATAAGTTTTTCTCTCTCCGGGTTCTAGGAACATCGTCCATATTGCCTCAGTGAAAAAACGCCCTTCTGACCATCTCCAAACTTCCTTGCCTTCTGGCATCTTTTTAACAATAAAGTCATAAGTTTGACCGCTTTTGAACAATAAGTCAATTAATTCATTTGACCTATTTTGTAAGACAACAGTCATTTCTACATCTTCGCCAACGTTATATACTTTTTTATTTGTTGTCAGTGTAGCTACAGTGTCTTCTATCACAGGTCCGATTATATCTCTAAAGCATCCTTGTATAAAAATAGAAATGATTATAACGATTATAGCGATAGAAATTATTGATCTGATTTTCATAACTTCCTCCTCTTATAGTTAATGATAAGTTCGCTCAGAACAAAAAATCTGAGCGAAACGAGGGGCTTATTTTGAAATAACTTTGTGTATATAACTATTATTTGAGTTATCTCGCAAATTGTATGCCAATTAAACTAATCACAAATACATTGAATTTATTGCTTATACGAAGACAAAATACATCAGAAATCTGATAATCATCTTAAAATTCTGAGATCTTTAACTAATGCAAACTTGTCTGCACTTTAATCGCCAATAAAAATCCCTGTGGAAAAGGTGTTTTTTGATCTCTATAAGCCTCAACTGCAACGACGTTTCGCCCTTTTCTTAAAAATGATGTAACTTTATAGCTTTCAAGTTTTGGTAAATCCTCTTTTTCCTCTTCATCTAAACCAATCATTATCGGTTCTTTTACCTCGGCAACCCAGTTATCGTTAATGTATATATTAGTTTTGCAACCAGAGACTATTTCCAACGTTGCGGAGATGATATTAGCATCTATCTGAAACGTTTTTCTGAAATATACATTGCCAACTCTCGCTCCGACAACGGGACTCCATATAGGTTTAGCGTTTGTGTCACTTATCAATACCCTCGCAGATGGTCTGTTATCAATTCCGCTTGCGATCTGGCAAGATTTCCAATCACGTTGATTTGGCAAAACATATTCTGACCGCCAACCCTTTTCTGGTGTTGTATGTGTTATCCATGATTCATCAGTGGTAACTATAATAGGACGAGGATATACTCTATCGCCCCTCTCCATTTTCAAACTTGACGTAATTAGACTAACTCTTGCTTTTGACATCTTATCGCCAACTTTTTCAACAGTGATCTCGCCTAACTTTACAGGTTCATTTATCCCTTCTATTTTAGTCCTATATACTTCAAGCACTGTTCCTCTTGATAATCCGTCTTTTTTACAGAAATCTATCATAACTTCTGTCCTTTTGGCAAAGACATACAGGATATATCCCTTTGATTCTGTTGAAAGATCGGGTGAAGATACTTTGCCTCCGCATCCGCTTATAGTAAGGGAAAGGATAAAAAAGGCTATAAGATTTTTATATTTTATAACCGACATCACTGCAAATCCTTATCGTTTCTTGTGCTTTTTTGATAGCAGTCACCGCAAGTTCATCTGCATAGCCGATATTATTTATCGGATCAGAATATTTTAATATCTCTTTTTTTGCCTCCTCTGGTATATTTTCGTCCTGCCTAAGCCGTTTTAAGAATTCCTCTTTTGATACATAGCTTCCATCGGGATTTATCATTATCGCTTGGATATGGCGATAGGCGTCGCCCTCAACTTGATAACGTTTCATAATCGTCTGAGCTGAACCTCCGACAAGACCTGGATTATTTTTAAGGAATTGATTTATCTTATCCTCATTCAACTCATATAAATCTAATTCCTCCCTTATTCTGCCTAATGCGATGAAAAACTTAGCGAAGTCATCGCCAATATCACGCATAATTATTGATCTTCCCATATCGCCTTCATAAGGATAATCTATCAACGCCTTTGAAGTATATTCTAATTGGACGATAAACTTTTCTAAAATCTTTTTAGCTCCCTCAATACGCCATGGATTATATTTGTTTGGCATAACAGAAGAACCTTTGACGCCAGCTTTCCGTTTCTTGCGAAACCATTGAAAACTTGTCCAACCCCAAAAATCATTACAAAATTTGATTATGTGTCTTGATATTGTGCAAACAGCGTCATATATCCGTTTATATTCACCATAAAGATTAGCTTGTGTTGTCATCATATCAAGGTGAATACCTTTTCCAAGTGCAGATATGAACCTTTTATCATTTTCTATCCAATCTATATCAGGATAAGCTGATCTCAGATCGCTATGATTGCCAACTGCACCAAAAGTTTTAACAGGAAAGGACAATGTCGTATGTTCACCTTTATCGTTGAAAGGCAAAAATGCTTGCCGTATGGCAGTGTCAATGGCAGAGACCGTGTTCATAATTTGCTTAGCAATGGTCGTTGGTTCTGCTGGTTGTCCATGAGTTAATCCCGCTGTAACATGATTATTAGCATTCGCATATTTTATGAGTTGTTCTTGGAACTTTATTATCTCAGGAATTAGATATTCAAAGAACAAGTCACGGTTTATCATCGCAAAGACAGGGGAATTGACATCCTCTGACGTCCTGCCGAAATGGAAACCGTCAAGGCTATTCTCTCGCTCTTTTCTTGTCTCTTCGTCTGTGATCTCAAAAATATTCTGTTGGTCAACTATAAACTTTATCCAATCGGTTATTGCAGCGGTATCGTGGTCGGACTTGGCTTCTATGGCTTCTAACTGTGCTATTTGCTGATAAGTGAGATTATCTGTGATGCTACGCAAAGCGGATTTCATTTTATCTGTTAAAGGAAAAGGGATTATCTTTTTATCTTTATAAATTCCGTCGTAATTCGCCATCGTGTCTGCTAATGTGATAAAATATTCAACAATAACCCTTATCCTGTATTTATACCATGCCTTTAACGAGGTTAGCTCATCTAGGAATTTTATATATTTTCGGTATCTGCTTAAAGCGGGAAATGGAGATGATAGGCTTATAATCTCTTCTTGACTGACTTCTTTCTCTTCAAGTTTCATAATTTCTTCTGGATTAATGCCAAGTCCGTCAAACATCGCCTTAATTTTATCAGACATTCTCATCTGTAATCACCCTACTTATGTTAGCCACTGGATTATATCTTATTTAGTTAATCGTTCAACGAGAAAATCCTCATAAGCGGATAAATCTCTCCATTCCATAGCACAATTTATTACTTTGGCATTTGGGTCTTCAACAGTAAAACCGTCATCGGTAACTCTGATCCCAAGTTTTTCCATAACAAGCAGTTCATCAGAAAACGCAAGATATATAGCCACAGTATCAAATAAGACAGAGCTTTTATCGGGAGTGCCTTTTGCCCAAATATTATAGTTTTCTATAACTGCTTTTGTGACAGGGTCTTGACATTCACAAACTTTTTTATATTTTTCGCCTTTGAGGACTACTAAACCGCAGGTATCAAGTGGAGTGATAGTCATATCCCACTCCGCAGTGAATACTTTCTGGCAGTCTTTTGGATATGCTGCGACATTATATTCAGCAGAAACCTTGTCACTGCCGTTATACCCTTTTCTAACACTGCCGTGCATACCGACAAATCTCGCTTTTTTTGCTATTTTAGGTTCTCGTTCAAGTGCATTGCTTATATTAGGCACAGGACCTATGCAGATGAGCGTTATTGGTGTAGGGGAATTCATTATAGTATCTATTAATGCAGAAACGCCGTCTTTATATATTTTGCCCGGATAAGATGACAGATCATAATCTTTAACCCAATCTGCCTGTCCGCCTTCGTCATCGCTTAAATGAAGTCCAATACCGATAGGGATGTCAGTTCTCTTTGCGATCTCTAACATTTTCGCGACGATTTTTGCGCGATAGGTTGTGTTGCCTGTATCCGTGACGACCATTTTAACGTCAAGCTCTGGTGATTTAAGCATCATCGCCAATGCCCAAGTATCGTCAATATCTCCGCCAATGTCAGTATCAAGAATGACAGGGATTTTTCCTTTTGGTTCTGATACCGCGGTTATCATTACAGAGATGATCATTGGGATAAACATAATTCAATCTCCTTATTTTAGCAGAATTAAAACTTAACACCTAATTTTATGCTTTTCTCTGGATGAAGGTCCATTTCCTCATAGGCTTTCGCAGACTCTTCAAATGGCACAACTGGATAGACAATATCCTCACAATTAAACCGTCCTTCTGCAAGCCATTTCCAGCAAATATCGCATATCCTCTTAAAATCCCATCTGGGGTGATCTCTGTTGGGATCACTGCAAGCACGGGCAAAGACGATGTTCGGAATTGTAAGATGTGCGACCTTGCCAAAATCTAATCCGCCTTTACATTCCTTACTCCATGCGATATATGAGACAGTTCCTCCCCAAGCTAACCCTTCTAACGCTTGATCTAATGCGGAATAAACACCGCTTGTCTCCAACGCTACATCAACGCCTTTTCCTCCAGTAGCTTTCTTTAATTCTTCTCCTATATTTTGTGTTGTTGGGTCAAGTGCAAGGTCTGCACCTATCTTTAATGCAACTTCCCTTCTAATAGGGATCGGATCAACAGCTATAACACATTCAGCCCCTGACATTTTCAGCATTGAGACAGCCATTTGACCGATAGCACCAAGTCCAAATACAGCAGTCCGATCGCCGATTCTTACATGACCGTCACGAATGCCAGATAAAGCGAATTGTGCAGGATCAAAACAGACAGCTTCCTTCCAAGTCATACGATCATTCATACGATAGACATTCTCAGCGCGCCAAGTGTGTGTCTCTTTGAGATGACCATATCCTGCAACTCTATCACCAATAGAAAATTCCTCAACGCCTTTCCCAATCTCTATTATTTTACCGACGCACATATTGCCAAGTCCCATTGGAAACCTTGCCCCACGTCCGCCATGATAGAGAGTTAATTCTGTGCCACGCTTCGGCGCTCCAAAATCAACCTTGACCCTAATATGACCATCTGGAACAGGTCCGTCTTCATAATCCCTTAATACTGGCTGTTGTGGTGCAATAGCAACTAACTCTTTTGGCATAGCTATCATCCTTCTTTATAAACGGTTAAAAACTCCAAGTGATTTAGCCTTTATAGTTAATAGTAGTTAGTAAATGATATACCCAAATTTCTATAAATATTCTATCATAAATATCTGATGTTATGCAAGCTGTATATCCTGATACATTTATTTTTTGTATTTAAATATCATTGTTTTTATGCTATACTTTATTCATTGAGTTTTGTATTATAATATGCTATAATTTGGAAAGCAAAATCATGCCCCTGTAGCTCAGAAGGATAGAGCGACTGCCTCCTAAGCCGTAGGCCGCGCGTTCGAATCGCGCCAGGGGCATTTTTAAAAGGATATTATCCTGAGTTTTGAGAGCCTGCCTATGATTGACCTTCATACACATTCTTTATTTAGCGATGGAGTTCTTTTACCTGCTGAGCTTGTTAGGCGTGCTGAACATAGAGGTTATAGTGTCATAGGGATAACTGATCATGTGGATCAGTCCAATCTTGATTTCGTTGTGCCACGAATAGCAGAAATAGCAGAAGCACTTAACAAAGTAATGAAAATTAAGGTAATACCCGGCGTTGAAATAACACATGTTCCACCTGTATATATAGCAGAATTAGCCATTAAGGCAAGAAGTCTCGGTGCAAAGATAGTCCTAGTGCATGGAGAGACAATAGTTGAGCCTGTCGCTTCGGAAACAGATCATTATGCGGTAAATGCTGACATAGATATATTGGCACATCCTGGACTTATCACACCTGACGATGTAAAAACCGCAGCACAACATGGCATTTATCTTGAAATATCATCTCGGAAAGGACATTCGCTAACTAATGGTCATGTTGCAAAATTAGCATTAGAAATGGGCGCAAAATTAGTGCTTGATACAGATTCACATGAGCCATCTGATCTCATTACGATTGAACATGCATCAGCGGTTATTAGAGGGGCAGGGCTAAGTCCCGATTATGTTCAAATAATGTTTGGCAACTCAGATCAGATCATCCAAAAAATAGCCTAAATAGATTAAAAAATTAAAGATTTGAAATTGATGAGTTATCATATTTAATCATCAATTTTTAATGTTAAATTTCAGTTTGCTTATCGGAGGAAAATAATTATGCTAAAAAAGTCACTTGCATTTTTCTTGATATTCATTTTTGTTTCAGCTTATGCCACTGAGATATGGTCAGAGGATATACAGACACCTCAAACACCTATTGACGATTCAAAACAACCTTACACAAGAGATGACGTTTATCGTCAATTAGAATTATTCTCTACCGCACTATCATACGTTTTAGGCAATTATCGTGAAAATTTAACCAAAGAGCAGCTGGAAAAAGTTATGAGCGAAGCTATAAGAGGTATGCTTCAAGGATTAGGAGACAGATATTCATTCTATCAAGAGGAAACATCAAGAAAGCGTGAACAGGAAAATCTATTTTTCGCAAAATTTGGTGGCATTGGAATAAGAATATTGCCTTCTCCAGATGGGTTTGTTTATGTAGTCCAACCAATGGATGGTTCGCCTGCAATGAAAGCTGGTCTCCATTCTGGCGATAAAATATTAGCAGTTGACGGAAAATCCATAGAAAATCAAGCATTAGAAGACGTAGTAAACATTATTCGCGGTGAAGTAGGGACAAAGGTTACTCTCACAATTCTTCGCCAAGGAATTGATTCCCCATTTGACGTTGTAGTTACCAGGGCTATAATCAATTATCCAAGCGTAAAAAGCACTATCATAGATAAAAATATCGGCTATATATCTATCTCTGATTTTACAGCAGAAACCGCAACAGAATTGAATAAAAGCATAGAAGAATTAAGAGGAAAAGGTATGAAAGGGTTGATATTGGATTTGCGGGGCAATTCTGGCGGTATGCTTACTTCTGCTGTTGATGTGTCAAGCACATTCATCTCCGAAGGTCTCATTGTTTCAACAGATGGAAGGCTTGACAGGTTTGATGCAGAATATAGGGCAACAGCAAAGGAGAAATTAGATAAAGATTTTGTAAAATATACAACGAGTATACCTCTTATATTACTTGTAAATAATGGCAGTGCAAGCGGATCGGAGATCGTCGCAGGGGCAATCAAAGACCATAAAAGAGGTTTACTCATCGGCGAGAGAACATTTGGCAAAGGGGTTGTGCAACAGAGATTTCCATTGGATGAAAACAGGGCAGTCTCTATAACTGTATCTATATATAAAACTCCAAATGGCAATTGGATACACGAGAAAGACCTTTTCAGTGTTGATGTGAATATGCAAAAAGAACTTGACGAGGGCAAAATACCAGAAGGTTTGCGTCAAGAATTCGCTAATAATAAAATTCCTTTGTCGGGTTCTGCTACGATTAAGACAAAAGATAGGATCAGGAATAAAGGCGTAAGATGGCAGATAAATGATGGAGAGAATATCTATACTGTTAAAAAAGAGGAAGGCAAGATAAAAATATCACAGGGCGGAGTTAATCCCGATATAGAGGTTGAGCAACCTAATCTTCTTGAAGATAGCGGAGATAGCGATGCGGTTAAAATGTTGACGAAATTTTATGAAGGTGAATATGTTAATAAATTTGTCTATGACTACGTTGAAAAACATAAAGAACAGTCTCCCGAGGAACAGCTTAATGGTCTTTTAGGGAAAATGCCAGAACTGATGAAAACGCTTAGTGATAACGGCATAACTTTAAGTGAACGTATCGTTAGGATGTATGTCAGAAGGACATTTTCATCAACACAGAGCGCACCAAATATTGATCTTGAAAATGATCTTCAACTTGCCCGTGCTGTTGAGGAGATAACAAAACAGATTAAATGATGAATACTAAATTTTTGATACCAGATTATTTTTGTAATAGGTGATATTTGACTTCGGATATAGTCATTATATATTTACAAAATGGCAACAGAATTCATTAATATCACTGAGGTAGTATATGGATCACTGAGGTAGTATATGGAAAAGTTAGAAAGTTTCAAAAATCAGTTAGCTTTTGATTTTTATAATGATAAAGAGAAAATCAAAAAGAAACTTGATCCCAATAATGAGAATTCGGAAAAGAAAGTTCAAATACTTTTTAGAAATACAATCCCTGAAATTCCATTGACTACATCAGGAACATTCTCTGTATACAAGTATCCTGCCAAGTTTATACCTCAGGTTATTGCTTATGTTCTAAAAGAATATGCCAAGCCCGGTATGAAAATATTTGATCCGTTTGCAGGTTCAGGAACAGTAGGTATTGTATCAAGAGTCTATGGATATGACTATATATTGTGGGACTTAAATCCCATGATAGAGGTAATTCACAATACTGCTGTTATTAAAAGAATAGATACTAATCCCGCAAGCATAATAAGAAACATTAAAAACTCAGATAAAGAGTTTGTTCCGAATTGGTCTAATATTAAATATTGGTTTCCAGAAGAATTTCTTTCATTGCTTGCAAAGGCTTGGGGTGTTGCCAATTCATTAACAGAAACTGACAAGTATTTGCTTCTGATACCTTTGCTTAAAGTATCAAGATTTTTTTCTTATAGTGATGAAAAAGTTCATAAACTTTATAAATCAAAACATTCTAAAAAAAAAGTAGAAGAGCTGCTGAAAGTAGATTGGAAATCAAAATTTTATTTAATGTTGGAAAAAGAAATGTATATACTTCTTAGAAAGATAAAGGAATATAATAAACTTAATCCGAAGCAAGTTAATTATCAAATACGATCAGGAATAGATATATTAGAAACAAAATTAGACGATCAAGTTAATATATTAATCACATCCCCACCTTACTTACAAGCCCAAGAGTATATTAGATCAACAAAACTTGAATTATTTTGGTTAGGATATGATGAAGCATACATTAAAGAGCTAAGTAAAAAAGAGATACCATACAGATCGGTAAATGAAGTTAATATATATTCAGACAAATATTTCAAATTCAGAGAACAAATTGAAGAACCTCATCTTAAACAGCTTTATGATAGGTATTTTAACGCAATATTGGGGTCTTTTTCTTCTTTAGAAGAAAATGTTAAAGATTACTTATTTATTTTTGTAGGACCTGCAAAAATTAGAACTACTTCTATTCCTATAGATGAAATACTCATAGAGCATCTAAGAGAATTTGGTTGGAAACATGAAATCACATTTATTGATAAGATAGTATCACGAGTAATGTTTGAGTCAAAAATCAATCCTGCTTCAGGAGTAGAGGATAGTAGAATAAAAACAGAGCATTTAGTGGTTCTGAAAAGGGATATTTGATGTATCGGATATTAAAAAGTGAACTAAATAATACAGCCAAATTCAAAGATAAGTTTTATGAGTATGTTCAAAACCTTCAAAATATCATAGATAAAGAAGCTAATGTTTACCTTAATCAAGAAGAATTGAGTGATTTATTGCTTTCCGCTTGCAGAGCTAATGAGTTTAATATAATAGAATTTCAAGGTAGGAATAGTTTCGTAAACGAAGATAATGTTTTGAGATGGATAAATGAGAAATTAATACCAAATACAATTATATTAAATCTAGATGATCCAGATGTAGTAAGGTTATTACTATTCTGTATAGAGATTACTTATCAAATGTTTGAGGGTGGGACAAAAGCAACGACAACCCAAAAAGGATTTAGAGATAGGAGAAGGACTTTTGAATCAATTTTGTCAGATCAATTTGTTGGGAAATTAGGGGAAGTGATAGTTAAAAAGCTTCTTGAAATGAAATACAATATTCAAATCCTCTTAGATTGGGATATATCAACTCAAATTGAGAGATATCGCAGTGACATTGTTAATGCAAGCAAAAGGGTAAGTATAAAATCTTCCCCTTCTTTGGCTGGTATATGGGCTGAAGCAGACATCGGATATGATTATGGTATTACTGTTAAGTGTTCTGTTCCACAACCAACTATTCTGCAATTTTTTGTTGAGGTATGTGGATTTTTAAAGCTTCTTGACTTTGCTGATGCAAGAATTCCCAGCGATGATGAACGTTTCAAAGGTTATATTCAAGAAATGAGGAAAAGAATCAGAGGCTATAAATGTGGAGAAATCCAGACAAGCCTGAAAGGTTTTGTTTGTGGATACTTTGATACTCATGAGTATAAACCTGTTAGTAAAGGCGTAGAATTGCCTTATCTTGGGGAAGTCAGGGAGGAAAGATATTTGATAAAAATTAGCCAACTTAAATATACAGATGAAGACTGGAACAAATTCCTATATTGTATTGGTATCTTAAATTAAAAGATATCGAAATATAAAAATTGTAAACCAAATTTCAAAGGAGAGCGATTTATGAAAATTACTGACAGCTTAGATGAACTATGTATAAACACAATTAGAACGTTAGCTATGGACGGTGTGCAAAAGGCTAACTCTGGTCACCCTGGGGCGCCGATGGGACTTGCTGACGTCGCTTATGTCATTTGGACTAAGTTCCTAAAACATAATCCCGGCAACCCTGATTGGCACGACAGAGATAGGTTTGTATTATCTGCTGGTCATGCGTCAATGCTGTTGTATAGCCTTTTGTATTTGACAGGATACGGTCTGACTATGGAAGACTTAAAACAGTTCCGTCAATGGAACAGCAGAACTCCCGGACATCCTGAGCATGGGCTTACTCCCGGCGTAGAGACAACTACTGGTCCTTTAGGACAGGGCATTTCTAATGCAGTAGGAATGGCTATAGCTGAAAAATGGCTTGCACAATATTTTAACCGTCCTGGATTCAACATTGTTGACCATTATACTTATGTTATCGCAAGTGATGGTGACATGATGGAAGGCGTTTCTAGTGAGGCTTCATCTTTGGCTGGTCATCTTGGGCTTTCCAAACTTATATGCTTCTATGATGATAATCATATAACAATTGAAGGATGCACTGATTTGGCTTTCTCTGAGGACGTCTGCAAGAGATATTCCGCTTTCCGCTGGCATACACAAAGATTAGATGATGATGCAACGTTAGATGAATTAGCTTCTGCAATTATATCTGCACAAAATGAGAAAGAAAGACCTTCACTTATAGCTATAAGAACTCATATCGGATGTGGAAGCCCTAATAAACAAGATTCTGAAAAAGCTCACGGCGAACCGCTTGGCGAAGAAGAAGTTAGATTAACTAAGAAAAACTTAGGCTGGGAAAGCGAAGAACCATTCTTTGTCCCCGAAAAAGCATTTAACCATTTCCGTAAGGCAGTAGAAAAGGGCTGTGAACTTGAAGGCAATTGGAATGATATGTTTGAAAAATATGCAAAAGAATATCCCGATTTAGCTAAACAATGGCATCAATTTATGAATAGGGAACTGCCAGAAGATTGGAAGAAAGCCATTCCAGTTTTTACAATAGACAAAAAAGCGATAGCGACAAGAAATGCCTCTGGCACGGTCTTAAACGCAATTGCTCCACTTATACCAAATCTGATTGGCGGATCAGCAGACCTTGCCCCATCAACTAAGACGTATATGGAAAAATTCGGCAGTATCAGCAAAGACAACTTCTCAGCAAGAAATATCCATTTTGGCGTCAGAGAACATGGTATGGGAGCGATAGTCAACGGAATGGCATTACATAAAGGCGTTATCCCTTATGGATCGACTTTTATGGTCTTCTCGGATTATATGCGTCCTTCTGTTAGATTGTCCGCTATTATGGAACAACCATCTATTTGGATTTTTACACATGACAGTATAGGCGTCGGTGAAGATGGTCCAACACATCAGCCAGTTGAACATCTTGCAGCACTAAGGGCAATACCTAATCTCGTTGTCATACGCCCTGCTGATGCAAATGAGACAGCGTCTGCTTGGCGTATTGCATTAGAGAGTAAAAATAGACCAGTTGCAATGGCTTTGACGCGACAAAATGTGCCAATACTTGATCAAACGCAGTTCCCATCAGCAGATGAAGGAGTTGAAAAGGGCGCCTATATACTATCCGATCCAGAAGATGGTTTGCCAGACATCATATTAATCGGAACAGGTTCGGAAGTTAGCCTTGTCCTTGACGCAAGCAAACAATTGAAGGAAAAAGGCATTAAAGTTAGAGTTGTCAGTATGCCAAGCTGGGAATTATTTGAAGATCAAGATGATGACTATAAAAACAAAGTATTTCCGCCATCAGTAAAGGCACGTCTTGCGGTTGAGGCAGGCGTAACGCAAGGATGGTGTCGCTATGTCGGATCAGAAGGCGATGTTATCGGCATAGATCACTATGGAGCATCGGCGCCGGGTGGAACTGTATTCAAACAATTTGGTTTCACTGTTGAAAATGTTGTTGATCATGCATTAGCTTTGTTGAAAAAGTGATCAATAAAATGATTTGTCATACTGAATAACGATTTGTCATGCTGAACGAAGTGAAGCATCTCAATAGATTCTTCGCTGACGTTCAGAATAACAAAAAAATTAGTATTGATGGGGATTTGAT
>Ga0078972_1005115_pt1 | contig 34104 bp, 37 predicted proteins | sample YelNatPaOPGAMG01_FD_67568 | JGI IMG/M metagenome (GOLD analysis project Ga0078972, IMG submission 67568) | Hot spring thermophilic microbial communities from Obsidian Pool, Yellowstone National Park, USA - OP-RAMG-01 (SPADES assembly) (version 2) | ecosystem: Environmental > Aquatic > Thermal... | reverse complement strand
TTTTTTTAATAAGGTATCAACTGCTTGGTTTAAATTTAATGGGAATCCTGACGGACGAGAAACACCAAATTTCACATCTAAATAAAAGCAACGGGGACAATCGAAATATAAATCAATTTTAACTCGGCTCAAGCGAAATGGTTCTTTGTTCTCTTTATAATAAATATTTTTAGCCATTTATCCTTTTAAATTTAAAAACTAATTTATTTTTTAAACTCAGCTGTAATTCCATCCTGAGTATTAATTTTTACTTTTTTCACTTGGCGGATTCTCAATAAAACCAATAATAAAATTAGAGTAATAAATGATAGAAGATATTGATGGTAATACAAAAAAGCACCAGCAAAAATAACCAAAATTATCCCAATAACAATTTCTAAAATTTTTTTAATTTGAGTTAATTTTGTTTGCATAGATTTGATATTAGATTTATTAACAAATAAAACACTTTTTAAAACAATTCATATAATACAAAGCTATTCCTTGAATAATTATTGAACTCACTATAATTAAAAGAGCATACTTGTTTAAAAAAGAAATAAAAATACTAGGAAAAATAACAGACAAAATTCCAGCACTAATAGCAGCACCGCAAACAGGAGCTCCAATACCGCATACTTGTAAAGCTGCCATTCCTAAAGCAGCTGCCAAAATTCCAATTAGAGAGCCTTTATAATGTTTAGCTAATAATATTTTTTCTTTAATACTCCTAATAAGACAAGTCAAAGTTAAGGCAAAAACAATCATATAAATAACGCCTAAAATTGTATAAGCCCCATAAAATACTGTTTTCGGCACTAAAAAATAAGCTCCTATTAGAGATAAAAGAAAAACTATTTTACAATAATGACTCTTAAAAATTTTAATTAAATACCAATTTTGCATATCTTTATTTCTTTTTTATTAATTGTTTTGCTTGTAGTAAAAGTTTTCTTTCGTTCGAATATGTTAACAATTTAAAAAGTTTACTATTTACTGGATGCCAAATTGCTTCTAAAATTTCTCGGTCCTTTCTTTTGGTAATTTTATCATTTTTGCATTCCATTAGAAACCAATGAACAGTTCGAAAATAAAAAGCTTTTTTCTTTTTGTCAACAAACTGATAATTAGTTTGGCCTAAATATTCTTTCAAAAAAGCATTAATGCTTGTTTCTTCCTTTACTTCACGAAGAGCAGCTTCCTGCAAACTTTCTTTTTGTTTTAAATGCCCCTTAGGTAAACTCCAATCATTTCTCTCATTACGATGAACAATTAAAACTTCTAATTGATTATTATTTTTTCTCATTACCACTCCGCCAGCTGATACTTCGTGAAAAATTTTAAACTTCAAAATATCCATATTTTTATCTCTTTTGTCTTCCAAAATCAATTTTTTAATTTTTTATAATTTTTAAACGCTTCTCAATAATTGATAATAATTCTGAATTAAATTGTAAGACAATCTTATCTTTTCCTAAATCAGAAATGCCTTTTAAATAAAGAATTAAATTATTTCCTTTTATTTCAGCTTTTTCAAAATAATCCCATAATATTATATTATCGTGAGCACTGATATAAACTCCTTTTTGATAAAATTTTACAATAGTTCCTTCCTTATCAACAGCTTCTAAGATAAAAAGAGATATTATTAAAATAAATAAATTAAGAAGAAACCAAGAAAGAAGTTTTTCTTCAGGGGTGATATTATTAACTGATGTGCCTAAAGCAATATCACGAAAAGCAAAAACAAAAATACTAAATACTATTATCGAAGTAGCTATTATATTAAATCCTATTTTAGTTAGAGTATTTATATAAATCACCCCCTCAACAGGATAACTAAATAATTGTTCTCCTAATTCATCAACATTAAGGGCGCCAAATAAAGACTTAAAAGAATCCCAAGAAAAAGGAGCAAAAAAATAAAAACCTAGAGCTCCTAAGATAACTAAAATCAAACCTATAGTAAATAAAGCAACAGTAATTTTAGTTAATAAAGAAATTACTATTGTTAGTAATGCTATAAAATTAAATTTGACACTAAAAATAAAAACTAAATCCAAACCCAAAATAATAAAAACAAAAATAATTTTTTCTAATTGTTTTGATTTTATTCTCATAAATTAAAATTTTTTTATTTCCTTGCCCTCACCCCAAAATTTGGTAGTGATGGATTAATTAAGTTTTGAATTTTTATTGCATTCTAAAAAGTATAATTTATTTGAATATTTTTCCTTAAAAGGTTACTTCTATCTGTAAAATTGCTCTAATTGCAAAAAACATAAGCATTAAATATAATATTGTCGGGATCACCAAAATAAAGAAAATTTTAAGTTTAAAAGATTTGTTTTTATGTTTAAGGACTAAATAAAGTTTTTGAATCATTCTCAAAGTAAGCATTGAAAATAAAAAAAACCAAAATCCTAAAAAAATAATAACTAACAGACTAAAAAACGAAGAAAGAGAATCTTTAGTACTAAGATTGACAAACCAATATTTTATAGCATTAATGGTAATAACTAATAATATAGCTGTTCCGAAAAAATAAAAGAAAGTAATTAAACAACCCATCAAAAAACTGCCTATCGTTTTATATTTATTTTCTAATACTGAATTAATAATAAATTTATCGCTATATAGCAACTGTTGAGTTGCGTCTGGCTGATCATCAGATATGATATCTAAAACAGGCTTATTATCTCGTCTTAGTTTAACCGGTTTTGACATAATTTTTAAGAATTTATTTTGATTTTATTTTAAATTAATTTGCCTCACTCTGCTATTATACCATAGATTCCCCATTTCTTTAATCAAACTTAAAAAGCCCCATTTATAGAGGCTTTTTAAGTTGACCCCCCCTACAAAACATATTAGAAACTATTGATTGAAAAAAGATAACAGAAGAAATTGACTCTTTTAGAATCATAATGAAACAAAAACTATTAGCAACAGATACATAATATTTCAAATATACTCGTGTTCACTGTTCTATCTTGATTTTTATCAAAATCTAACCAATTTTCTTAAACATACATCGTTCTCCATTTGCAAGTCCAGTCATCGTTAAGTGTACAAAAAACATATTCCAATCGTCACCGCCATTAGCAGAACTAACCAAATTGCCATTTACAAATTTTTCTCCGTGATACAACTTTTTCTCCTCATCATAACTAATTACCAGATAGCAATCCCCGCCATAAGCATTTCTATATCTCATAAAACTTAGATGCCCGTCTTTTCGGTAAGTGTAAAATTCTGGCTTATATAATGCGATGCCCATAATTAGCTCTCCGTCCTTTTTGGTATAACTCATAAAAAGAACATTGAGAGGATAATTATTGAACTGTGGTAATCCGGCAATTTCTAATCTACGCGGCACGCAACCGAAAAGAATTCTTTTTCTTATTATTTTTTTTGCTTCTTTTGAATTAACACTCATGGATTTATTTTTATTAAATTATTAATAAATAAAAAACTCTTTCCCAAAAGGAAAAGAGTTAATCGACCAGTTATCTTTCCCTTTCGGGCTGGATTTAGCACCTTCTTTAAGGAGTCACCTTAAAGGGTTGCTGGGCAGATCATCGAGCCAGAACTCTTCCTGCCACTCTTGATAACTAAAGAATATTTAATTTTCTAAAATTATTATATCGCAAATAAATTACCTTTTTCAACTGTTTTTACCTTTTTTATTTTTTTTAATTAATTTTTCAACCTAAATTTTTGATATACTGCTTTAACGCTTCTGCCGCTGAGGAGCGCGACTGATTTTTATTCTATCTGCGATTTCGATGTTGGCAGCTTTATAAGACTATTTATGGACTCTTATATTGTGTGAATCTTGCGAAATCACAGGACAAGTTAATCTTCCTTCCTGTTTTTCGGTATTATTCTGCTATTGCAGTGGCCTAAGATTAGATATATCAATCAGATCCTCCCTTGATAACAGGTTTTATATGATCTATTTCCCAACCATATTCAGAATCTCGTTTGCCGTAATATTGAAATCCTATCCAAACTCTGCACTAATCTTTTCTCCATTCATCAGAATTATTCCCTGAAACGATTCCTCCTTTTTCCCAAACTACTTTTATAATACCCGAATTAAAAGACATAGTTTTAATTTAAAAATTTATATTTTATCGACCTAAATTTTATTTTTATTTTTTATAATGTTTAATTACTGTTCGAAACGTATTTAACTTATTTTTATTCTTTTTCAATATCCTCTCTGTTATAGTTTTAAAATTATGCTCATCAATATACTTAGCCAATGTTCGACCTTTGTAATTTTAGCTTCTTTAAATAAACTCTGCATTTTCTTTAAGAAATTAAAATAATCATCCGCATCTCCTGTGTTAAAACCATAATATTTTCTGATATGCATATCCCACATCACAAAAACTTTAGGTACTTTTAAATGCATTTATTTTGGCGCTCCAGTTTTTTCTATACCTTTTATTACAGATAGAGTTTCAAAAATTTTCTTTATATCTTTCTCGTATTTATTGAAATCGATGGTTCTGAAATCACATTTTTCAAATTTTTTAAAAATAGGATTCAGTTTTTTAATAGTGTTTTTGAATTTATCTAAATTAAAACCATCATTGCATATCTAAAACGAGCAAAATTCCAAGTAGACAATATTAACAGAAAAAACCTCAATCTCAAATCCTTTCCTCATTAAATTCAAAAACATAGGATAAAATCCCATCTTATTTCTCTTCTATTCCTAATGCTATCAACCACTATTTATAAGTAGCTTCTACAAACTGTCAGATGCCATTCAAATAAAAAGTATTCATTTTTTATCGCGTGATATTCAAACTAAACTTTTGCTCTATTTTTGTCTACCTCTTATAATCCAGCTTGCTGCTCCCACAGCAATAATTACTGAAAGTAATGGCGCTAAATCTTTGAGAAAGGCACCGGTAATTTGCAATGTGGTAGTCGCAAAATCTGGTGGAAAATCTACAAAAGTTCCATATAATATCTCATAAAACATATTAATAATTTAATGTTAATGGTTATTTTTATCGACCTTTTTATTTTTTTGCCCTCACACCAAAATTTGGTAGTGATGGGTTAATTAATTTTTCGACTTGTCTTTTTGCTTCTTCTAAAAGTTGTTTTGCTTTCTTACGGGCTTCGTGAGATTTTAAACCAATTCCACGATTTACAAAACTAAATTTTTCTTACTTGATCGCAGAAATTAATTCTTTAAAAGAATTTGTTTTAGAAGATAAAATATAAAACTGATCCTGATTAATTCTAATAAAATCCCATTTTTGATTACTAAGTTTTGTGGCATCTTCGCACCATTGAGTAGCTCTTTTATCTTTATAATCAACTTCGGATCCTTTTAAACCTTTTGTTTCAACTAAATAATAGCCATAACTTGTTTTTACAATAAAGTCAGGATAATAGCTCCTCAATAGATTATCTTCTGATTTATATTCCAAAAAGAAACCTAATCTCGGAACTATCTTGATAAAAGCTTTAACATCTTGAGCATTATCTAACCACTTAGAAAAGTCTATTTCTAAATTATTATCGCAAGGAACATAATTAAAAATACATTTATTAGCAGGATATACTAATTTTGTCCAAACAAAAGGCTTTATGTCTGACAATCTTATCTTTCCTAGATTTTGAACTTCTTGTTCTATAAAAGTAAGATCTTTAAATTTTTCAACAAACAAATTTACCAATTTAGTTTGCACATTTAATGAGCTTAAAGTATAAAGCACATTTGGATCATCTAAATCTACTTTTTCATTAAATAATTTTGTTATCACGTATTCTTTTACTAATGGATAAAAATCAGCAAACGAAGATGGAAGTTTTAAATTCCGTCTTATAATATCTGCATAATAAGCAATAACACTCCCTGAATTTCTTGGCACAGGTAATCTCCATTTTCTTTTAATTATTTCAGCGCCTTTAATAATATCTTCAGCTTGATAAATAATTTCGGTTTTACTTTTTTCTAGGGGTAGTTTCAATGATGGTAGGCTTTCAATTAACTTAGAATCTAAAATGGGTTCTTTTTTAATTATTTTTGGAGTTAAAATTGGAATCTCTATATCATATTTTTTCTTTTTTAAATCAACAAAAATAGTAGGGAGAACAACTGGCTCTGTAATATCAAAAGTAGGTAACTTTAAATTTTCTTCTTTTTCTAAAACATTAACTAAACTTAAAAAATTATCATTTCCTATAATTTCTAAACTATTAATACATTTATCTGGATTAGGATTTAATTCAGGAAACATCTTTCTTAATCCCCTACCAATTATTTGTTCTGGTAAAATATTTCTTTCTGAAGAAAAAGCTCTTAAACCAACAATTATATTTACATTTCTTACATCCCATCCTTCATTTAACATCATTGTACTAACTATTGCTATTTCTTTTGCCTCATTAGAATCTATATTTTTAGCTTTCTCTCGTAATTCAGGTAAATCCGATTTTTTAACTTCTCCTGTGCTATCTGTATGTATTAAAAGAATTTTGCCCCTAAGGTCAGGTAAAGAATTTAAATAACTATAAATATCGTCGGCCATTTTATTATTCTCACATTGAACAAAAAGAACAGATTTTTTTGATAATTCTTTTAATTGTTTGTCATATTCTCGCCATCTTTCTATTCCGGCATTCAACCAAATACTATATTGTTCCTTCGGGGAAACAGAAGCATAGCCTCTCGCTCTTTTTATTTTTCCCTTAAGTGGCAGTTTTACTACACCCATAATAATTGCTTCTTTTAAAGTGAAATCACAAATGGTCCAAGCAAAAATATTTCCTTTTTCATCTTTTGGTGTAGCTGAAAAATCTAATTCCATATTGATTCCTTTTCCAAATTTCTCTGTTAATCCATCATGAATATTGACTAATATTTTCTTCCATGCCTTATCTAAACTATAAATATGATGAGCCTCATCTTTTAAAATCATTACATTAGGATAGTTTGCTAAAATATCTTTTATTCTATCTTCTCGATGGATTTTATCCTTACTAAATCTTTCAATACCAAAAATTTTATCAAGTTGTTCTTCGGTTTTTTGTTTTTTAGTTTTTTGTTCCTCTAATTGTTGAATGTTTGTTAAAAACAAAACATCCTCTGGAACAAACCGTAAAGGATCTTCTCTTAAAATAACTTTTAATTGAAAATCATCTTGCCATTCCGGCGGAATAAATGGCCACTCTTTGAATATTTTTCCCTCAGCAAAATCTCTTTTTAATCTTTCGTAAACAATAATGTTCGGAGAAATCACTAAAAATTTAGAAGTATAATCATTATTATTTTCTTTTTTGCAATTAAAATATGACCAGACGATAGAAAAAGCCATTACAAAAGTTTTTCCTGAACCAGTAGCCATTTTAAATGCATAAAGAGGGTATTTATCAATCTTGGGATCATATTTAAAAGACCCCTCGCCAAAATCGGCTGCTAAATCAACAAATTTTCTTTTTCCTAAAACCTCATAAATATAAATTAAAGTCTCAATTGCTTCTCTTTGAGCGAACCAAAATTTAAATATCTCACCAGCAACGATATGATCTTCTTTAAACCAAAATTCTAAAAGCCGTTTTGTAGTTTTAGTAACATTAGGATAATCTTTATTTCTCCAATCAAAAACAGCCTTTCTTAAAGAATTAACAAGAAAGGCTTGACTTTTGTCGCGCTGAAATGGAGATAAAATCTCACTTGGTTCAAACTGAATTATATTTTCTATCTGTATTTTTGAACCCCTCATGTTATTTTTACTTTTATAACCTTACTCACATCACCACCAAAAACATCAATAACTTTTATCATTATCTGATATTCTCCTGGTTTTTCATAAGTATAAGTAGCTTTTTTGTCCACTCTCGGTTCTTTTTTAGTTCTATAATCTTGCCATTGATTATGAAAAGTATCTCCCTGATAATTCCAATCAATTGCCCAGTAATCGATAAGGTCGGTTGAATCTTTAATTTTTTCTGAGATTTCGGCTAATTCTGGTGTCGGTGGCAATTGAAAATCAACAATTTTTAATTCAATATCTCTACCTTGAATTTTTGTTTCTACCTCTAAATAAGGCAATTCTAAAAATTTAATATTTTTTGATATTTTTTCTTCTACTATTTCTTCTGGAATCTTAAAAAGATTTAAATCAAAACCAACTAATGCAGAGCTTAATTCATTATAAGAAGGAATCTGAATTAACTTTAAATCAACATCCGATTTTTCAGCTAATTCTTTAGCTAATTCATTTACCTCATAACCCCATTCGAGCCCCAAAACATCTAAAGATTTAAAATTATTATTTTTACACTCATTGATTACTGTTTTAACTTCTTCAAAAGTAACAGGAGCAGACAAAGAACCTACATGAACTGCTCTTTTCTCTTTTTCCCCATGTATATAATTAAATCCTGTTAAAGATTTCGCTTGATAGAGTTGTAAAATAAATTTAACAAATCCCTCCTCTTTTTCTTTCCATTCTCCTATACTGTAGTTACCAACATTCAAAATCTCAAAAGGACGAGCAGGTTTGCCATATTCTTTTTTTTGCTCATCTAATAAATCTTTTGAATGATGAATATTCAACAATCTTTTTCTGGTTACCTGAATGGCAAATTTAGATAAATCTGCCATTATCCATCTTCTACCCAATTTCTCAGCAACTGCGCCAGTTGTACCAGAACCACAGAAAAAATCAGCAACAATATCACCAGGATTAGAAGAAGCGAGAATAATACGTTTTAATAAATCTTCTGGTTTTTGAGTGGCAAAATCTAACCTCTCGGTAGACATGGCATTTATAGTTGGAATATACCACACATCTTCCGGTAGGGTTCCTCTTGGATCAAATTTAATATTCCATCGTGGATCTTTAGACATTCCTTTTGTGCTCACATGGGGAATTCTTACATTATTAGCATTAAAAATAATTTTATTACTCTTTGAATACATAAGTATGACATCGTGTTTTCTATTCCAATGCTCTTCTGTATGAAGACCCCAATGATACCACCACACAATCTCATTTATAAAATTCTCGTATCCAAAAATCTCATCCATTAAGATTTTTACATAATGCCCAACATGCCAATCTAAATGAACATAAATTGAACCATTATCTGCTAATAGTTCTCTCATTAAAACTAATCGCTCATACATATATTTCAAATAAGAAGCAATACCTTGACTCCAAGTATCAATATAAGCCCGCTGTTCAATAATAGATGGCTCTTTTTCTATTTCTTCGTCTCCTATTTTTGTTTTAACCGAAAAATCTGCGCCAGTAAAAAATGGAGGATCAATGTAAATAAGATTGATTTTACCTGCTAAAGAAGGAACGCCATTGCTTTCGTCTCCTCTCAAAAGAGATTCCATTACGATTTTATTATCACCCCAAATGAGTTTATTTTTCCAATCTTTTGGATAGTTCTCCGGATAATCCGCCTTTGACTTAAACATCATTCCTAGTCCTGCTTCGTCTTCTTTAATTCTCGGTTCGTTAATTGTTTCGGTAATTTGAAAAGGTAAAGCAATTCTCTCTATTTCTGTTTTCTTCTTTGGTTTGACAAAATCCTTATACTTCTCCGCCCAAATCAACTCAACATATTTTTTATCTTTATTATTTGGCATAATTTAAAAACTTTTTATTTAATTCTTGCTATCCTTTTTATCTTTTCTCCAGCTGTCGTCGTTGTAACAAATCTTAAATTGTTTAACCCCTTTACGATTTCCTCCACTGGCGCACGGGGCTTAAATACATATGATTCATTCTCAATGCGTGGCAAAAATTGATTCTTTTTGTTTTCAAAATCTGTATCACTTATGCTATCTCTTGCCATTTGTACTAAAGACTGCTGAATATAATTTGCTTTTTGTTCAATTTGTCTAGATAAATTTATTTGCATGAGTGCATTATCAATTAAAGAACACTGATTATAAAAATTATTAATTAATTCTAATTCATCTTGGTCAAAGTCTTTGATAAATAGATAATTATATTTAGACCAATTATTAGTTGGAAGAATAGAATCTATACTGACCGAAACCGCAATCCCAGACAATTTTATTCTTTCTACAACTTTTTCGGCATGACTAATTTCCATTAAAATTATACTAGCGGCGTCGCGCTTATAATCGTTTTTTTGTTTAATATACAAATAAATTACAAAGCTACCCACCAAAAACGTAACAAATGCCATAAAAAAATTAGAATTTACAATTTCCGGCATGTAAAGATAAAGAAACACAGCAACAATTATAAAAATAAAAATTACTATCATTAATGAAGTATATGGCTTTAAAGAATCCGTCATATATTTATTTTAATTTTATTTCCACCCCTGGCCCACGACCCGCCAAGCGACTTGCTCTTGCGGGACTTGAATTGAACCCTGAGGTGTTTGCTGGATAATATTAACTTGTTGGCGACGATATTCTAAAGAAAGCTCAAAATAATTTGATAACTCTACACTTTCAATAAAAGCGATTTTATATTCTTTGCTTGTTTGAGAAACATTCGTTCCTAACTCATTTTCTGGATTCCAAATTTTTCCCAGTTCCATTTCTTTCGCGTATTCCTCATATAGATCCGTCATTGCTCTTGATAAATCTTCATCAGCATAAATAACCGTTTTAAGCTCTAAATCTTCCTTTGCCTCCTTTCTGCCGATAAAATATTGATGTGAATATAATTTTTCTGTAAAGTAATCGACAATTTTGTCAATCTCATCTTCTTTCATTGGTAATTTATGACTTCTCAAAAGTCGTTTTGCCAACATGCGTATTAAATTATGAATCCTATTAACATTACCCAAAGCCAACGGATGAATTTGTGGATTTGATTCTATAAATTTATTAAAAATTTTTACTAATTCTTCTTCATTTTTAATACCAAATTTGTTTTTCGCTAAATCAAAATAAGCCATCACATCTTCTACTGAAATTGGGATTTTAACTTGTGGATTTTGCGGATCTTGAGGATTAAAAACATTAGCGGTTGAGGGATCAATTGGTGAAAGTTCAGATAAATCTGTCATAACCACCTCATCAGCTCCTAAAGCAATCATTGTTGCGGCGCTGTGCGCTTTATAAGGAATTAAAACTGAAAATTTATCACAATACTCACGAATCATTGAAACTAAACGCCAGGGAACCATCGTATCGCCACCCGTACTATATAAAAACAAATCAATGTTTGACGTTTTGCCAATTATTCGCAGTTGTTTGCTTATTACTGGAATAATATCAATACCAATTTGTGCCCTAATAGGCCCTTCCCTATCACCAGTCAAATAAGTAATAACCTTTGAATTTCGCAAATCTTCTATATTTTTAATAAGAGTTTTTCGTTCCATATTATTTTAATTATACCATATTTTTAATAAATCACCAAATTTGTTCTTTCCCGTTCATTATCTATTTTACCCCTTTTAAGGGGTATTTTCAACAAACCTAAAATAACAAAAAGCAGCCTTTTCAGGCCGTTTTGTATTTTACTGCCCAGGGAACCACTTAAAGTAATGCGATCCCATACGAAGAGTTATACCTATTAAGTGAGTTCCCACTAGAAAAGATAAAAGATTAGAGATAAAAGATATAATTAATGCCTGCAAGAATTTAAATTTCAATAATTTAGTATAAATTAATGCTTCTATCAAAACTATAAAAAATTCAACAATTAAAATATAAAAACTGATATCAATATATAGAGATTGAGATTCAATATCCATATAGTATTCATAGGGTCTCACAATACTAAAAATAAATAGTGGAATAATAAGCCAAAAAATTAAATAAGTTAAAGTAGAAGCTAATATATTACTGATAACAATTCTAGAATTTTTTATTTGTTTATTTTTATAAATAAATTTTATTACTGCAATCATAGCAGGAATTTCTATCATATAGCTTAGTAATAAACCCAGAAGAAAAGATATTAAAAATCTTAAAGGGTCTTCTTGAAGTGTAGTATAACGATCTTGAAACCCATCTGGGATTGGATCGGCAAAAGCTATTGATAAGAATAAAGACAAAAAAACTAATACAAATAAAGCGCTAACAGTTAATTTTTTCATGATTTGTATATTTGTTAAATTTATCTTCTTTCCCCATTTTACCCCTTTTAAGGGGTATTTTCAATCAAAAGATTGCCACGCCCATCACTTGGAAAAGATTAGCTATCGCCAAGATTCCTATTGAGCAATTAATATCCAACTATCTGTTTATTATTGTTTAGTAGAAAAAAATTACTTTTATTTATGGAATAAATTTATCTTTTCCAAGTGAGGGACTCGCAATGACAGAAAAAACGCTCCTCGCCTGCCCAAGTTTTACGAAGTAAAATTTGGCTAGGCAAGTAATGACAGTACTAACAATTTAAGTTTTTGATTCAGTTTCTAATTTCAGTTTTAAAAGAAACAAAAGGTCTTCTTTTAAGTGTAGTTTTACCCAATTTTTGGTTTTTTCATCTAATAATTCGCCCATTCCGGCTAAGATACCTCTTTGAGGTAATTTTTCTATTGATTGAATCAATTTATTTAAAAAATCAGAAAATTTCATCTTGGTTCTCTCTTCAATAATATTTTTATTAATTGGCCAATCATTTTTTAAGAAAAACCAAACATCAAAAAGGTCGCGATTGGTTTTGCCCAATCTCTCATAAGCGGCAACTAATTTATGGGCGAACATATCTTCTTTGACCATTACTTTCATAGTAATGCCCAAATAATTTTTCAATTCATATTGAGAATTAAAATTGCGACGATTAATTTCTACTTTAATGTTTTGAGTAGTGGATTCTTTTTGGTTATAAGACAAAAGATAAAAAAGATTAAATCTTTTTTTACGAGCCTCTTTAACTTCTCCATAATTTTCTAAAATTTTTTTTACTTCTTCGAAAACATAATCTTCTTTTAACTCATCAAGTAAATCAAAATCCAAATCAACAGAAAAACGATTAAGCCCATAAAAAAGATTAGCAGCTGTTCCTCCTTTAAATCCTAAAACATTGCCTAAAGTAGGATTTGAGTAAACATCTTTTAAAATTTTTACGAGAATAGTTTTATGAAGAGAAATATTTAAAGTCATTTTGTTTCTTGTTGAATATTTTTAAAATATTTTTGAACCCTACTTTCCATTTTTTTATTTTGATAAATAGGTAAAATCTCAAAAACCTTTTCCCAATTCAAAGATGATAAATTATCAAAATGATACTCTTTATAAAGATAAATAATATCTAAAAATGCTCTTTCAGGACTTGCCAGAGAATAATTATTACTTATTTCTATACCAGCATTATTGGTCAAAATAGAATCTTTTATCTTTCTATACACATACACTTGATTATCAATCGTTATTTCTCTTGATAAATAAGAAGCCACAAAGATTTGTCCGTAATATTGGAAAATAATCCCCGCCTTAGCCAAAACGGTTTCAAAACTTATATAAGAAGGAGGATAGATTTTAGTGGCTAGTTCCCATCGGTCATAGTTTTTGTCTTTGGCATAAATTCCTCTTCTTAGAGGATATAGTTTACCAGTTTTAACATAATGATTGATTCTTCTCCTTACTAAATTTGCCTCAGTTTCTTTCCATAACAAAGAAATATCTTTAAAAGTAAAGATAGTGTTTTTGGCTCTTAAAATCTTCGATAAACCAGTTTCTTCCATAAATAGATTACTTATGAACTAAAGGTTACAATTATTGTTACCTTTAGTTTACCATATTAGTTTTTCTTGTCAAGAAAGGTGTTCAACAAAGAGATTGCCATAGCCCACAGTCTCGCAATTGCAAAAAGAAATAAAAAGCTGCTTTTAAAATAAAATAATATTGAATTACCAGCTGCCACCTCCCCCGCCACCAGAACCACCGCCAGAAAAACCACCGCCGCCAGAAAAACCACTACTAAAACCGCCAGAACCCCCAGAAGAACCAGTAGTACCAGAATTAGTAATTGCATTTAAAGAATTATTAAGTAATATTAGATTTTGAGTTAATAAAGAAGCATTGAATGCAGTTAAATTCATATTGGGGTTTTCATACCAAGTAGGGTTAGTCGTATAAATTTTATCGAATTTTTGAGCCCATTTATCCTCTACTCCTAAAACCATAGCATAGGGCAAATATTCTTCAAATTTTTCTGGTTTTAATTCCGGAGCATTAAAAAAGTTTAATCTGTCTTTTTCGGTAATTACTAAAAATTCTTTAAAACCCAATATTTTAGCTAAAGCCTCTAACCCCTGAAGAGTTAATTTAAAACGTGGTTTGATTAAATATGATAATATAAAAAACGGAATAGATAATTCCATTAACAAAAACAACATTGCGAAATGCTTAATTACAAAAAAACTAATTATAGAAGAAATATATATTAATATTGCAAGAAAATAGAAAAAATTATACTTCTTATCAGAAGTGTCCTTAATATAATTTTTATTGATTAAATACTTTTTTTCATCTTCTTCAATTTTTAAAAAAATTTGAGAGGTTACACTATTAGAATTAATTAAATCACTAAGTTTAATACTATCTTGAGTGCTAAATAACAATAAAAAAATCCAATTATCAACAGGGTGTGATAAATCAAAACCATCTTTTAATTTAATAAATTCAAAATCTTGAGATTTTATTCCAAATAAGGATTGGTTTTGAAGATATTTAATTTTGAGATATCCTCTAATAGCTAAACTAATAATAACTGAGGATAAATCAGTGGCATCCACTCTTTGATTTAAAATAGTTCCCACATCGACTGGTAATAAGCCTTCTGGGGGTTCATATTCAACAATAATAGGACGATTACGTAATTGCCTAGGAATATAAGGGCGAGGTTTCTTGTAATAAGGAAAAATAATAGGTTTTACTCCTTTATTCCCTCCTCCTATATTTTCTAATCCTAATAATTTTAAAATTTCTTTAATAATGCTAAAAATAATTGCACCAAGTGAAAGTAAAAAGAAGAACCCAGTAAAAATAAAAGCAATCAATAACGCAAATCTATCAAAAGAGAGATTTCGAACATTTCTATCAGATTTAATATTGGATATAGTAGAATTAGTTCCAATATTAATATAATTTGGTGGCAAACCAAGAACAATGGTAAATCCTTCTTTTGGTCCTAATGGTTTAGTTAAAAAATATTCAACACTTGTTTCGTGAAAAATAAAATCACAATTTTTGTCTTGACTCTTAAAAGAACCGGTATAACAAGCCATTTGAGGAGAAAGAATTGGTTTATCTAAAAAAATCATTGCTTGTGACTTTTCAATAGCAACCGGCCAATCATTACCAGTAACATTCCAATATAATTCTTGATGATCGTTAAAATTTCTAATAGCGTTTTGAACTAAATAATTAATTTTATAAATTTTAGTACCGCTAACTAAAATATTAGGATCACCAATTTTAATCTGCAAAATATTATTACTAATTGAAGTGGTATAAGGATAATTTATGCCATTTAAATCAGTTACTCCAAGGACAGTAATATTTAATTGAGGCCCATTTTTAGAAGTTAAAGGAATATTACGAATAATGCCGTGCTTCTGATTGCTACCAAAATCATAAACAATAGTTTCTGTTACCTCAAGAGAGCCATTTGAATTAATCTTCATCTCGACATTAAAAGATTTTATAACCTCATTTTCAGCATATGCTACTGATAAAAATCCAAATAAAAAAATAAAAAGCAATAAATAAAATTTTTTCCACATAGATTTATATTATAAATTATATCACATTTAACCCCACAAATTAAAATTATTTTCAACCAAAGAATTATTATCTTCGCAACAAAAGAAATAATAAAAAAGGGGCTAAAAGCCCCTGAAATAATAAATTAGTTAATCTAATATTCTAATCTAGAACATGAATCTCTTCGATGTTTAATAAAATAAATTTATTAAATTTGCTTATTATTGAATCTATCTCTAATAAACCAATACAATCATGTTTATTAAGATAATCAATCAACAACTCAAATAAATCAAACCTCCAAACATATTTATTATCAGTTTTTCCTAAACAAAAATCTAAATGAATCAATCTTGTATAATAATATTCGTTGTATGGCAAGAACGTAATTTCTAACGACTGCGAATACTTAATTTCTTTGGGTAATAGCTCAGAAAAAATCTTAATCACCTTTTTCGTTTCTTCATCGCTACATTTTAAAATCAACCACTTATCCTCAAAACCTGGTAAGTAGGAATTAATAAGAGAATTAACTTGCCCCAATAAAGATTCTGATTTTTTTACAATAATTTTTTGTTCTAAACCACCCCTTTCATTCTTTTTTACCCTTCTCCTCAATAATTTCTCAAATAAATTCATTTTATCACTCCTCTCTTATAATTTTTTGATGTCAAAGAGCTCAATAACTCAATAAAAAAGTAACGAAATGCTATCAAAAAATTAATGAATTGTCAATACAAAAACTAAGTAGTTTTTCACTACTTAGTTTTTCTTTTTACAACTTCTTCAATAATTTGATTATCTTTATTTATTAAGCAACCAAACAAAAAGGTTTAAAAATGAAGCAAAAGATACCCAAAGTAAATAAGGAACTAATAATAAACCAGCAATTTTTTGAATTTTGTAGAATTTAATTAAAGTTAAAAGAATTAAAAGCCATAAAATTATGATTTCCAAAAAAGCGACACCAGGATTATGTAAACCAAAAAAGATAATTGACCATAAAGAATTAAAAGCTAATTGAACAAAATAAAAGATTAAAGCTTTTTTAGCTTGGGGATTGTTTTTATTTTGCCAAACTAAAAAAGCAGCAATTGCCATTAGAAAGAATAAAATTGTCCAAACGGGAGCAAAAAGAAAATTTGGTGGTGCAAACGAGGGCTTATTTAAATTCCTATACCAAGAGGCAATACTGGGGGTAGTAAATAATGAACCAATAAAAGCTGCTATAAAAGTAATGAGGATAAAGCTCATTAAAGGCAAAATTTTTTGTTTAATCATATTTTTGTTTATTATATTTATTTATTAATTTAATTCTTCAAAAATCTCATTTTTTCTTACTAAACTTTCTAATAATATTTTACCACCATTAGGATAAAAATAAAACTGAGATTGATTTTTATTTAAAGCCTCTAATTTTTTCTGCTCTTCTTCTTCGGTTAAATCAAGACTAAGCCAACCCTCTTTAGTGAAAAGTTTGGATGGTGGATATAAAAATTTATTTAAATTTAAACCTTTCTCTAATGGATAATTACGATAATGAACTAAATAACCATATAATTTAACTCTTTTGGCATTTCCCTCTAAAGCGCTAACTACAAATTGATAAGCTGCTTCGTGATCAGGATTCATATCACGGGGATGAGGCACAATAATAATATTGGGTTGAAAATTATTAATGATTTCTTTTAAATCATTATAAAGATTAATACCAGTATAAAATTGAGCCGTGCGATAAGTATTCGTATAAGGGTTATAATTTAATTCTGAAGCTTTATGGGTATAGGGAGTAAAAAAGTTTTTACTGAATAAAGATTTTAAACCATTGTCAGGATAGCCAAGAAAAATTAAACTCGAAGACGATACCCCTAAAACACTAGTAGCTTCTTGCGCTTCTTTCATTCTCTGTTCACCTAAAGCAATAAAATCATTGGGTGTTTGTTTAAGGCTTTTATTTTCTTTTATCACGGAAAAATAATTATTATCTCCATTAGTAAGATAAACAATTTTTATTTGAGCGCCTTTTTTCAAAGCTTCCTGAATTAATCCCCCGCTACTTAAAATTTCATCATCAATATGAGGAGCAATAATAAGAATCCTATCGGTTGGTAAAATCTCAGGAAATTTTGTTAAAGTTGGTTTGGAACCTAAAAACCAACCGAATAAACTTCCAAAACCAAAAGCAAAAAATCCCCAAATGATAAAAATCAGAATAAGAATTCTTTTATATTGAGTTTTTAAAACATTAAAAATTGATTTTAAAGTCGAAAAAAACATAGTTTAATTTTAATTATTTTTAATTATTTGAAGAATTTGAATGGAATTTAAAATATAAAATTTTAGCTAATTCGTTAGTAATAAGATAAGCTAAAGTTAAACCTAAAATAATTAATAATGATTTAATTGGTAAAGGAGTAAAAGCAAAAAGTTTTTGACCAAAAGGAAGATAAGGAATAATTAAAGCTAAAATCATTACTAAACTACTAATCATTATTAAACCGCTATTAGGTTTAGATGCTTTAAAGAATAATTTTCTTGTTCTAATAGAAAGTATTAAAGCCATTTCTGTTAGTAAGCTCAAAATAAACCAAGATGTTTGAAGGATGGCTTGGGGTTGTTTATAAAAGATTCTTAAGAAAATAAAATCAAAAGCTGAACTAATAAGAGCTAACATCAAAATATAAGGAAAAGTTTTTGATAAAGTATACATCTTCGGCCTTTTAAGTTCTTCAATATCAACATTATCATTACTAATAGTGATTAATGGCGTATCTGATAAAATATTCTCAAGTAAAATTTGAGGTGGGAGCATCGGTGGATTTTTAATTAAACCAACATCATAAGCAATTTTACCAGCTACTTCTTTACTGTCACCGGTTAAAATTTTAATCTGAACATTTAATTTTTTAGCTAATTGAATAGTTTGTGGAGCTGAAGATTTTAATGGATCAAAGAAAGAAATATAACCTAATAAAGTTAATTTATTTTCGTTATCAACTGAATAATTATTTTGAGAAAAACTTCGATAGGCTAAAACAATAACCCTTTCCCCTTCTTCAGCTTCAATCTTTTTAATTTTTTCTTGAGTAACCGATAGCGGTTCATTCAGTTCTGTTTTTGAACATAAAGGCAAAACAGTATCACCAGTTCCTCGCACAATAATTAATTTTTCTCCTTTTTGATTTTTAATTAAAACACTGGTTCTTAATCTTTTAAAATCAAAAGGAATTCCACTTAAAATTTTTATTTCTTGAAGATGCTGATTAAAATGTTTTAAAGAAAAAGCCTCTAAAACAGTTTGGTCTAATGGATTATCAGTTTTTTCACCTTTAGCTAAAGGTGAAACTAAAAGAAAGAAGAATAATAGTTGTTCCTCATTAGGGGTAATAATTTTTTTGATTTCTAATCTATCTTGAGTTAAAGTACCAGTTTTATCAGTACAAAGAACTTGCATATCACCTAAATCTTCAATTGCTGATAATCTTTTAACTACTACTTTCTTTTTTAATAACTTTAAAGAACCCCGAGCTAAAGATACGCTTACTACTACAGGTAAAGCTTCTGGCACTAAACCAACTATTAAAGCAATACAAAAAATAATAAAGCTAATTAAATCTGGCTGACGTTTTAAAATCAAATTAAGAATAAAAATAATGCTAATAGTGATAAAAACAGTTTTGAAAATCACTCGAGAAAAATCAGCTAATTCTTTTTCGTAAGTAGAAGGACGAACAATATTAGCACTTAATTTGGCGATTTTACCTAATTCAGTATTAATACCGGTATTTATAACTACTCCTTTTCCCTCGCCATTAATTACTGCTGTACCGGAAAAGGCAATATTTAAAGCTTCAAATAAAGATTTAACATTTGTTAACGCTTCGTCAGTTTTATTAACTGGTTGAGATTCTCCAGTTAAAACTGATTCATTAATCATTAAATTATTAACCTCTATTAATCTTAAATCACAAGGAATAATATCGCCAGCTTCAAGAAGAACAATATCTCCAGGGACTAAAAAACGAGCATCAATTTCTTTCTCTTCTCCATTACGAATAACTTTTACTTTGTAAGTAAAATATTTTTTTAAAGCATTGGTAGCTTTTTGGGCTCGGTATTCTTGAAAAAATCCAATAATAATATTAATAAAAGCGAAAAGAAATATTAAAAGCGCCTCAACTTTTTGATTAAGGAATAAAGAAATAATACCCGCTAAAAATAAAAGTAAGAAGAAAGCCGATTTAAATTGTCTTAAAAGAATATCAAAAGCACCAATTTCTTTGGTTTTAATTTCATTAAAGCCAAATGTTTTTTGCCGATTATTAACTTCTTCTTCTGATAAACCTTGCTCTTGAGTATTGAAGCGTTTTAAAATCTCTTCTTTACTTAAAGAAATAAAATCAAGAAAAGTCATAAAATTTTATTGCTTAATTATAGCAAAAAGGATTAGATTTAGTAAAATCAGGAATTAATTCTTTAGAACTATCTAATTCTTGATACCATCCCTTTTTAAAACCTAATTTTTGGAAATAATGATAAACAATTTCAAATTCTTCTTGTGTAATATTACGATTGATCTCTTTAAATTTTTTAGCTTGATAAAGGGGTTCGTATTGAGTTAATAAACTAATATCTAATTGCGGGTCAATCTTTTTTAAAATATCTAAAACTTGAAAACTATTTTCTAAATTATTAGGCAAAATTAAATGCCTCACTAGAACTCCTTTAATAGCTTTACCTTTTGAATTTAATTTTAAATGCCCCACTTGATGAAGCATCTCTTGAATAGCTTTTTGAGCTTTTAAAGGATAATTTTTCACTCCTGAATATTTTAATCCCAACTCACTTGAACCATACTTAAAATCAGGAAGATAAATATCAACCAAACCGTTTAAACTTTTTAGCATTCTGATATTTTCATAAGCATTGGAATTCCATAAAATAGGAATTTTTAATCCCCTCTTTTTAGCTTCTTTAATGATTTGTTTTAATAATGGTGCCCAAATTGTTGGTGTTACTAAATCAATATTTAACGCTCCTTGTTTTTGTAAAGAAAGCATTATTTCTACTACCTCTTCTAAATGATAGTTCTTGCCAATGCCTAATTGAGAAATTTGATAATTTTGACAATAAACACAATGCAAATTACAACCAGAAAAGAAAATCGTGCCTGCTCCTTTATCTAAAACAAAAGGGGGCTCTTCACCAAAATGAAGTCCCCACCAAGCGATTCGAATTAATCTTTTTTTATTAAGCATAACTAATCCAACATATCCTCGGAAACAACTGTTCCTTGAGAGATAGTTTTATTGGGCCAAATTTTTACTCCCGGCATTAAAGTAACTGAATCTTCAATCATTACTTTCTCCGCAATCATACTGCCCAATTCTTTTAATCCGGTATCAACCATTTTACCTTTTACTAAAGAAACAATATTAGAGCCGTCATTATTAGTATTTATTACTGTTACTTTACTCCCGATAATAACATCATCCATAATCACCGAATCCTTAATTATACTTCCTTCTTTAATAATTACATTGTCGCCAATAACAGAATTAATAACTTGAACTCCTTTTTGAAGCTGACAATTTTTACCAAGAACCGAATTTTTTATAGCAGCGCTTTCATCAACAACGCTTCCCTTTCCAATTACTACCGGGGAGATAATTGTTTTTGAGGAAGTAGTAATTAAAGTATTTAAAGAATTATCTTCTAAATGTTTTAAAAACCAAGGTAAATTTTCTTTTTGAAGACAAAAATTATTTAATAGTTTTTGATTAATAAGTAATAAATCCCAAGGATAGCTCATCGGTATCCAATTATCGCCAATATCAATTGCTTCTACTTTTATTGCCATTAAATAAGGAATAATATCGGTTAAACGAATTTCTCCATCTTCTGCTGGTTTTATTTCTTTTAACCAATTAAATGTCTCATAAGGCAAAAACCAAGCTCCCGTATTTACAGGCGAAAATGGCGCAGCCTGAGGGTCTTTTTCAATAATTTTAGTGACCTCTTTATCATTTAAATCCACTACTCCAAAACGATAAGCTTGCTCGTGATGAGAGATTAATAAAGAAGGAATGTGATTAATTTCTTGGTTAAAAACAGAAGGTAAAATAAAATCATCAGAATTTAAAATCAAAAAAGGCTCTGGATTTAAATAATCCATTGCACATAAAACTGCGTGCCCAGTTCCTAAAGGTTGCTCCTGAAAAGCATAATCAATTTTTAAATTTTTATATTGATTACCAATTAAATTTTCAATGAGTTCTTTTTTAAAATGAACCACGATAACTGCTTTTTCGTATTGAGCATTATTTAAACCTTCTAAAAGATAAAAAATATTTTCGAGATTTAAAAGCTTTAATAAAGCCTTAGGTTTATTTAAAGTTAAAGGATAGGTGCGAGTAGACATTCCCGCAGCTAAAATAACAGCTTGTTTTATTCTCATAAAAGTTTATTTATTTATTTATTTTTGAGCAATAATAATTAAATTATAATATTCTTTTTTATTATTATGGGGTTTTATTTGAGAAGATAAAACTTTGTAGCCTACTTTCTTTAACAAAGAATTTAATTCTTTTAAAGTAAAAGCGTGAAAATAGCGTTCGGCAATAACTTGCCCTTGATTATCTTTCCAGGGTACATAGAAATCTTTAAAACCTAAAAATGATTTTGACCTAAAGATAAAATTTATTATACCAGAAAAATAATTTCTGAAAAGATATTTTTTATTTTTGCCGTGATAAAAATCCCAAACTGTTAAAATTAAAATCCCATTTGGTTTTAAAACGCGATAGAACTCTTTTAATACTTTTTCTTCTAATTCTTGAGAAGGAATATGATGAAAGGTGGCTAAACAAACGATTTTATCAAAAAAATTATCTTTAAAAGGCAGAGTAAGATTTTCATCAATAAGAGCAAAATGACCCTCGGGTATTTTTTGTTTTGCTAATAGTAATAATTCATCTGATAAATCAACGCCATAATAGTCAGGATTAAATTCTTTGATTAATTCATAAAAACGACCATTGCCGCACCCAAAATCCAAAACTTTATCATTAGTTTGAAAATAAGATTTAAAATCTTCAAATTCAGACCATAAATTTTGGCGTGTTTGACTAAAGTGGTCGTAAATTGTATTATAGGCTTTACGAGTTTCCTGAATAATATTTTTGGCTTTTTCGCTTTTCATATTATCTTTTCTCTTATTATACGTTATAATATCTTAAAAATCTAATATGCCAAAGATTGATATCAAAAAATTGATTGTTGAAGAAGCAGTAAAGCAAAAGGTTTCAGATATTGATGCCCTTTTTAATATTGAAAGAGAGTTAAACGAACAATATAAAGGACGTTTTATCCCCTTTTACGAACTTCATCAAACTTATACTAAATTAGTAAAAGAAAAGAAAATTCCTGCTTATAAACCATTTGAAGATTTATTAAAAAAATCTCGGATTCGCTCTTTATCAGGAATTGTTTCTATTACTCTAATTACTAAACCCTATCCTTGTCCTGGTAATTGCCTGTATTGCCCCAATATTCCAGGAATGCCTAAAAGTTATTTACCTGATGAACCAGCTTGTATGCGCGCTTTAAATAATCAATTTGACCCTTATAGACAAATGAAAGCCCGAATTGAGTCTTTGCAATTAAACGGGCATCCGACTGATAAAATTGAATTAATAATTTTAGGTGGCACTTGGTCTTATTATCCTAAAAAATATCAAACCTGGTTTATTAAAAGAAGTTTTGATGGCGCTAATAATAAAACTAGTAAAACCTTAGAAGAGGCGCAAAAGTTGAATGAAAAAGCCCAGAATCGCATTATTGGCTTAACAATTGAAACTCGCCCTGATTATATTGATAAACAAGAAGTATTAAGATTAAGAAAATTAGGAGTCACAAGATTAGAAATGGGAGTGCAGAGTATTTATGACGATATTTTAGATTATAATAATCGCGGTAATAAAAGAGAAGATATTATTAGAGCTACGAGATTATTAAAAAATGCTGGTTTTAAAATTACTTATCATATGATGCTTAATTTACCAGGTTCAAACTTAAAAAGAGATGAAGAAATGTTTGATGAATTATTCTCTAATCCTGATTTTCAACCTGATCAATTAAAAATTTATCCGTGTGTTGTTTTAAAAGAAGCACCGTTATATCAAAAATATTTAAATGGAGAATACAAACCTTATACTGATGAAGAATTAATCAATCTCTTAATTAGAATTAAATCAAAAATTCCTCCTTATGTAAGAATTGTGAGAGTAATAAGAGATATCCCTTCTCCTGATATTATTGCTGGGAATAAAGTTTCTAATTTGCGTCAGATTGTTTTAGATAAAATGCATGAGCAAGGTAAAAATTGTCAGTGTTTAAGATGTCGCGAACCCCATGACACACCGATTGATTTTAAAGATGTAAAATTAATTAGAAGAGACTATGAAGCAAGTAACGGTAAAGAAATTTTCTTATCATATGAAGATATAAAAAATAATAAAGTTTTAGCTTTTTTGAGATTAAGAATACCTTACGAGTGGACTTTAGATTACTTAAAAGGAATGGCTTTAGTAAGAGAATTACATAGTTACGGCATTGTTGCTCCCTTAAAAGTAAATAATTTTTTCTGCTTCTTTAGGCGATACTTTATTAATTAACTCTATTAAAGCGCTAGCTAAACGAACAGCTCTTTTTTCTAAATCTAAAGGGCGACTTTCGTCTTGCATCAAAACTTTTAAGATATCTTGAATTTCTAAATTAGGTCCAATTCCCCTACCAACAGGACCAGGAAGATAATCATTAATAATTTTTATTTTAATATTAAATCTTTGAGCTAAATATTCAAATATTTTTTGAATTTGAATAGCATCTTCTTTTTTGGTTACTTTTAAACCTGGACCCATTGGCATATCAATTACTAAATGAGTTGCTCCCATAGCAACTTTCTTTGCCATAATAGAAATAATCATTTTAGAATAGGGCTCAATTCCTAATTCGTAGCTCACTCTTAAAATACGATCATCAGCGGGCGCTAATTTTAAAGCGCCACCCCAAACTAAACAACCATTAGTTTCGTTAACTATTTTTTTGATTTCTTCGCTCGTAAATTCTACCGGGCTAACTGCCTCAACAACATCAGCAGTGCCAGCTTCAGAAGTAATTGCCCGAGAAGAAGTTTTAGGAATTTTAATTCCTAAACTAGAGATTAAAGAAACCACAATGGGGGTGGTGCGATTACCAGGAACGCCACCAATAGAATGTTTATCAGCCACTACACCATCCCAATAAAACATTTCTCCTGTTTCGGCAATTGCTTTAGTTAAATAATAAATTTCTTCATTGGAAAAACCATGAGGCGAAAAAGCTGAAGCAATAAAAAAAGCAATCTGCACATCATCTAAACGATAATTCACAATATCAGTAATCAAACTTTTGATTTCGTTATAAGTTAAAGGCTGATTTAATAATTTTTTCTGAATAGATGTTAAAGAAGGAGCTAAAGGCGCTAATTTTACTTTTAAGATATCTCCTTCTTTAATTGCTAATTTTTCAATAATATCAGTAAATAAACCAATTTCTCCTGATTGAATTAAATCTTTGGTTAAATCAACACTCACCTGAGTTTGATGGCCATCCCAGGAAATAATAATTTCATCACCAGCATGAATCCCGTAAGTTTTACTATCAATTTCATTAATAATTACCACCCAAGGATGTCCTGTTTTAATATCCAAATGGCGAGCCTTTAAGGCAAAAGTATCTTCCCCTTCTTTAATTAATAAATCTTTGTCAGCCATAATTATTTGAATAGAGATTTATTATTATTAATAAAATCAAATAAACTGTCTAAATAATCCACTTGATAATATTTATTTTCAATTGTATTCGTGGTAACAATTTTTTTGAATTTTAATGTTTTTAATTCTTTTAGTGTTTTGTCACCTAAAACGGCATGGACAAAAGCTAAAGAAATACTTTTAACATTTGATTTCTCTAATAATTGTTTTACTAATTTAATAGTTCCGCCGCTTGAAACAATATCATCGATAATAATAACATCTTTATTATCTAACGGCAACTTCTTTTCCTGAAATTTTACTTTATTAGTTTTAATATCTCTTGTTTTATGCAAAATATAAGAAGGAGCGGAAAAATTAATTTGAAAATCTTTAACGAATTTTTCTGATTCTTGATCTGGTCCAATTAAAATCGTATTTTTCAAATTAAAATCATTAAATTTTAAAGCCAAATCTTTAAATAAACTAATATTATAAGAAGGAATGGAAAAGATATCGTTAATTGTTTTACGATGTTCGTGCATATTAAAAGTAATAACCGTATCAAGATTATATTCTAATAATTCAGCAATATATAAGGATGATAATGGTTCTCCGGGGCGAAAAATCTTATCCTGACGAGCATAGGGTAAATAAGGAATTACTCCGATAACTTTTTGAGCTAAATCTTTGAGTTTACGAGCTAAAAGAAAATATTTAATTAAGTAATCGTTAATTGATTCTTCTTGATTTTTATTAAAAACTAAAAGTGCATTTTTTATTTTTTGCTCTCGAGGTAAAATTGGTTGAACTTCTGAATCAGAAAAAATTCTCTCTTTAATTAACCAAAAATCCCAATTTAGTTTTTGAGCTAATTTTTTAGCCTCTTGTTTACCAATAATAACATTTTTCATAGTGTTTTAATAAAGCTTAATTTTTTAATTTTTATATTTCATTAAGGCTGAAGAATATCTTCAGTTCGACCATTTATAGAAATCACGACATCTTTGATTTCAGGAAATTGCTTTAAAGTTGTTACTATTTGGCTTCTAATAGCAGCAACGCGACACGAACCACCGACAGCTTGCTCTAAAGTGGGGTCAAAATCAATATAGGCAATACCGTCTTTAATAACTAAACTATTTATTTTAACATTTGGATTTATCGAAGAAAAATATCCTTCTTTTTTCTCTTCTTCTAATGGACCTTTTAATAATTCTTCTACTGTCTGTTTAATAAAATCAGGCGTTTTTTTAATATTTCTTTCTACTCCATAAACGAGAGTACAATCAAATGCTTGAGGATTCTTCTTGATATTACCAAAAAAGACTTTAACTTTAATATCAGTACTAGAAGTATAATTCTTTAATAAAAAGTACAGAAAACTAAAAATTAAAATTGCAATTAATAAAAAAATATATTTTTTAATTCGCATATGAAATTAATAAATTGGAAATTGACGACATAATTGCTTTACTTCTTTTTTAATTTTTAAAGGATTTTCTTTCTTAATTAATAAACGATAAATAAAAGAGGCAATAATTTTCATTTCTTTTTCTTTCATACCGCGAGAAGTAATTGCTGGAGTTCCTAAACGAATACCAGAAGGTTTAAAAGGTTTTAAATCACCAGGAATTACATTACGATTAGCTAAAATATTAGCTTGCTCTAATATTTTTTCGGCTTCAATACCTAGAAAATCAGTGTTTCTTAAATCAATCACCATCAAATGATTATCAGTTCCATTAGAAACTAAACGAAAACCAAATTTTTGTAATTCATTGGCTAATGCTTGAGCATTAATTACAATTTGCTTTTGATAATTTTTAAATTGTTTACTTTGAGCTAATTTAAACATTAAAGCAATCCCAGCACTAATATTATTATGAGGGCCTCCTTGCATACCAGAAAAAACTGATTTATTAATTTGTTCTTCTAAATCAATTTTTTCTTTTTGAGCTAAAGATGATTTTTTGTTAATAAAAATAACTGCGCCTCGAGGACCTTTTAAGGTTTTATGAGTGGTTGTCATTACTAAATCGCAATATTTAAAAGGATTAGGATGAAGCCCAGCTAAAATTAGTCCAGCAATATGAGAAATATCAGCTAGTAAATAAGCATGATATTTTTTCGCAATTTGACTAAATTTTTGAAAATCAATTTTACGAGAATAAGAAGTTGTGCCACAAATAATTATTTTAGGGTGATATTTTTTAGCTAATTGCTCTACTTCGTTATAATTAATTAATTCTGTTTTTGGGTCTAAACCATACTGAACGGCATGATAAATTTTCCCTGATAAATTAGCGCTATGACCATGAGTTAAATGACCACCACTTGTCAAACTCATTCCTAATAGAACATCATTAGGTTTTAATAAAGCATTATAAATGGCTAAATTGGCTGGGGAACCAGAATAAGGCTGAACATTTACAGCCCACGAGGAGCCATCAAGATTAAAGGCTTTTAGAGCTCTTTTTTGAGCTAATTCTTCTATTTGGTCGTAATAAATATTTCCTGGATAATATCTTTTATGGGGATAACCTTCGGAATATTTATTAGTTAAAGGCGAGCCAATTACTTCTAAAATAACTTCGGGAATAAAATTTTCTGAAGGAATTAAATCAATTGTTTCTTTCTGTCTTAAAATTTCGTTTTGGACTAAACGATATAATAAAGGGTCTGTTTTTTTAAGTAAATCAAATTTCATTTTATAAATTAATAATTAGATAAGAAGCAATAATGGCAGCTGTTTCTGCTCTTAAAATTAATTTACCTAAAGTAATAATCTTAAAATTATTTCTTTTAGCCAAAGCAATTTCTTCTTCTGTCCATCCTCCTTCGGGACCAATAAAGATACCGATTTTATTTTTGCCTTTAATAAATGATTTCGATAAGTTTTGACCTTCCGGATCAAAAAGACAATTAAGTTCATTATTTTGAGCAAAATTAATTGCCTCTTCAAAAGTAATGGGATTATTAACTAAAGGAATTATTCCTCTACCGGATTGTTCTGCTGCTTCCTGGCAGATTTTTTCTAATCTTTCATGATTAATATTCAATTTAACTGTTCTTTGAGTTATTAACGGAACAATTTCTTTCACCCCAACTTCTGTTGCTTTCTGAGCTACTAATTCAAAGTTTTCCTTTTTTAAAATGGCGCAATATAAAATTACTTCTTTTTTAGGTTCATTTTGATTTTCTTGTACTTTGAGAATTTCACCTTCAGCAAAATCATTATTTAAATCAATAATTTTAACCAAAGCTTCTTGGTTTTGCCCATTAATTAAAACGACTTCATCACCTGGTCTCAAACGCAATACTCTAACCCATTGATTTAATAGTTTACCATCAAGAATCCTAATATATTTATTAGTAAAAGAATCGTTTAGAACAAAGCGATGAAGTCGCATATAATTAAGATTTTTGTTTTTCGTTTAAATATCTTTCGTGCACTTTTTTAATATATTCTTTACTACTATTAGCATCTTCCCAACCAATTACTTTAGTTTCTTTTCCTTCTAAAATTTTATAAGTTTCAAAGAAATGAGCAATTTGATTTAAAAGATGTTCTGGTAAATCAGTGTAATTATTTACATTTTTATAAAAAGGGTCATTATAACAAACACCTAAAATTTTATTATCTTTCATTCCAGAATCAATCATTTTTAATAAACCAATTGGTTTTACCTTGATAAGACAGCCAGGAAAAGTTTCTGTTGACATAATAACCAAAATATCAGCTGGATCACCATCATCAGAAATGGTTTCTGGTACTAGCCTCTTTAATTGATGCTAATAATTTTTTATCTCTACTAAAAACAAAGAGGTAAAGAATATCGAGTAAACCAATGGTATTTAATACTAAAAGAACTACAAACCAAGCTTTTTCTTGACGCTGAGCTGCTTTCCATAAAGCTAAACCTTTCCAAACTAATACCCAAATAGTAAGCATTAATACAATTTCTGGATGGGCATCTAAAAAGGTATTTAAAGTTATTAAAAATTGATAGATTAAATCAGGATTCATAAAAATAATTTTTAATTTTTAATTTTTAATCAGCTTAAATTTGTGTGAGACAACAATTTAAGCGGGTAAATTTTAACCCTGTTTAATTCGCTCTAAGCGACTATTTAACAGAGTGAATTTTTAAACTAAAGGAACAAATGCAAAACCAGGAAATTCGGTTTTCTTAATGTTATTATCATGTATTTTTTCTACTAAAACAATCGAATCTTTAATGGGGATAACTAGACGACCATCGGTTTTTAATTGGTTTAAAAGTTCTGTTGGAATTTGAGAGCTACTAGCTGATACTAATATTTTATCATAAGGTGCTTCTTTTTTAAAGCCTAATTTTCCATCACCATGAATTAATTGCACTCTTCCCTTATTAAGAAATTGATATTTTTCGATATTCTTTTGAGCAAACATTACTAATTCTTTAATAATATCAATGCCAATCACTTTCCCTTGGGGTTGCACTAAATAAGCGATAAGAGCTGTTGTCCAACCAGAACCGCAACCAACATCTAAAATTTTTTCTCCTTTTTGTGGTTTTAATAATTCCAACATAAAAGCTACTACTAATGGTTGGGAAATTGTCTGACCAAATCCTATTGGTAGAGCAGCATTTAAGTAAGCGGCATCTTTTTCATCAGGAGGAACAAAATCTTCTCTTTTAATATGTAAAAAAGCGTCGATAATAGCTGGCGTTTTTAACCAGCCTTCATCAATTAACGATAAAATTAATTGTTTGTTATTAGTAAACACAATAGTGTTTACTTGTTTTCCTTTTTTTCTTCTAAAGAATTGCTATCTTGTAACTGTTTTTCATAATCATCAATTATTTTTTCACATTCTTCTACGGTTAAATTATCGAAAGATATCTTATTAAAACGAGGGTTTTCTAAAATATCTTTTTCAAACTGTTTAATCCAAGGCTCTTTTTCTCTTTCTTTTAAATAATTCTCAACACTTAAATCTCTCCCATTTTTAAACAGCAAATAAGAGGTAATGGCACCAATAATATTTTTCGTTTCTCCTTGTTTAGTTAAGGTTTCTTCTAAAAAACGCCTTTCTTCAGCAAAAACAGGATAAAATTGCTTCTTATTTTCTTGATTATTAAAAGAAAATTGTTCGGTATTCATAATAGTATTTTTTATTATTATAACATAAAAAATTGTTTTCTTAAAAAATACGAGTTATACTTTTAATAATGAAAGGAAAAAATAAAAAAATTCTTGTTGGAGTTTCCGGCGGAGTTGATTCAACTGCCAGTTTAATTTTATTAAAAAAACAAGGCTGGGAGCCAATAGCAGTAACTTTAAAATTACCATCATGGCAAGATAAATCTTATCATTCTCCTGGTAATATTTGCTGTACTCCTCAATCTCTAAATATTTCTAATCTTATCTGTCAAAAACTTAATATCCCCTATTATGTTGTTGATGCTCAAAAAGAATTTACTGATATTGTTATTAAATATTTTCTTAAAGAATTAAAAAATTATCATACCCCTAATCCTTGCCTTATTTGCAATCGAGAAATTAAATTTGAACTTTTAATTGCTTTAGCTAAGAAGATGGGAATTAATTATGTAGCTACTGGTCATTACGCTAAAGTTAAATATAATCCCAAAACAAAACTTTATGAATTATATCGAGGAAAAGACAAAAATAAAGACCAGAGCTATAGTTTAAGTTTTTTAAAACAAAGCCAATTAAAACATATTATTTTACCATTAGCTAATTATTTTAAAAAAGATGTTTATGAATTAGTAAAAAATGAAGGCTTTCCTTATTTTGAAAAAATTAAACAGAGCCAAAACTTTTGCTTTGTATCTAATAAGGGATTGCCTTTATTTATTAAAAAGAAAATAGGAATTAATAAAGGTTTAATTAAAGATTTAGAAGGTAATATTTTAGGTGAACATAATGGTTTATATTTTTATACCATTGGTCAAAGAAAAGGATTAAATTTGCCTAATGGTCCGTATTATGTTGTTGGATTTGATGTTAAGAACAATATTTTATTAGTTTCTAAAAAGAAAAAAGATTTATATAAAAAAGAGGCTTTCTTATCGCCTCTCAATTTGATTTCTTTAAAACCAACTAAAGAACCAATCGAAGTAAAAGCAAAAATTAGGTATCGCTCTAAATTTAGTAAAGCAAAATTAATTATTCTCAATCGTAATCGCGCTAAAATTGTCTTTCATACTCCTCAAATGGCAATTACTCCTGGTCAATTTTGCGTTTTTTATGACAAAGATAAATGTTTAGGTAGCGGGGTAATTAATTAAAGTATTTATCTTTAATATACTCGTGAAATTTATCCATTAAAAATTTTGTCTTCTCGCCTACTCTACCATTATTAATTTTATACTGATCTACTTGGACAACTGGTAAAATTTCTCTTGTAGTGGAAGTAATCCTCTTTTTTAAGAGGAATTTTTAATCTTAGAAAATCGGCGCCATTTTTTAAACGCTTAAAGTGATCATCAAAAGCAAAAATTTTGCCGTTATAAGTTCTTAAAACCTCTAGTAAAGCATAACCTCTTACAAAACCCAAATCTAAAGGATTAATGCCAGCTTTTTTAAATGGTAAAATTTTATTATTTAAGTAACAGTAAGAATCTTCCATACTTTCATTATTTTTAATGACATTAATATACTCTTATTTTCAAATATTTCAAGGGTTACTTAATAATAAGAGGCGGTGAAGAAGAATTTAATTCATTGGCTTTCTCTTCAATAGTAAATTGAATCTTTTTCGGTTCAAAACCAATAAATTCTAAAACTGATGGATATTTAATATTAGAAGGAGTTAAGGTAACAAAATACTTATCTTTTTTAGTAATATCTTTTAAGTCAATCACAACCTTAATTGAATTTTGATCTAATAATTTAAAATCTTGATTTTTACCTGCTAAAGTAACTGTCACTTCCATTGGTTTTAAATCTTTCACTACAAAATTGTTAGGAACATTAATAAATTCAATTGGCACAGTAAAGTTCTTTTGGACAATACCTAAATTAGGATAAGCAAAACTCAACCAAAAAAGAGAAGCTAAAATTAAAGCTAAAATAATATAAAAAACATTATTAATTAATGAATTAATAATGTTAAATAAAGAATTTCTTTTATTACTATTAGAGATGGTATTTAAAAATTTATTTAAAATTTCTTTCAACTCTTCTTTCGAATGAACTGGTGTTAATTTACCATTTAAAGCAATGCTTACTGTCCCCTTTTCTTCTGAGACAATAATACTTAAAGCATCACTTTTTTCTGAAATTCCTAAACCAGCGCGATGACGAGTACCATAACCTTTTAATTGCTCTAAATCTTTCGATAAAGGCAAATAAACACCGTATTTTTCAATTAAATTCTTATTAATAATCAAAGCACCATCATGAGTTGGTGATTCAGTATTAAATAAAGCTAAAAGCAAAGGCTCGGTAATTTTAGCATTAATATCAATACCGCCAATAATATAAGGGCTAATTAATTCCTTACCAGGAATTACCATCAAGGCACCTATTTTTTTACTGGCTAACCTCCAAGTAGCATTTACTAAATTTTCCAGTGATTCATTATTTAAAACTGATTGATTTTTGCGGTAGATATTAAACGAACCTAATAAATAAAAAAATCTCTTTATTTCTTCCTGAAAAATAATCACTAAAATAATAACTAAAGCCCCTAAAAATGTTTGTAAAATACGATAAGTTAAAGACAGGTTTAAAAGATAAGATAAACTATAAGCTAATAGCAAAATGAAAACTCCCAAAACCACAGGCAATGATTTAGTGCGGCGTAAAAACCAAATCAAAATATAAATCATCAAAGCAGTAAAAATAATATCCAAAAAATCTCTCGGTTGAATCGAGGTTAAAACAAGTTTTAAAGAAGTATTATCTAGATGGAATAAAGATATTAAACTGTTAATCATCTAAAGTAGCTTGAAATTATTAATTATTAAACCAAAATCATAGCCTAAATAATTAGCTGCTTTTCGGCAATACACCATCCTTTGAGTAAAAATTTCAAAATATTCCATAATTGGAGTAATTTTGGTATCAATTATTAAAGTTAAATTTATTCTTTTTTGTTTTTTATCAATACTAAGCTTACTTTGTTTAGTTGCATAATTTACTCGAGCATGAATATCTTCTTTTAAACTTTGCTTATCTGATCTTAATACTCGAGAACGACGAACATCTGATTTATCAGCCAAAATTAAAATTGCTGTTACTACATTAACTATTTCTACTTCATCTTTATCTAATTCATCCTTATCGTGACTCGCAATAGCTTGCATAATAGGAATTAATTCTTCAATCGGATATTCATCCTTAAAAGTATCATAAAACAATAAAGAACCTAAATAATGATGTTGAATGCGACCCAAAAAATTGGCCATATCATGACAAAATCCACTCACAGCAGCCATTTCTTGAATTTCTTTAGAATAACTCAATTCTTTAGCGATTGTTCTCGCTCGATCAGCTACGAGTTGCGCATGTTTTAAACCGTGTTCAGTATAACCAATTTGCTTTAAACTCTCATCGCTTTTTTTAATAAATTCTAAAATATTTTTGTTATTATTAACTCGGGATAAAGTAATCATA
>Ga0078972_1000785_pt1 | contig 34108 bp, 28 predicted proteins | sample YelNatPaOPGAMG01_FD_67568 | JGI IMG/M metagenome (GOLD analysis project Ga0078972, IMG submission 67568) | Hot spring thermophilic microbial communities from Obsidian Pool, Yellowstone National Park, USA - OP-RAMG-01 (SPADES assembly) (version 2) | ecosystem: Environmental > Aquatic > Thermal... | reverse complement strand
CGCGCCGAAATCTCGGCGAGCTGCGGTGGACGGCCGAGCTCACGCGTGAGCTCGGCCGTCGCCCGGCTGATCTCGGCGTAGACCTTCTTCACCCAGCGCGGCTGCCGCATGAGCAACGAGTCGCGCAGGTGGTGGCGAATCTCCCCCTCGATCAAGCTGGCGGCGTACGTGACAAAGGCGGTGCCCTTGTCGGGATCGAAGCGCTGAGCCGCCTTGATCAAGCCCAGGTTCGCCACTTGCAGCAGGTCTTCGTAGGGCTCGGGCGCATGTGCGTAGCGCTTGAGGATGTGGTGCAGCAATCTCTGGTTGCGCCGCACGATCTCGTCGAGCGTCGCCGGCGCCCGGGAGCGCGCGTACTCGGCAACTAGCTGCTCGTTCGTCAGTGAGCCTGGGTGCTCCGCCACGAGCGGCTCGGTGATCACGACGCCCCCAGTGACGCGCCTTCGTCCGCCTACTGCTTGACGATGTTCATCATGTTGAAGATCGGCAAGTACATCGAGATGACGACCGTGCCGACGATGGCACCAACGCCAAGCATCATGATCGGTTCGAGGATCGAGGTGAGCGATTTGACGGCCGCGTTGACCTCGTCTTCGTAGAAGTCGGCGATCTTCTGCAGCATGGTGTCGAGCGAGCCCGTCTCTTCGCCCACGGAGATCATCTGCGTGACCATGGGCGGAAACACGGAAGCCTTCTCCAGTGGCTCGGTGATCGACTGTCCCTCTTTGACGTTTTGCTGCACGCTCACCATAGCGCGCTCGATCACCGTGTTGCCAGCCGTCTTGCCGGTAATCTCGATCGCCTGCAGGATGGGCACACCGGAGGAGACCAGCGTACCGAACGTGCGCGAGAAACGCGCCACAGCCAGCTTGCGCACGATCTCGCCGATGCCCATCGGCACGCGCAGCTTGATGCGGTCCCACACGGCGGTACCGCGCTCCGTGGCCTTCAGCCGCTTGATCGCATAGACGATGGCGATGATCGCCGGGAAGATGATGTACCACTCGCCCTTTAGGGCGTCCGAGAGACTGACCATGAGACGTGTGAGTGCCGGCAGCTGAGCGTTACCCAGGTCGCGATACATGCCGGCGAAGATGGGGATGAGGAACATCACCATGCCGATCAGCACGATGATGGCGAAGCTGGCGATCAGCACTGGGTAGGTCATCGCCGATTTCACGGCGCGCCTAATGCTGTCGTCCTTTTCGAGCTGGGTCGCCAGGCGGTTCAGGACGTCGTCCAGGATACCGCCGATCTCGCCGGCACGTACCATGCTCACGTAGAGCTTGCTGAACACCTTGGGGTGCTTCTCGAGCGCGTCCGACAGCGAGATGCCAGCCTCCACGTCGGCGCGGATCTCGCCGATCACGCTGGCGAGCTTCTTGTTCTCGGTCTGTTGCTCGAGGATGTAGAGGCAGCGCAACATGGCCAGGCCCGAGTTGACCATCGTGGCAAACTGACGCGAGAAGATGGTCAGGTCTTTGGGCTTGATGCGCTGCATGCCCTCGAAGATATCCTTCTTGGCCAGCCCGGTCTTGACCTCGTCGATGTTGACGACGGTCAGGCCCTTGTTGCGCAGCGCGGCCGCCACAGCGGCCTTCGTCTCGGCCTCGAGCTGGCCGCTCGCCTGCGCGCCTTTGGCGTCGAGTGCTTTATAGGCGAACGTGCCCATGGGACCTCCGAACGTCTGTTCGCTCGCTGAACACCAGCCTCTGGCCGGCGGACCCCCAGGGGGGTCTCTGTCTCTGTGGTCGCATCCTGTCTGTCAGTGTCGGCAGCACGGCTAATTCCTTTAGGCGCCCCGGCCTCGTCTAGCGGGCCCGCACGGCCGCCGGCTGAGCCGCGGAGCCAAGCAAGCGCTCGAGCTCGTGTGGCGTGCTGGAGCGACGCAGAGCCAGCTCGCGCGAGATCACCCCGCGGCGCACGAGGTCGACCAGCGCAGCGTCCATGGTGACCATGCCGAACGCGCTGCCTGTCTGCATGACCGAGTAGATCTGGTGCGTCCTGCCCTCGCGGATGAGGTTGCGCACGGCCGGCGTGGGAATGAGCAGCTCACAGGCAACCACGCGCCCGCGCCCATCCTTAGTGGGCAGTAGTTGTTGCGTGCAGACACCCATCAAAGTTGTGGAGAGCTGCACGCGGATCTGCTCTTGCTGGTAGGGCGGAAAGACATCGATGATGCGGTCGATCGTCTGCGGGGCATCCTGCGTGTGCAGGGTGGCGAAGACGAGGTGGCCGGTCTCGGCGGCCGTCAGCGCCGTGGCCATCGTCTCGGTGTCGCGCATCTCGCCCACGAGGATGATGTCGGGGTCTTGCCGCAGCACCGACTTCAGGGCGCGGTTGAACGACTTGGTGTCGGCGCCCACCTCGCGCTGGTTCACCATGCACTTCTTGTGCCGGTGCAAGAACTCGATCGGGTCTTCGATCGTCATGATGTGCTCTTCGCGCGTCTCGTTGATCTCGTCGATCATGGCCGCCAAGGTCGTCGACTTACCCGAGCCCGTCGGGCCGGTGACGACGACGAAGCCGCGCGGCATCGTGGTGAGCTTGTGCAAGGCCTTGGGCAAGCCGAGATCGTCGAGCTTCTTGATCTGCACGGGAATCAAGCGGAAAGCGGCCCCCAAACTGTTGCGCTGGAAGTACGCGTTGACGCGAAAGCGCGCACGGCCAGGCACGGAGTAGGAGAAGTCGATCTCCCACTCGTTTTCGATGCGCTGCCGCTGGTCTTGCGAGAGGATGCTGTAAATGAGTTCGCGCGTATCGTTCGACCCCAAGCGCGGGTAGTCGAGACGCTCGAGTTGCCCGTTCACGCGGATGATCGGCGGCGAGCCCACCGTCAGGTGCAGGTCGCTCGCGTCGCGCTCGAGCACTTCTAGCAAGATATCGACCAGGTCCATCGCCACTTCCTCCGCCAGGCTTTGCCTAGAGCTCTGTCACAAGCTCCTTCATGAAGCTCTGTTACGAGCTCCGCCACGGAGCTCTGCTGCAAGCTCCTCTAGATGATCACGCGTGCGATCTCTTCAATCGAGGTCAAGCCCTGCAGCACCTTGTCGATGCCGTCCTCGCGAAGGTTCTTCATGCCCTCCGCCTGGGCCACGCGCCCTATCTCATCGGCACTTTTGCGTTCGACCGTTAGCCTTCTGATGGCTTCGCTCACAACCATGACCTCGTAGAGGCCCAGTCGACCCTTGTAGCCCGTGTTGTTGCAGCGCGGGCAACCCTTGGCACGGTAGAGCGTGGGCGGCTCGGGTAAGTCGAGCACCTCGGGCGGAAAGTCGTTCTTCTTGAGCATCTCGCGGGTCGGCTGGTAAGGCTCTTTGCAGTGTGGACACAGGCGGCGCGCCAGGCGCTGGGCCAGAACGCAGTCCACGGCCGACGAAGTGAGGAAGGGTTCGATGCCCATCTCGGTAAGGCGCGAGAGTGCGCCTGGCGCGTCGTTCGTGTGCAGCGTGCTGAGCACGAGGTGACCAGTGAGGGCCGACTCGACGGCGATCTGGGCCGTCTCGCGGTCGCGGATCTCGCCGATCATGATGATGTCGGGGTCGGCTCGCAGGATTGAACGCAGGGCGGCGGCGAATGTGAGGCCCGCTTTCACGTTGACCTGCACCTGGTTGATGCCCGACAGACGATACTCGACCGGATCTTCAACGGTGATGATGTTCTTCTCGCGCGAGTTGAGGATGTTGAGGGTCGCGTAGAGGGTCGTCGACTTACCTGACCCGGTCGGACCGGTAACCAGTATGGCGCCGTACGGCTTGGTGAAGGAGCGCTGAAAGCGCTTCAGCGCGCGCTCAGAGAAGCCGAGGTCGCCCAAGTTGAGCATGACGTTCGACTTATCGAGCAAGCGCATGACGATCTTCTCGCCGTAGACGGTCGGCAGCGTGGCGACGCGCATGTCGATCGGCTTACCGCCGACGACCAAGCCCATGCGCCCGTCTTGCGGCACACGGCGCTCGGCGATGTCGAGTTCGGCCATGATCTTGAGGCGCGAGATCACGCCCGATTGCATGCGCCGGGGAATGGTCATGATCTCGTGCAGAACCCCGTCAATGCGAAAGCGCACGACGAGGTCTTTCGCCTGCGGTTCGAAGTGGATGTCGCTCGCGCCATCATCGACTGACTGGGCGATGATCGAGTTGACCAGCTTGACGATGGGCGCCTCGGTCGTGGTCTCGCGGATGTCGGAGACGTCTTCTTCGACCTCGGCGCCGCTCTGCTCTGAACTCTCACTGACCGACTCGTCGAGGCGGCTGAGGCGCGCGATCGCCCCGAAGATGTCTTCGGGGCTGGCGATCGCGCGCTTGATCGTGTAACCCGTGAGCAGCGTGAGCTCGTCGGAGACGAGCACGTTGGCTGGATCGATCATAGCCACGAGGAGCGTGTTGTCGCTCTCGAAGCGCACCGGAATAGCGCCGTAGCGGCGACACAGCTTCTCCGAGACGAGGTTGGCGGCCGCCATATCGATCTGGGTCGTCGAGAGGTCGATGAACTCGACGCCGATCTTCTCAGCCAGAGCCTTCGTGAGGTCGAGCTCGCTGATGACGCCATCGGCGAGGAGTTGCTGGCCCAGACGCAGATGCGTCTCGCTCTGGTGGGCCAGGGCTGCCTCGATCTGTTCTTCGCTGACCATCCCGAGGTCGACGAGGATCTCCCCGAGGCGCTTCTTGCTGGCGCGCAGCGGCTTGGCGCCCGCAACGGTCCCGCCGCCGTTGCCGTTGCCGCCGTAGTCGGAAGCGTTGTGCGCTTCTTCGAAGCGCTCGAAGAGCCGGTCAAGGACAGCGGGGTTGACCAGGTTGTCTTCGGCCGCCGCGGCGTCGATTACCATGGCGTCGCCGGGACGAGGAGGAGATGAAGTGTCACCCACTGACGATTGCGGCAACTGAAGCGCATCGGTATCGTCCCATCCACCCTCATCGGCCAGCTCCCCTTCGGTTTCATCGACACGCGGCCGCACCTCGACTTCGACCCCGTCGCGTAAGGGAAAGTTGACGAGTTTGGCTAGCTCGTCTGAATCTGTCGGCTCGCCCAACTCCGCGGACTCGTCTGCTTCGACGGACTCGTCTGCCTTGGTGAGCTCGTCTGGCTCGGCGTCGGCGTGCGAGATCGCCCGCAAGATTTTGTCGGCGTTGTCGCCAACACCGAGATTGGCGGCGTCTTCGTCTGGCTTATGGTCCTCGTCTCGCCGCACCGCGCATCACATCCAGTGGCGCCGCGGCTCCTGTCCAAAGTTCGAATGCGGCGGCGGCCTGCCACACGAGCATGGACAAGCCATCGACCGTGCGGGCCCCCACAGCCCGGGCCTTGGTCAGGAGTAACGTCGGCCGTTTCCTGTAGACCACGTCGTACACGATGTGATCACGCCGTAAGGTATCGACCAAAACCGCGGGTACTTTAAGGGGTTCGTCGGGCCCGCCGCCGGCAACCGCTTCGCCGCCGGCAACTTCGTCCATGCCCAGCGATGTCGCGTTGACGATGAGCTGAGCGTCGTTGACGATCGCCGGCGTGAGCTGGCTGAGCGCCACAGTGTGGTAGGCGGGGCGCGGATACGCCGGCCGCAGGAGCGCCACGAGGCGCTCGGCGGCGGCCGGCGTACGGTTGGCAATTGTGAGCGCGCTGCTGCCCTCGCGCACCAGCGCGAGAGCAGCAGCGCGCGCGGCTCCACCAGCACCTAGGAGCAGGACGCGCATGCCAGCCGGCGCCTCGGGCACAACTTCGCGTAGCGCCCGCAGAAAGCCAGAGACATCGGTGTTGAAGCCGTGCAGAACCTCGCCTTCGACCACGATGGTGTTGACCGCCTCGATCAGGCGGGCGTCGTCGGCGAGTACGTCGAGGCTCGGTATAACGGCTGCCTTGTGCGGCATCGTCACATTGGCACCGCGAAAGCCGAGGGCGCGCAACCCGCTCACCGCCTCGGCCACGTGCTCAGCGCGCGTCGGCAGTGGCACGTAGATCATGTTGATCTGCAGCGCCGCGAAGGCCGCGTTGTGGATGGCCGGAGAGAGAGAATGCGCGACGGGGTCGCCGATGATGCCGACGACCCGCGTCGCGCCGTTGATCGCCGGCAGGCTCGTGTCGTGCGCTGCGCTCATGAGGAACCTCCTTGCCGCCGCAACTGCGTCTGCACCGGCCGGACCGCGGTCGGCCCTCAACAAGTCTGGCCGAGCAAGGACGAGAACGCATCATCTCCGGCGGACTATCTGCTCGGTTGACGGCGTCTTTGAGGAACACTATCCGCTTCTCGGACCTCAGCCGAGACACCGTCTACGCGCACCAGCGTGCCGGTGCGCCGGGCCTCGCCTGTCGCATCACCATTGTCGGACTGGCGAGTTCACCCGCACCGGCAGCTCTTTCGCACCTCGCCGCAAGACGACGCCGTGAACGATACTACAGGTTCCCTTCCAGAAGGGATCTCTCGCAGCTTCGGCCCTCCGGACGGATCTCTCGTGGTCCTGGCCCCGGCGGCTTGCCTCGCACGTCGCCGCCCCCCAGCCGCTGCTCCAGACGATCCTCTCATGGCCCGACCATAGGCAACCGACGTCCCGCGCCGACGTCCTGCGTCCTATCTTTCCGTTACTGCTGTGCTCTCGCCTTATCGCGCAAGAACTGTGCGTAACTGGCGGAGAAGTAGTGCCGACCGCTGCCGTCGTTGCGAGCCACGTAGTAGAGGTAGTCCACGTGAGCGGGGTTGGCCGCCGCCTCGAGCGAGGCAAGGCCGGGATTGGCGATTGGCGTTGGCGTCAGGCCCGCGTGCAGGTAGGTGTTGTACGGCGACTGGATGCGCAGGTCCTGGTAGGTAAGCTGCGTCTTGTGGCGCGCGAAGGTGTACTCAATCGTGGCGTCGATCTGCAGGGGCATGCCGAGGTGCAGGCGGTTCCAGATGACAGCGCCTATCAGCGGGCGCTCGGAGGCCACCTTCGCCTCGCGCTCGATCATCGAAGCAATGATGAGCACGTCATAGGGGGTCAAGTTCTTGCTCGCCGCACGCGCCAGCGAGACCTTGGCGAAGTTCGCCTGAAAAGCAGCCAGCTGTTCGTGGATGAACTGCGCCGCCGTGGTCGACGGCGCCACCTCGTACGTGGCGGGAAACAAGAACCCCTCCAAGGAGTGCCCACTCTGGAACCCGGGGAACCGGAATGCCAGCGGATGTACGAGGGTCAGATCGATGTACGCCTTGGCGCTGAAGTGCGGCACCCGGGCCGCCAGAAGCGCCGCCGTCTGTCGCGCGGTGAACCCCTCCGGGATCGTCACCTTCACCGCCGCCGGCGCGACGCCGGCAACGAGTTGCGCGATGAGCTTGCCGTAGGGTTCGTTCACCTGCAGCATGTAGCTGCCCGGCTTCAAGTCTGTGCTATGGCCATCGTTCTCGGCCCACAGCCGGAAGGCGTCGGCGTGGCGGACCACGCCAGCGCGTTCGAGGATACCGGCGATCTCGGCCAAACTGGCACCCTTAGGGATGGTCACCGCCACGGGACCTCCGGGCGTGCCGTTCGAGAAGTAGGCGCGCACCTCGTGGTAGATACCGTAGACGGCAAGCAGCGCAACGGCGAGGAGGATGAGCGCGGCGAGGCGGCGCCGGCGCCGCCTCGCCGCGCTCATCCTCCTCGCCGCCCGACCTCCACCCTCCACCGGCGGCTCGCTGGCCTGATACCGCTGATACCTAGCTTCGCGCTCGGGCACGCAAGTAATCCTCCAGCATGACGGCCGCCGCGCGCGCGTCGAGCTCGCTCTTGCCGCCCCGCGCGTGCGCCACAGCAGTGGTGAAGCGCTCATCGTAGACGACGACGGGCACGTCCAGGCGCGCCTTCAGTCGCTCGACGAAGGCGCGCGTTGCTCGCGCTTGGCCATGCTCGCCGGCGTCGAGCGAGACCGGCAGACCCACGACCACGAGATCAGCCGCCAAGTCGCGCACGAGGGCCTTGAGTCTTGCCAAGCCGTCTTCCCCCGCCGCGTGACGCACCACGGTCACCGGTCGAGCAACCGTCTCGGTGACATCCGAGATCGCGACACCCGTGCGCACCGTACCGTAATCGAGACCGAGAATGCGCACCGGCGTTCACCGCCTCTTCAGTCGCGCTGACTTTCAGGCGCCGAGGAGCTCGCGCGCCTTGCTGAGGCCCGCGGCCACCGCCGCCTGGACGCCATCCGGATTGGCGCCGCCGCCGCGCGCCAGGCTGGCCTTGCCGCCGCCCTTGCCGTCGACATGCGGTGTCATCGCCTTCATGATCTCGTGCGCGTGCACGCCGCGCCCGACCACGGCGTCGCTCACCGAGACAACCAGGGCAGCGCGCCCATCGACCGCCGAGCCGAGCACGACGACCGCCTCAGGCTGGCGCGCGCGTACCTCATCGGCCAAGCTGAGCAGCTCGTCCGGCTTGATGCCTTGGTAGGCGCCGCCGACAACAGCCGCACCAGTGAGCACCTCCGCGGTGCCGAGCAACTCATCCAGGTAGCTGCGCTGCGCGCCGCCTTCGGCGGCGCGCAGCTTCGCCTTCAGCTCCTCCACGAGCGCGTTCTGCTTGCGCACCGCCCCGACAACCGCATCCGCCGGCACTTTGAGCTCCGCCGCGATCTCATTCACTTGGTTCTCGATGCCGCGGAAGTACTCGATCGCCTTGGCCGAGGTCACCGCCTCGATACGTCGCGTGTTGGCCCCCACCGACGATGAGTGAGTGATCTTGCACAAGCCGATCTCCGACGTCCAGGCAACGTGCGTACCGCCGCAGAGCTCGCGGCTAAAATCGTCGATCTCCAGGACGCGCACGAACTCGCCGTACTTCTCCTCGAAGAAGGCGATCGCGCCGAGCTCGGCGGCGTACTCGCGCGTCGTCTCGAAGGCACGCACGGGGTGGTTCTCGACGATGCGCCGGTTGACTAGGTCTTCGATCTGACGTAGCTGTTCTTTGCTGGGCGCTTGGCGCGTCGTGTAGTCGAAGCGCAGGCGCTCAGGACCCACATACGAGCCGGCCTGGCGCACGCCCTCCCCCAGGATTACGCGCAGCGCGTTGTGCAGCAGATGTGTCGCCGTGTGGTTGGCGGCCGTCTGATGGCGGCGCACTTGGTTGACCATGGCTTTGGCCCGCTCGCCCTCGGCGACCGTGCCCTCGGTCAGACGCGCAACGATGATCTGGTCGTTCTCTAACCGTACGACATCCTCGACCGCCAGTTTGCCGCCCTCCGTGTGGATCCAACCAGTGTCGGCCACCTGACCGCCGCCCTCGGCGTAGAAGGGCGATTCTTCCAGCTTGAGCGCCAGCCGACCGTCGGAGAGCTCGTGCAGGGCGCGCACCACCGTGAACACCTCGAGGCGCTCGTAGCCGACGAACGAGGTTGGCAGCGCCGCCCAGCGGCGCTGCAACGTGTCGATCTCGGCCTGCGCGCTGGCGCGCGCGCCGGCGCGTTGCGCCGCGCGCGCCCGCTCGCGCTGCTCTTCCATGAGGCGTTCGAAGCGCTCCTCGTCGACGTTCATGCCGCGGTCCTGAGCGATCTCCCGCGTGAGGTCAAAGGGGAAGCCGTACGTGTCGTGCAGCTCAAAGGCGACTTCGGGCGGCAGCTCCTCGCCGCTGTCGCGCGAGCGCCGCAACGCCTCGTCGAGGATACGCATGCCCTGCGCCAACGTGCGCGAGAAGCGCTGCTCCTCGTCGCTGGCTACGCGCAGGATCTTGTCGCGGTGCGTGACCAGCTCGGGGTAAGCGTCCTTGAGCATCTCGACCGTGCGGTCGCAGAGCCGCGCCAAGAAGGGCTCATCGAGGCCGATACTCCTGCCCTGCTGCACCGCCCGACGTATGAGTCGGCGGAGGACGTAGTCGCGGCCCTCGTTCCCCGGCAGTACCCCATCCATCACGAGGAAGGCCACGCCGCGAGCGTGCTCGGCCATCGTCCGCAAAGCCCGCTGCGCCGGCTCGGCACTTCCCGCGTAGCGTACGCCGGAGAGCTCCTCGGCCAGCTCGATCAACGGCTTGAACAGGTCGGTCTCGTACACGGACGTCACGCCCTGGGTCACGGCGGCAATGCGCTCCAGGCCCATGCCCGTATCGATGTTGCGCTGTGGCAATGGGCTCAGAGCGCCCTTCTCGTCCATGTCGTACTGCGTGAAGACGAGGTTCCAGTACTCGAGCCAGCGGTCGCACTCGCACCCTGGCCGGCAATCGGGCTTGCCGCAGCCCACACTCTCGCCCATATCGAAGTAGAGCTCGGAGCACGGCCCACAGGGCCCCGTCGGCCCGGCGGGCCCCCAGAAGTTGTCGCTGCGCGGCAGGCGAATGATCTTCTCGTCGGGAAAGCCGTGCGCCCGCCAGATGGCGATCGACTCCTCGTCGGGCGGCACCTGTTCATCGCCGCCGAAGACGCTCACCCAGATACGCTCGCGCGGAATGCCGAGCTCGGCGGAGAACTCGAGCGCCCACGCGATCGCCTCTTCTTTGAAGTAGTCGCCGAACGAGAAGTTGCCCAGCATCTCGAAGAACGTGAGGTGACGCGCCGTGCGGCCGACGTTCTCGATGTCGGAGGTGCGGAAGCAGCGCTGGCACGAGGTGATCCGCGGCGCCGGCGGCTTCGCCACGCCGAGGAAGTAGGGCTTGAACTGCTGCATGCCCGCCGTGGTAAACAAGACGCTGGGATCGCCCGCCGGGATGAGCGCCGCCGGCTCGTGCAGCAGGTGCCCACGGGCCACGAAGAAGTCGAGGAAACGCTGGCGAAGTTCGGCCGCCCTCACGAGCTCGCTCTCCTGCGCTGGGCATCACGGGAGGGCTCGACCTCGTCAATGTCACCGATCTCCTCGCGCAACTTCTCCAGTGAGCGGCGAATCAGGCGTGAGACGTGCATCTGCGAAATGCCCACCCGGGTCGCGATCTGCGACTGCGTGAGCCCTTCGAAGAAACGCAGATGTAAGATGTAGCGCTCGCGCTTGTCGAGCTTGGCGAACCCGGGCGCCAGGGTGGCGCGGTCCTCCATCGCCTCATAGGCGTCTTCCTCAACACCCAAGTAGTCGAGCAGATCGGTATCTTCGTCGCCGCCCTCGCCGTTGGTCGATGCCTGTAGCGAGACCGAGTTGTACGCCTGACTCGTTTCCAAAGCCTCGAGGACCTCCTCTGGAGTCGCCTTCGCCGCTTCGGCAATCTCGTTGATCGTCGGAGCGCGTTGCAGCTTGACCACCAACTCGTCAATGAGCTTATTGAGCCGAACGTTGAGCTCCTGCAGCCCGCGCGGCACGCGCACCGACCAGCCCTTGTCGCGGAAGTAGCGCTTGATCTCGCCGATGATGTTGGGCGTCGCGTACGTGGTCAGCTCCACGCCACGGGAGAGGTCGAAGCGGTCGATTGCCTTGATCAAGCCGATAGATCCGACCTGCACGAGGTCGTCGAAGTGCTCGCCGCGCGACGAGTAGCGACGCGCCAGCGAGCGGACCAGCGGCAAGTACATGGTGATCAGCTTGTCGCGCGCCTCACGGTCACCGTAGAGGTGGTAGCGGCGCAGGAGGAACTGGTCGAGCTTGTCCGACTCGGCTTTGCCCTTGCCGGTCGACGATCTGACGATGGGCTCAAGTTCGATGGGTTCCTCAGCCGCCAGAATGTCGAGCTCGTCACCCTCGGCCAGTCCGCCCAGCTCGTCGGCCTCGCCTAAGTCGTCCAACTCGTCACCCTGTTCGAGCTCGCCGTCCGCAAACGAATCAACCTCGCTCAGCTCATCGCCCTGGTTGATTTCGTCGTCGAGCGGCCCTAAGCCGCCGAGTGGTGCGTCGCTATCGAGTGGGCTTCCCATAGACATCTTGCTCTACGATCCTTGCGTGTGGCGGCGCGCGCCTACCGCTCAAGCGCCTCAGTGATGACGATCCTGTAGCCGCCCTCACTGTCCTCGACCGCCACCGAGTGAACCATGTGCGCCAGCAGGTGACTGAGTTCGAGGCTGTCGTGATCGGCGACTTTGCTCAGCCGTTGGCGCAGTTCAGCAGAGCTGAACGGGCCAGCCGTTACCGTTATCCCCTCGGTTCCCACTCCGAGAGTGAACGCGTAGCGCTCGGCAGGATCCAGCGACAGCGCGGCGCAGAAGAGCTCCTCGATGGCGAGGCGGAGATCCTCGAGGGCGTCGAGCGGCAGGTCGAGACGCGCCGCCGCCCCGCCCACAACCATGCGCACAACGGGCAGGAACGAGATCGACGAAGGTACTTCGAGGTGGATGGTGTCGCTCACGTAAGACACTCCTAGGCCGACACGTCCTCCCGGCCCTCCGCCGCGGCGATCTGACGTTCGACCTCTTGCTCGCGCAGGCGCGCCGCCCGACGCCCCTCCTCGATGGCGAACGTCGCCCGCTCGCGCGTCTCGCTCCACCAGGCGCGCGCCTGATCGGGGAGTTGCCTCACTACGCTCAGGTATCCTTCGCCCGTCTGGGCCGAACGTTGCTGCACGTAGTATGCCAGGCCGGCCGCCGCGAGAATGGCAGCGAAACCTACCGAACGCAGCACCCTCATTGGGCCATCCCGTGGCGAGCAGATGTGCCCGGCCACGACTCATTCGCCGGAGACTCAGTCGCGGAGGGCTCGCCTGCGGAAGGCTCATTTGCTGAGGGTGCGCTCCCCGAAGGTTCACTGTCGGACGGCCCACCGCGTGAAGATTCACTGCGAGAAGGCTCGCTGCCGGGTGGCTCAGCGCCCGCACCGCTCGAAGACTCGTCCGCGAAAGTCTCACTGTTCCGGGTCGCCTCCGTTTGCCAACCGGTGTCGGCGTGCGTGAACTCGTCGGCGCCGCTGCGTCGCGAGAAGAAGCTCGACACGGCCTGCGACACCCCGGCCCCGAAGGCGGCTGCTTTCTTGGCCGGCACAGTCACCGCGGCCTCAACGGCGCGCGAGACAGCATCCACTTTGTTCGTCACGTCCACGACGGTGTCCATAATCTCGTCGACCTTGCCCAGCTCGCCGTTGACCTCATCGAGCGTGGCCTGGACGCGTGTCAACACCGGCTTCACCTCGTTGTCGACGTCGACCAGGAGCTTGTCGACGCGGCTGAGCGTGCCGGCCAGACGCAGGAGCGCGACGATCAACCCAATCGCGACGACGACGAGGAAGAAGGCCGCGGCGTAGCGCAGCACCAGCGATGGAGTACTGGTAGCGATGATCAGGAACGACACATTCACTCCTCTCCTTGGCGTCTTGCAGGGCCGAACGTTAGCAGAGTATCACCTTTTGTCCCTGGTGAGGAACGCCGCGCCTCACTCGCTCGACTGTGTGATGATCCCGCCGCCGACGACGACGTCGTCGCGGTAGAAGACCGCCGACTGCCCTGGGGCAACGCCCACGAACGGCTGCGCGAGCGTGAGGCGGGCGCGATCGGCGGCGAGGCGCCGCAGGCGGCGCACGCCGATCGCGCCCGCCTTGTAGCGCAGTTGCACCTGCAGGCCGGCCTCCACTCCGACCTCTTGGCCGATCTGCAGAAGAGCGCCTGACGGCGTCGCCAAGCCGCGATCCTGCAGGTCACGGATCTCGACCGAGACGGTGGCCAACTCGGCGCGCGGCCCCACGACGACCTCGTTCGTCGCCGCTCGCCGCTCGAGAACGTACAGGGGCTGGTCAGCCGATACACCGAGCCCGCGACGCTGTCCGACCGTGTAGCGCCACTGTCCTTGGTGAGTACCGAGTCGATGCCCCGCACGAGTGACGATGTCGCCCGGCTCATGCCGAGCGCCGCGGGCAGCCAAGAAGTCGCGGTAGTCCCGCGGCGCAAAGCAGACCTCCTGGCTCTCGGGGCGGTTCGCGACTGGCAAGGCCGCTTGCGCGGCGAGGGCCCGCACTTCGTCCTTGCGCAGCTCGCCCAAGGGCAAGAGAAGGTGCCGCAGAGTGGCCGGCTGCACACGCCAGAGCATGTACGACTGATCCTTGGCACGATCACGTCCGCGAGCGATGAAGGGGCCCTCCTGGGCCTGGTCCAAGCCCGCCCCGTCCTCCCTTCCGGCAGCCTCAGCACGACCGCCACCGCGCGCCTCGTCGGCCACGTACGGCCGCCCATCGCGGCTCACGAGGCGCGCGTAGTGCCCCGTGGCGATGTAGCCAAGACCCAATCGGTCGGCCAGCCGTAGGAGGTGCTCCAGGCGCTGCGGGTTGCACAGGACGCACGGGTTGGGCGTTTCCCCGGCCTCGTAGCCACGCACGAAGGAGTGCACGACACTCTCCGTAAAAGCTGCCCGAGCATCGTCGACCGAGTGCGGCACCCTCAGAGCCCGAGCACACGACCGCGCTGCGTCCACCGCGGCGGACGAGCAGCAGCTGCGCTCGTCATCGCTTGCCCAGAGGTTGAGCGTCGTCGTATGCACGGAAAAGCCACGTTGCGCCAAGAGCAGCGCCGCCACTGCGCTATCCACGCCACCACTCAAACCCACCAGAACGCCTCTCCCGGCGCCCCTGGCGCCCCTAGCTTTCTGGCTACTCAGCCCGCGCCGCGTCGAGTAGTCCTCCAGCGCCAGCTGGAGCGCATCGGTAGCGAAATGGGAGCAGTGCGCCTTGTGGGCCGGCAAGCCGCCGAGCGCCTCCGCCACGTCAGCGGCAGAGATATGAGCAGCCTCCTCGACCGTCTTCCCTCTCGCCAGCACCGTGACGACACTCGCCGCAGCCACTGCCGCGCCACAGCCGAAGGCCTTGAACTTCACGTCGGCCAAACGGTCGTCGGCGGCGACCTTCACTGTGATACGAATGACGTCTCCGCACGCGGAGTTACCCATCTGGCCCACACCGTCCGCTGCGGCAACTTCACCGACGTTGCGCGGGCGAGCCACGTGATCCATGACAAGCTCGGTATACACCGGTCGTTCCTTAGCACACCTGACGCGCCGCGCGCCACCCCGTTCGTTGGCCGCCGTCTTGTTGTGAAACTCACTGCCCCGCAGGCGCCCCGGCCTGCCCGCGACGCGGCTTCCCTCCATCTGCCGTGGCGCCCCGACCAGTAGATGCAGGCCGAGAACAGGTGTCGTTCCTGCCACGCACCCCTCACTCCTTAGGCGTCAGAGGGCTCATCGCCCGGAGCTGACGCACGATCCCGGGAAACACGGTCAGGAAGCGGTCGACCTCCTCTTCGGTGTTCTCCCGGCCTAGCGTGAGGCGCAGACTGCTCTGCGCGTCTTCAGCTGCCAACCCGAGCGCGAGCAGAACGTGGGAGGGCTCTGGGGAGCTAGCCGCGCAGGCGGAGCCACTCGAGGCGGCAATGCCCTTGAAGTCAAGCTGCAACACCATCGACTCACCCTCGACGAAGCGCACAGCGAAACACGCGTTGCCGGGTAACCGCCGCTCGCGGTCGCCGAGAAGGATCACGTCGTCGACCGCAGCCAGCACGCCGTCGATCAGGCGGTCGCGCAGCGCTGTGAGGCGAGGTTGCTGCTCCGCCATCTCCTCGGTAGCAATCGTGAGAGCCAGTCCAAGGCCAACGATGCCCGGCACATTCTCGGTGCTGGAGCGCAGACCTCCCTCCTGGCCACCGCCGTGCAAGTGGGCTCGCAAACGCATCCCCGATCGCACGTATAGGGCACCGACACCCTTCGGGCCGTAGAGCTTATGAGCGGAGAGCGAGAGCAGGTCGACACCCAGTTCGTCGACGTCGACTGGCATTGAGCCCACAGCCTGCACGGCGTCGCTGTGAAAGGGCACGCCGTGCTCATGGGCGATCCGCGCCAGTTCACCAACGGGCTGGATCGTGCCCACGACGTTGTTCGCCATCATGATCGAGACCAGCTTCGTTTCGGGCAGGAAAGCCGCCTCGTAGGCCTCTCTGTCGATGAACCCGCGGTCGTCGACGGGTACGTAGGTGACCGCCCAGCCGAGGCGTTCCAGAAAACGCAGCGACTCCAGCACTGCCGGATGCTCGATGGCGCTACTCACCACGTGGCCGGGTCCGCGCTCCTGCAGGAAACCGAGAATCGCCAAGTTATCGGACTCGGTGCCTCCACTCGTAAAGATGATCTCTTGCTCCTCGGCACCCAGCGCGGCAGCCACCTGGCCACGCGCCGCCGCCACAGCCGCTTGCGCTTCGCGCCCCAAGGCATGCAGCTCGGACGGGTTGCCGTACCGCTCACTGAAGTACGGCAGCATCGCCGCCACAACGCGCGGATCAGTCGCCGTGGTCGCCGCGTGATCGAAGTAGATAGTCATCGCCGCAGCATTACCTCCACTGGAGAAACCTCATGGAAAACCGAGCGAACAAGTCGGGAATTATCATACCGGCGGGAGCGAGACTGTCAAACACCCCGCATCCGCCCCAGTGCAGCCAGCCTCCTGCCACCCCCGGGCCAGTCACCGGCGCTGGCCGACGCGCCAAGCGAGCCACTCGTCCGTCTCAGACGCGCACGTACGGCAGCCGGTGTTGCACGGTGCTGAACCGCGAAGCAGGCGTTGACCCTCGGGGACGCCAAAAGAGTAGCGCGAAAACCCTGGGGGCCTTACGAGAGACACGTGTGAGGGTGCCGCCGGCGCCTTCGGCGCCGGCGGCACCCTCATTTACGCTTGGTTCCGCTGCAATGTGACGATGCTACAGTGCGATGCGATGGCGATGCGATACGACTAGCTGCGCACCGCGTTGGCGACGACTTGCTCCATGACCTTCTCGTCGATCCAACCGGTGTACATCTGGTAGACACTGCCGTCGCCGCTAATCACAGCTAGGGCCGGCGGGGCCGAGATCTGCAACTGGCTGAGCACATCACCCAGCTCACCCACCGTATGCGCCTCGAAGTCGAAGAATGACGCTTGCGCAGCGTACTTCGCCTTCACCTTCTCGAAGCTCGCCAACATCTCCTGGTCGTCCGCTGCGCCCTTGACGTAGATCAGCAGGATGACGCCACGGTTCTGCTTCAGCGGCTTAGCGATGAAGGCCGGCGTGCCGTTGGCGCCCTCGTTGACTTTGATGGTCAACGGCGCCATACCGGTGATGCCGAAGCTTCCCGCCGTGTTGTAGGCCTTGTTGTAGGTCTCGGGGTAGGACGCGGGAGTCGTCGACGACTGCGCCCACACGAGCGTGATGGTGAAGAGGCCCATGATGAGGAGGCCCCCCAGGCAGATCAGCGCCGCCTTCGTGAGGAAGGACTTGTACTCGGCCAGCGTTTTCATCTGCGCCTCCAAGAAAAAGGCTCCACCTTGCCGTGTTTGCTGTTGTATTGAACCTGACTCTGCAGGTGGGGGCCCTCTCACTGGTCCACGGACCTGGTGAAGCCGGACTCCCTAGGCTTAAGTGTTGGCTCAAATAAGCCCAGCAAATCACGAACAAGGTCGAGCTACCGTCATATTACGTGAAGCGGTGAGCTCCCGGCAACTATGTCGGCAACGACGGCAAAAGCTTGAGTAACTCTGCTCCCGAGCACGAGGAGACGACACGAGACACCCGCTCACACACCACCGAGACCCTCGCCCGCTTTGGTCCTTGTCGGCGAGCATGACACACCACCTGGTGGACGGTGGCTCGCAGCGGAGAGGCTTTCGCGCACGTGGGGTCTCACCCCTGAGGCGGGCTCAAGCAAGGGGCCGGCCCACGCAAAGGGTAGCCTCAGCTCAAGCGCAGACGCAGCTCGCGGAGCTGCTCGGGCGCTACACGCGCCGGGGCGCCGGTCATGGGATCGGCTCCCGAAGCCGTCTTCGGAAAGGCGATCACCTCGCGGATCGAGCTCTCGCCGGCCAGCAGCATGACGATGCGGTCGAGGCCTAAACCAATGCCGCCGTGCGGCGGAGCGCCATACTCCAGCGCCTCCAGGAACCAACCGAACGACTCCTCGATGCGGGCTTCGTCGTAGCCGAGTGCCCGCAAGACGGCGCGCTGCACGTCGGCCTTGTGATTCCGCAACGATCCCGAGCCGAGTTCAACTCCGTTCAAGACAAGGTCGTATTGAGCGCCGCGCACGCGGAGCGGGTCCGATTCCAGTAGTGGCAGCGTCTCGTCCGTTGGCAAGCTAAATGGGTTATGACCGTAGGTGAGTGATCCCGTCTCCTTGTCCAGCTCGAAGAGCGGGAACTCGATGACCCACGTAAAGGCCCACTGTCGTGACGGGCGCAGCGCCAACAGCTCAATCAACGCCGCGCGCAGGGCGCCCATCACCTCGGCGGCGGCCGGCGCCGCATCGGCGGCGAACACGATCAGGTCGCCCGCATGCGCATGCGTGTGCTCGACCAGGCTCCGTTGCTCGTCTTCGCTGAGGAACTTGACGATCGGGCCGCGCAACGAGCCAGCCTCCTCAACGTACACGTAGGCCATCCCCCTCGCCCCGTGTGCCTTGGCAAGATCGGTCAACGCATCGATCTGCGCCCGCGAGAGGGCGGCCCCGCCCGGCGCGCACAGGGCGCGCACGACACCGCCGCTACTTACAGCGCCGCGGAAAACCTGGAACGAACTGCTGCGGAAGACGTCCGACAGGTCGACGACCTCCAAGTCATAGCGCAAGTCAGGTTTGTCGCTGCCGTAGCGCAGTAAGGCCTCGTCGTAGGTGAGGACCGGCAAGGGAAGTTCCAGGGGCGGCTGCCCAGCGGCCTGCACGATCGCGTTCATCAACCCCTCCAGCACCTGCCGAATCTCGGGCGCCGTCATGAACGACATCTCGGCGTCGATCTGCGTGTGCTCGGGTTGACGATCAGCGCGTAGGTCCTCATCACGGAAACACCGCGCGATCTGGTAGTAACGCTCCACGCCCGCCACCATGAGGATCTGCTTGAACATCTGGGGCGACTGTGGCAGGGCATAGAAGCTGCCCGGCTGCAGGCGCGCGGGCACCAAGAAGTCGCGCGCGCCTTCCGGCGAGGACTTGGTCAAGTTGGGCGTCTCGATCTCCAGAAAACGCTCACCGTTGAGATAGGTGCGCGTCGCTTGGACGATGCGGTGACGCAACTCGAGGTTGCGCAGCATCGGCGGCCGGCGCAAGTCGAGGTAGCGGTACTTCAAGCGAAGCGTCTCGTCGACCTCAGGCCCTTCGCCCATCTCGATGGCGAATGGCGGCGTGCGCGCCGCGTTGAGCACACTCGCCTCCCGCACCTGTACCTCGATCTCGCCCGTCGCTAACGATGGGTTCACCGTCTCGGGAGCCCGCGCCACGACCTCGCCACTCACCTCGATGACGAATTCGGCCCGCAGTGTCTCGGCCAAGCGGTGCGCCGCTGCCGACACGACTGGGTTGAACACGAGTTGCACCAAACCGCTGCGCTCGCGCAGGTCGACAAAGATCAAGTTGCCGTGGTCCCGGCGACGCGCCACCCAGCCCGCCAGCGTCACCTGACGGCCAACATCGCCGCGCCGTAGGTCTCCCCCGTAGCAGGTACGTCCCACGATCAGTCCTCGCTCACGGTCTCACCTGAGAGAAGCTCGAGGATGCGCTCGGCAATCCGGTCGGCCGGCACGTCCTCCTCGGCGCCGCTGCGCAGATCGCGCACGCGCACCACATCGGCCGCCAGATCTTCCCGCCCGACGAACACGGCCACGCGCGCGCCCTGCCGAGCTGCCTGCCGCAGTTGTCCCTTGACGCTGCGTCGCGCCTGATCGAGGTCGGCGCCTGGGAAGCCCGGGCCGCGCAGCCGCTGAGCCAGCATGAAGGCGGCGCTGCGCGCCGCCTCAGTCACACTGACTACGTACACGGGTGGACCGCCGGCGAGACCGTCCTCGGCCGTGCGCGCCAACGCCAAGCGCTCAAGCCCGCACCCGAAGCCGACCCCCGGCGTCGGTGGGCCACCAAGCTGCTCGACAAGGTAGTCGTAGCGGCCGCCGCCCCCGACGGTGCTCTGGGCGAAGCCGAGCTTGTCCGACTGAAACTCGAAGGTGGTGCGCGTGTAGTAGTCGAGGCCACGCACCAACGCAAAGTCGACCTGGGGGTCCAAGCCGGTTTGGCGGAGCAGGTCAACCACCGTCGTGAAGTGCTCCCGACAGCCGGAGCAGAGGTGGTCGACGATGTGAGGCGCTCCCGCCATCACCACGCGGCAGCCAGGCTCCTTGCAGTCGAACGTACGCAGCGGGTTGAGTTGCGTGCGCAGGCGACACTCGTCGCAGAGCTCGGCCGCGTGCGCCTCCAGGTAGGTGCGCAAGAGGGCCACGTAGGCTGGGCGGCACTCGCGGTCGCCCATGCTGTTGATCGCCAATCGCACATCGGTCACGCCCACCTCGGCCAGGATCTGGCCCAACATGGCGATCACCTCGGCGTCGACCGTGGGCTCGGCGGAACCCATGGCCTCGGCACCGATCTGGTAGTGCTCGCGGTAGCGCCCCGCCTGCGGCCGCTCGTAGCGAAACATGGGAGCGTAGTACCACACCTTGACTGGCTGCGGCAGCTTGTGCATGCCGTGCTCGATGTAGGCGCGCGCCACGGGCGCCGTGCCCTCCGGCCGCAAGGTCAGTAAACGCCCGCCCTTATCGGCAAAGGTGTACATCTCCTTGCGCACGATGTCGGTCGCCTCGCCCACGCCGCGCTCGAAGAGCTCGGTCTCTTCGAACTCCGGCGTGACGATGTGTCGATATCCGTAGGCAGTGAACACACGCGCTGCAGTGGCGACGATAGCGTCGCGCGTCGCCGCGGCATCGGGCAGGAGATCGTAGGTTCCTTTCGGCGCTCGCGCAGGACTCATGGGCATCGCTCTCGTATCTCGGCGAAGGTTCGCGTTGTCGCAGGGGCGAAGGCAAACATATGGCTCACCGGCACTGACCTACGGTTCTCGCGCCGCAACAAGGCACGGCTCTCACCAGCAGGCACGGCTCTCACCAGCGATGTCCGGGGTCGTAGCGCAGCGGCGCCAAAAACGGGTTCAGGGCCAACTCCCGCCCGAGCGAGGTGTCCGGGCCATGCCCGCAGTGGACAGCCGTGTCGGCCGGAAAGCGCCGCACCAGCTCGGCGACGGAGTTGAGGAGCTCCTCGGAGGACCCACCGGGCAGGTCGGTGCGTCCCACACTACCTTGGAACAGCAGGTCACCACAGAACAGATGGCCAGGCAGAGCGTACGTGTAGGAGCCCGGGGAATGGCCCGGTGTCGGGATGGCGGTCAGCGCCACCACGAGGTCAAGCTCCGTCTCTCCAGTAAGGGGGATGGGGTCGCTCACCGGTTCCACCGCATAGCCAGCCATCTCGCTGAGACCCGAGGCGGAGAGCAAGGGCGCGTCGGCAGCGCCCACGTAGACCGCCAGGGAGAACTGCCGCTGCAGCGCCGCAACGGCGCCGAAGTGATCGAAGTGGCCATGCGTGAGCAGGATTGCTGTGGGACGGGCCTGCAGCTCGTCGAGAGCCGCGACGACCTGATCGGCCTCGTCGCCCGGATCGATTACCACAGCCTCGCCGTGGTCGGCGATGAGAAAGCAGTTGGCGCCCAGTGGGCCCAAAGTGAGAGCAGCAATGTCGGGCACGTCTGTACCTACCAGGGGTCGCTTACAAACGATCTAGGAGCCTATCAGAGCGCCGGTCGGTGCGTCGAGCCCGCGACGTTTAGCTCGAAACCACCCTATAGGCATCGTACACGGTGCTAATCGACTTGATGTTGGCCAGCACATTGTCGAGCTGGCGCACATCGCCAATCTCGAGCGTGAAGCGGTCGCGCACGACTCCGTCGGGCAACGTCTGGCAGGACGCGCCGAGGATATTGACGCCCGAGTCGGAGAGCGTGCGCGAGATGTCCTCCAGCAGATGGCTGCGATCGATCGCCTCGACCTGCACCTCCACGGTGAAGGCCACGGCACCGAGACCTTCCCAACTCACCGGCGTAAAGCGCTCTGGGTTCTTGGCCAGCGCTTTGGCGTTCTTGCAATCAGCGCGGTGGATCGTCACGCCTTTGCCCAGGGAGATGTAGCCGACGATCTCGTCGCCTGGAATCGGCTTGCAGCACTTCGCCATGCGCACGACGACGTCGCGCAAGCCATCGACTGAGATGCCGTACTCACTCGACACGGCGGTGCTCTGCGCATGGGCCTCCGCAGGGGCCGTCGGCAACATGTCGACCTGAGGTGCCGCCGCCTTGACCGTGCCCGTACGCTGGAGGACCTTGTTCGTCACCGTCTTGACCGGTAAGCGCCCCGAACCGAGGGCAACGTAGAGGTCTTCGGCCTTCTGGAAACCCGTCTCCTTGACGATCTGCAGGAACTCGGGGCTAGAGAGCACTTTCTGCGCCGGCACGCCAATACGGCGCAATGTCTCTTGCAGCAGGTCGCGACCTGAGTGCTCGGCGTCGCTGCGCTCCTCGCGACGGAAGAACTGGCGGATCTTCTGCCTTGCCCTCGGCGTCGTGGCGATGCCCAGCCAGTCGCGCGAGGGCCCGCGACTCGACTTCGAGGTGATGATCTCGACGATATCGCCCGAGCGCAGACGGTGGTGGAGCGGCACGATGCGGCCGTTCACCTTGGCACCGACGCAGTGGCTACCGACGTCGGTATGCACGGCGTAGGCGAAATCGAGCGGCGTTGAGCCGGCCGGCAAGCTCTTGACCTCGCCCTTCGGCGTGAACACGAAGACCTCATCCTCGAAGAGGTCGATCTTGAGCGTGTCCATGAACTCGCGCGGATCGCCCGTCTCTGACTGCCACTCCATCATCTGCCGCAGCCACGTGAGCTTATCGGTGCCGTTACCCTTCTCCTTGTAGAGCCAGTGCGCGGCGATACCGTACTCGCTCGTTTGGTGCATCTCGAAGGTGCGGATCTGGATCTCCAGCGGTTTGCCCCCCGGCCCAATCACGGTCGTGTGCAGCGATTGGTACATGTTGAACTTGGGCATGGCGATGTAGTCCTTGAAGCGCCCCGGGATGGGCTTCCACAGGGAGTGGATGACGCCGATCGCTCCGTAGCAGTCTTTGACCGTGTCGACGAGCACGCGCAGCCCCGTGAGGTCGAAGATCTCGTTGAACTCCTTACCGCGGCGGCTCATCTTCACGTAGATCGAGTAGAAGTGCTTGGCGCGGCCGCTGATCTCCGAGCGGATACCGACCTTGGCCAGCTCCTCCTCGAGGAACTTGGCCGCCTGCTCGACGTACTCCTCGCGGTCGGCACGCCGTTGGGCGACCATCTGCTGGATCTCCGCGTAGCGCCGCGGGTGCAGCGAAGCGAACGCCAAATCTTCGAGCTGCCACTTGACCGAGTTGATGCCCAGTCGATGCGCCAAGGGGGCGTAGATCTCAAGGGTCTCCTTGGCCTTCTGGATCTGCTTCTGGCGGCCCAGGTAACCGAGCGTGCGCATGTTGTGCAGGCGGTCGGCGAGCTTGATGAGGATGACGCGGATGTCGGACGCCATGGCGACGATCATCTTGCGATAGTTCTCAGCCTGCTCCTCTTCGCGCGAGGTGAAGCTCATCTTGGTCAACTTGGTGACGCCGTCGACGAGGCCGGCGATCTCGCTGCCGAACTCGCGTTCGATGACCTCGATGCTCACTCCAGTGTCCTCGACTACGTCGTGGAGCAAGGCGGCCGCGATCGTAGTCGAGTCAAGCCCCAGCTCGGCGCAGATCTTGGCCGTCCCCACCGGATGGTAGATGAACGCCTCACCGCTCTTGCGACTCTGGCTGGAGTGCAGGTGGTAGGCGAGGGCAAAGGCGCGCGTGATCAGCTCGCGATCGGGCATGGGGTTGCGCTGCTCGATGACCTGGAACAGGTCATCGAGCAGCGCCTTGGCCTCCGGCGTGAGGTCGGCGGCTAAGGTTGCGCTGTCTGGCAGCGCCGCAGGTACTGGTTTATGGGTTGTCGGTGCCATAGTCGGAACGTTGGTGCACTCGTGATATCGGCTTTACCTGCAACGGGCACAAGTAGGTTCTTGCCCGCCGTGGGAGCCAACAAACCGGCCTCCACAAGTGTGCGCCAGGCTGCAACGAGGGCCGGAATCTTGTACAGGAGGCGCTCGCTCCCGATGAGCTTACGGACTAGATCGTCACTGAGGCAGCCCGTCGCGGCGTCGGCAGAACCTGCTGCGGCATCTTTGAGAGTCGCGTACAAGCGGCGCGCCACACGGCGCACATCGTACTCACTGGCCGCAACCTTACGGGCAAAGTCTACTTCAGTCGGCCCCCAAAGGAAATGGAGACGCGCGCCGTTCTGGGCGGCGGCGCGGACGGAGTCGAGCGCCGCCGCCCAGAACGGCGGATCGATGAACACGATGTGCGCGAAAGCCCCCGTCAGCTCCGGGAAGAGCGCCGCGGTCACGCTGGAGGCCATCACGACGCGCGGCCCGTCAGCGGCAGCGAGGTGAGGAACACGCACCGGTGCACAGGCGCCGCTCACGTACGCGGCGGTGAGACCAAGCGCCTCGAGGGGCAAGTCGCGCGTGAGGAGCGGCCGCCGACGGCCCACGTCGGCAACCAAGACCAGCACCCGCTCACCGCTGGCCGCCAGCGAGGTGAGCGTCGAGATGATCGGGCGGCCGCGGCGGTCGATGACCGCCGCGGCCGCCCGATCATCTCCTGCCCGGCTCGACTTCCCCTCCCCACGGCCCAGCAACGGAGCCAGGTCGAGCTCAGCGATGAGCCGCCAGAACGTGTCTCCGTCGAGCAGATCCGGGCACCTGCTCGAACAGGTGCTCGCGCACAGATCGTCCCGCTGCCAATCGTCGACGCGGTAGAGGCCCCTCACCTCGACTTGGCCGCTGACAACGCCGTTGTAGGCGTTCTTGGTGAGCACGAGGGGCACGTCGAAGCGAGCACCATCGGCGAGCTCCTCCAGGCCGTCGGCATTGAAACGAATCGCCGAGCAACTGGCCCCGTCGGCACAGATGCTGGCGCGCACGTGCTTGCCGTTGCGCGTACGTTGGGCCGAGCGAATCTCGGCGCCGTGCACGAGCAACGTCACCGGCGGATTGCCGAGCCCGTGCGGATCGAAGCGCTCGAGCTCGTCGGCGAGCGCCAAGGTGAGTTCGTCGCCGCAGACGATCGCGTCGACATCCTGACGGCGTACCAAGTCCTCGGGCCGCAAGCGAGCGGCCGCGTAAGCAGTGAACGCCTCGCGGAAGGCCGGCACCGCCGAGCGCGGCATTCGCAAACCACACGCTGCGCGGTGCCCGCCGAACGAGTGCAGGGGCGCTGAACAGGCGGTGACCGCCGCCAGCAGGTCGAACCCGGGAATGCTCCGCCCTGAGCCTGAGGCCATGCCATCGCTCTCGCTCAACAGGATAGCCGGACGGTTCACCTTCTCGGCTAAGCGCGCGGCGACGATACCGACCACGCCCTCGTGCCAGTCCGGCGAGCTCAGTACCAGACCAGCCGGCGGCGGATCGGGAATCATCGCCAGCGCTTCTGTAACGATGCTGGCCTCGATATCCTGCCGGGCGATGTTGAGCTCGTTCAGCTTGAGTGCCAGGGGCAAGGCCGTGGCTCGGTCGGGAGCTGAGAGGAGTTCGACAGCGAGGCTGGCGTCGTCGAGGCGCCCAGCGGCGTTCAGCCGCGGGCCGAGACGGTAGCCGAGCGTCGCCGCGCTCACGTCGGCAGGCGCCGTTCCCGTGACCTCGAGCAGCGCCGCCAATCCGGGCCGCGGCGAGCTTTGCAGGCGGCCCAAACCCATCTTGACGAGGAGGCGATTCTCGTCGAGGAGCGGCATCACATCGGCGACCGTGCCCACGGCCACGACGTCGGTGTACGGCCGCAGTGCTAATGGCAACTCGACCTTCTCGCCGCGGGGCTCCTCGAGCAGCGCATGCGCCAGTTTCAGCGCCACGCCGACGCCGGCCAGATGCGGGAAGGGATAGCCCCCTAGGCGCGGGTTGACGAGGATACAGGCAGGCAGATCGCCTTTCGGTTCATGGTGATCGGTGACGACGACGTCCATGCCGAGGGCCTGCGCCCGCTCGACCTCAGTCACTGCTGTCACACCGCAGTCGACCGTGATCAGCAGTCGCACGCCCTCCTCGGCAAAGGCCTCCACGGCCGCCAGCGATACCCCGTAGCCGTCGCGCAAACGGTTTGGTACCCGCCACACGACACGTGCGCCCAGCTCGCGCAGCACCTCAGTGAGCAGGAAAGTGGCCGTGATGCCGTCGGCGTCGTAGTCGCCGTGCACACCGATCACGTCTCCGCGCGCCAGAGCGCGATCGATGGCTGCCCGCGCCTCGGCGATGCCCGGCAGGAGGTACGGGCTATGGAACAGAAAGTCGGGAGAGAGGAAAGCGTGCGCCGCGGCTTCGCTGACGAAGCCGCGGCGCACGAGGACTTCGGCCGTCACCCGGCTCACACCGAGCCGCTCAGCTAACCGCTCTGCGACACTCAGGTCGACCGGGGCAATCTGCCAGGAAGAGGACGTCGCGATCATTGGCTTACTGTAACGTTTCGCCGGGACGGACAGCGCCTCCTTCGCCCTCGGCACTTGGTTGCTCACCGCCGGCCGGGGTTGAGCCATGTACGCCCGCCGCTTGGTTGTGCAGATGCCTCTCCCACAGTCTGCCGCCAACGTAGACCAAGACGATGAAGGCAACCCAGTAGAGCGCCGCCGCAAAGACGTGGCCGCTCACGCCGGTACGGCGGACGACCACGCCACCCAGGAGGATGATGAGGGCTCCGCACGGCGGCAACGCCGCCGCCAAGATCACCGCGGCGCGCTGCCGGCCGACCTCATAGGCAAGGATGCCCGCAGCCAGCCACGACACAGCCTGTGTCGCATCGACGGCCAGCGTTGCTACGGCAGTATCGCGCGGTGCACCCAGTGCGATCACACCAGCCAGGACGGCAAAAGCGAGGAGCGCTCCGATCCCCTCCGCCATGAGCCCGACCAGCGTGCCCACGACGAGCCACGCGGCCGAGTCAGGACGCGTCGCTTGCCGCGCCGACACCGGCTGGTGGGCCATCGTCACTCGTTGACGCTGAGGCGGCGCTGGCTGCGGCGGCGGGCTGACCCGCCGCCGCAGCCAGCGCCGCCTCAGCGTCGCGCAGGCGCGAGTAGGTCCGATCGAGTTCCTGCTCAAGTTTACGGCGCACGCGCCGCGCCCGCGCCCGTTCGACCACCACGGCCGAAAGCGTGATCACAACGATCAGCGCCGCGAGAAGCGCAGTGAGGAGCAAGACCGACACGTGGTGCCATGTACCGACGATGTAGTGGAGGTCGACGGCGTGGCTATTATTGGCCACGCCGAGAAGGATCAGGGCCAGCGCAACGACCAGTAGCACAATGAGGATGTTCTTCACAGCTCCCCGCTTCCTGCACCGACGACGAGCGCCGACCACCACAGCGACGCCTACTCGGAGGCGAGTATAGCAAGCGCCGCCGCTCCCCTAAACCCACCGGTCGCCGGCAGCCCGTCGAGCGCCGAGGTCGATCTTCACCCGTTCAGCGACGGATTCAGCCCCAGACCGGGCGCAAGCCTGACGCCGATCTCAGTGCAGGATCTCAATCTTGGCGCCAGCGCGCACGTCCTTCACCCACGCGGCGAGCGCCCGTTCGCGCAGCTGAGTGGTGAGCTGGCTTTGCAACTCCTTGCTCACGACGGAAAAGCTCAGCACACTGGCGGGGCGCCGCCCAAGCAGCTTCACGATGTACACGCCGCCAGGCACACTCACCGGCCGACTAATCGCGCCCGGCTTCATCGCCGCTACCGCGTGCGCCAGCGGCGTCGGCAGTGAGCTGACGATTATCCATCCCAGTTGGCCGCCGTTGTCCTTGCTCTCGACGTCTTGACTGAACTGCCGGGCCGTCGCAGCGAAGCTCTGACCTTCGCCTAGCCGCGTCAAGACGCTGCGCGCCATCGCCTGGTTACGCACGACAATGGCCGCTAGCCGCACGGCCGCCGGCTGGCGGAACTGAGCCAGGTTGTGCGTGTAGTAAGCCAGCGCTTGCGCCCGCGTGGCTTTGGTGGCGCCGAACATGGCGTCCTCCACCTTCTCACCCGTCAAGACGACGGCAATGCGCTTGCTCAACCCCGCACGATCGAGCCCGACGCTCTTCAGCGCCGAGTCGAGAGCTGCCGCCCCACCTGCCTGTTGCTCGACCAAGCGCAAGCGCGCCGCGATTTCGGCCGGCGTCACGGTCAGCTTGAGACGGACCGCCTGTTGCCGCACGAGCTCCTCATCGATGAGCGTGTTCAAGAGCTGCTGGTCAGTTTGCTTCTGCTGTGTGAAGGCGGCGCCCTTGCGCTCCAGATCGAGCTGACTACGATAGATCGGCTGTCCGTCGACCCGGGCGATCACTTTGTCGGCCGAAGCAGCCTGGCCACAGCCAACTGTCGCCACCGCCATGAGAACGATCACAATGCAGCCCACCGCCACCGCCAGAGCGGGCCACGCCCTTGGGCGAGTGGAATGACCCCGTTCCGCGTGAACTGGATCCCCCCTGCGTCGAGGTGGTGTCGCGCTCATAATCCTCCTCCCGACAACGAGCTGCGTCAGTCAGTGATTATGTCGCAGGAAGCGTGGCCTGGTCGGCCGCATACCGCGTCGGGAAGTGGCAAGCCACCACGTGGTTGGCGCCAGCGTCGCCGCCCGTGCTCTGCAGCTCGGGCATCACTTTCGTGCACGGATCCGGCTGCATCCGCGGACAACGCGGATGAAACACACAACCACTCGGCGGCTTCGCCGGACTGGGTACGTCACCCTCAAGGATGATGCGCCGCCGCGTGCGTTCGGTCTTGGGATCGGGGATTGGCACCGCCGAGAGCAGGGCCTCCGTGTAAGGATGCTGCGGACGCGAGTACATGAGTGCGCTGTCAGCGACCTCGACGATCTTCCCCAGATACATAACCGCGACGCGGTCGGAGATGTGCTTCACGACGGAGAGATCGTGGGCGATGAAGAGGTACGTCAGCTTGAGGTCCTTCTGCAGGTCCTCGAGCAGGTTGATCATCTGCGCTTGGATCGAGACGTCCAGGGCACTCACGGGCTCGTCACAAACGATCAGCCGCGGGTTGAGTGCTAGCGCGCGCGCCAGACCAATCCGCTGACGCTGCCCGCCAGAGAACTCATGTGGGTAACGCTCGGCATGTTCGGCGGTGAGCCCCACAATCTCAAGCAACTCCCCTACGCGGCGCTTTCGCTCAGCCTCGGTCCCAATGCCGTGAATGCGCAGCGGCTCAGCGATGATGTTCTTCACCCGCATGCGCGGATTGAGTGACGCATAGGGATCCTGAAACACGATCTGCATATCGCGCCGCAGACGCTGTATCTGCGCCCGCGGAGCCCTGATGACATCGACGCCAGCGAAAGTCACCGAGCCAGCCGTCGCTGGCAGCAGACGCAACACCACCCGCCCAGTCGTCGACTTGCCGCAGCCGCTCTCGCCGACCAGACCGAGCGTCTCGCCCTCTTCGATCGCGAAGGAGACCCCGTCAACGGCATACACCTGACCCGTCGTCCGCTTGAGGATCCCCGTCTTGATGGGGAAATGCTTCTTCAGATCGTGAACTTCGAGGAGAGGACTCATGCCACCCGTGCCGCGAAACGAGGTAGATTGGCGCGAATCTCGAGTCGCTCGTCGAGCGGAATCCAGCAGTTCACGCCATGCTCAGGCCCGACGATCTCGGTCTCCGGGAAAGCGCCCCGGCAGACCTCGCGCTCGTACGGACAGCGCCCCGAGAAGGGGCAGCCGGGGGGCAGCAGCAGCAAGTTCGGTGGCTGCCCTTTGATTGGCGTGAGCCGCTGTTTCTTGGATTCGTCGAGGCGCGGCAGCGAGCCGAGAAGGCCCCACGTGTAGGGCTGGTGTGGGTTGTAGTACACCTCATCGACCGGCCCGTACTCGATCGTGCGTCCACCGTACATCACCATGACGCGGTCGGCCATCTGCGCCACCACACCTAAGTCGTGCGTAATCATGATCACGCCGGACTGGTACTGTGCCTGCATCTCGCGAATGACGTCCATGATTTGTGCCTGGATCGTCACGTCGAGCGCCGTCGTTGGCTCGTCGGCGATCAAGATGTCGGGATTGCACGAGATCGCCATGGCGATCATGGCACGCTGGCGCATGCCGCCCGAGTACTCGAAGGGATACTCGTTCACCCGCCGCTCGGCATCGGGAATACCGACCTTCGCGAGCAACGCCGTAGCCATCTGCCAAGCCTCGCGCTTGCTCTTGCCTTGGTGGACCTGAATCGTCTCAGCGATCTGATCGCCGATCTTGAACACGGGGTTGAGACTCGTCATCGGGTCCTGGAAGATCATGGCGATGTCGTTGCCGCGCACGTGACGCATCTCTTCTTCCTTCAAGGCGAGCAGATCGCGGCCTTTCAGCGTGATCTCGCCGGCGACGATCTTGCCTGGCGGGTCGGGAACGAGCCGCATCACCGACAGGGCAGCGACCGTCTTGCCAGAGCCAGACTCACCGACGATACCGAGCGTCTCGCCGCGCGCCAGGCTAAAGCTCACGCCGTTCACGGCCCGCACAACGCCAGCGTGCGTGAAGAAGTGGGTGCTTAAATCCTTGACATCGAGGAGTCTCTCAGCCACCGCTATTCCTTGAGCTTGGGGTCGGTCGCGTCACGCAAGCCGTTGCCAAACGAGATGAAGCCGAAGACGGTAAGTACCAGAGCCACGCTGGGGAACAGCTCCATCCACCAGCGGCCGGCGAAGAAGTAACTCAAGTAGTCGCTGATCATGCTGCCCCACGAGGCGTTGGGCGGCTGGATCCCGATGCCCAAGAAGCTCAGGGCGGCCTCGGTAACGATTGCGCCGCCGATGCCCATGGCAATGGCGACGTACACCGGCGCCATGCTGTTGGGCAGCACATGGCGGAAGATGATGCGCAAATCGCTGGCGCCTTGAGCGCGCGCCGCCTCGATGTACTCCATGGTCTTAATGCTTAGCACCGTGCCCCGCACGAGGCGGGCATAGGTCGCCCAACTCAAGATGCCGATAGCGATGAACACGTTACGAAAACCTGGCCCGAGAACCGTCATGATGAGCAGTACGAAGAGAATGTAAGGATAGGCAAAGAAGATGTCGGCCAAGCGCATGATGACGCTGTCGATGGCACCGCCGTAGTAGCCGGAAACCGGCCCCAGTGCCAGCCCAATCGTGAGCGCGATGGCCACGGCGATAATGCCAATGAGCAGCGAAATCCGCGTGGCAACCAGGGTACGCGAGAAAATATCGCGGCCAAGGTAGTCGGTACCAAATGGGTGCGCCAGTGACGGTGGCGATCCCAGTCCGTGGGGCGTGAGCTTGTAGTTCACCGCGTTCGGGTTGTACGGCGCCAGGTTGACGTGCACGACGTCGGTGGCGACGACCTCTGCCGCACCGATAACCAAGAAGATGGAGATGATAACCAAGCCAATGATAGCTACCTTGTTGCGCTTCAGACGACGCCACGAGTCGGCCCACAGGCCCAGTGGCTTGGTCTGAGGAACGTCGCCCGCCGGCAACGAGGCGCTGGCCTGAGAGCCCGGCGCTGAGGGAGCGGAAACGGCGTCGCCCATAGCCTGAACCTAGTCCTCGTACCGAATGCGCGGGTCAACGTAGGCGTAGCCGATATCGACCAAGAGGTTGGCGATGACGTACACCAACGTAGCGAACAGCACACCGCCAGCCACAACCGGCAAGTCGCGTGCACCAATGGCTTGGTAGATCATTAAGCCGATCCCGGGACGCGAGAACACCGTCTCGGTCAGGATAGCGCCACCCATCAAGGCGCCCAGATCGATGCCGGCAATGGTCATAACCGGAATGATTGCGTTCTTCAGGCTGTGCTTGAGCACAACCGAGCGCTCTGGCAATCCCTTAGCGCGCGCCGTGCGCACGTAGTCGGAGCGAATCACCTCGAGCATCGAGGCGCGCTGCATGTACGAGATGTACGCGACCTCAATCAGGCCCAACGTCACAGCCGGCAAGATGAGCACTGAGAGGTTCGTCCAGTCGGCCGGGAAGACATACAGGAAAGTTCGGCCTCCACCCCCGCTTACGGGCAAGATACCCAAGTACAGGCCAAAGACGGTCTGCATGAAGAGACCCAAGACGAACACCGGGATACCCCAAATGATCAGTGCCGAGGTCGTCAGCGCGGTATCCCAGAAGCTGTACTGACGCAACGCCGAGTAAATCCCCAGGGGTATGCCGAGCAACTCGATCAAGACGGCCGAGACCGCCAGCTGCGCCGTATTGCCCAGGTTGCTCAAGATCATGGAAGTCACTGGCCGCTGGAACTGGAATGACTCCCCCAGGTCGCCGTGCACCAAGCGGTCCAGGAAGAGGAGGTATTGCTCATAGACGGGCTTATCAAGGCCAAAGTGGTGGCGAATGATAGCCACCCGCTCCGGACTGGGGTTGCGGCCAGCGAGGAGCTGCGCCGGGTTACCCGGTATCAGGAACATGATGGCGAACGTGATCACGCTGACGCCGAGCAGCACGATAACGAGCTGAAACAGACGCCTGATGACGTAGGCAACCATGGGCGCTAGTCTACCTCATTCTTGGATAGGTTTCATGCAAGAAGACCCACATCTGGGATGGCTTGCCGCCGTCAACCGGCGGCAAGCCATCCCACAAACTGGCTGGCATACTCTACGACCAAGTGCCTATGCCAGCAATCGCACCAGCCCTACTTCACCCATACCTTCCACATGTCGACGAAGTACATCGGGTTGAGCACCACGCCACCGACGCGGCTCACGTTGGTGATCCGGTAGTCGCGGTAGAAGTACAGCGGGATGCACGGAGCGTCGGTCAACATGATCTTCTCGGCCTGCGCGTACAGGTTGAGACGCTGCGTCTCGTCGGTAGTACTCCGCGCCTGCACGAGGAGCTGGTCGAATTGCGGGTTGTTGTAGAACGTGTAGCTGCCCGTCTTGGCCTGCTCGCTCTGGAAGAGCGGGTAGAGGAAGTTGTCCATCGACGGGTAGTCGGCGATCCAGCCCATGCGGAAGAGCTGGTCCTGCGTGCCCTGCTGCAACTTCGAGAGATAGGTGCCCCACTCGTAGTTGCTCAGGTTGACCTTGATACCCACACTCGCCCAACCGGCCTGAAGTGCCTCAGCGATCTTCTGATGGCCAGGATCGGTGTTGTACCAGTACTGCAGCGTCGGCACGGTGCCGAGCTGGCTGACGATCTGCTTCGCCTTGTCCGGGTTGTACGGATACGGCAAGGTTGAGAGGTTCGCGCCCGGAATACCAACAGGCACGATGCCATTCGGCGCCAACGGCACACCCTCGTTGACGACGTTGATCACGGCGTCGCGGTTCGTCGCATAGCTCAGCGCCTGACGCAGCGGCAAGTTCTTCGCCCCGCCGAGCACTGGGCTCTTCTGGTTCATGCCAATGAAGTACACCGCCAGAGACGGCCACTTCTTCGCCTGCCATGTACCATCCTTGACCTGCGGCAGGTTCTCCGACGAAGCAACTTGCCCCGGCGGCACGCTGGTGACGTCGATCTTGCCTGTCTTGAATTCGAGCCACTCCGTGTTGGTGTCGAGGATGATCGGGAAGTGGATCGCATCGAGATACGGGCCACCGGCTGACTTATCCCACCAGTTGGGGTTCTTCACCAAGTCGATGTACTGGTTGTGCACCCAGTCCTTGATCATGAACGGGCCCGTGCCGATCGGGTGGTTCATGAACGCCTTGTGACCAATCTTCTGCATGTAGTCGACCGGCCAGGCCGAGGCAACCGTATGCCCCAAGGTCTGGGGGAACTCAGCGAAGGGGTAGTTGAGCGTGACCTGCAGCGTATAGTCGTCGAGCGCCTTCACGCCAACCAAGCCATGCTTCGCATAGCCGGACGCGTCAGCACCCTTGATCGGCGCCAGCACGTACGACACGACCGACTGGTTGGCCGGGTTGGTCACGTAGTTCCAGTCGGCGACGAAGTCTTGCGCGTGCACTTCGCGATTGACTGGCGGCTGGAACATGACGCCATGCTTGAGGTGGAACGTGAACACCGTCGCGTCGCTATTGACGTCCCAGCTCTCGGCGATGTCGGGCACAGCCTTCATGGAGCCGTCGGGCTGCATCTCGTACTTCACGAGCCCTTCGAAGATCTCGTGCGCGACCTGCATACCCTCTGACTCTTGCGCGTTCAGCGGCTCAATCGAGACCGGTTCAGCGGTGAGCGGGAAGTTGAGGGTTCCGCCCGCCTTAGGGGAGGCCCCCGCCGTCGTGGTACTCGACGTACTGGAACTGCTACCGCACCCCGCAGCCAGCAGCGCCACCACAAGCAACACCACAACGACTCCGGCGAGAACGAACAGCTCCCGCGACCTAAACTTGATTCTCACCAACGTGTCCTCCTTTGCAGCAAGAAGACGCCCCCGGA
>Ga0078972_1005114_pt1 | contig 34111 bp, 28 predicted proteins | sample YelNatPaOPGAMG01_FD_67568 | JGI IMG/M metagenome (GOLD analysis project Ga0078972, IMG submission 67568) | Hot spring thermophilic microbial communities from Obsidian Pool, Yellowstone National Park, USA - OP-RAMG-01 (SPADES assembly) (version 2) | ecosystem: Environmental > Aquatic > Thermal... | reverse complement strand
CACGCGGCGCTGGATCAGCAGGCCAGACGTGATCGGGAAGTGCATCTTCAGGTCGCTGACCTGGACGAGGGAGCCGTTCTGCGCGCTAGGATCAGCCACGGCTATGCCCCTCTCTCACGTCAACGAAGCAGGCGATCTCATGGTTGGGGCCCACAGATACAAGCGTAGGGTTCTCTTCCCAGCAACGATCTATGGAGTAGCGGCAACGAGGCGCGAATGGACAGGCCTTGGGCATGTCGATAAGGTCGGGTGGCACGCCCTCGATCGGATTCAGGCGCTGCGAACGCTCGGCGTCCAGCCGTGGCACACACGACAGCAGCCCCAATGTGTAGGGATGCCGGGGGTTGGCGTAAAGATCGAGCACAGGGGCCGACTCGATGATGTAGCCGGCGTACATGACCAGGACCCTGTCGGCCAGGCCGGCGACAATGCCGAGGTCGTGCGTGATCCATATTATGGCCATGCCGAACTCATCGCGCAGGCGCTTCACGAGTTCGATTATCTGAGCCTGGATCGTCACGTCAAGTGCCGTTGTCGGCTCGTCGGCGATGAGCAGCTTTGGGTTGCAGGAGAGAGCCATGGCGATCATGGCGCGCTGGCGCATGCCTCCGGAGAACTGGTGCGGATAGTCATCAACCCGATGCTCAGCCTCGGGGATGCCAACCAGCCTGAGCAGGTCAATGGTCCGTTCCTTAGCTTCCCCCTGACTGAGACCCTGGTGGACCTCCAAGGCCTCGCCCACTTGGCGACCGACAGTGAGCACCGGGTTAAGCGAGGTCATCGGATCCTGGAAGATCATCGAAATGCGATTGCCCCGGATATGGCGCAGCGCGTCCTCTGGTAGCTTGAGCAGGTCTTTGCCCTCGAACATTATCTCGCCGCTGACAATCTTGCCGGGCGGCTGAGGGATGAGCCGCATGATGGAGAGGACACCCACCGACTTGCCACAGCCGGACTCGCCGACTATGGCGACCGTCTCGCCTTCATTCACCTGGTAACTGATGCCGTTGACGGCGTTAACCGTGCCGTCCTGAGTGTGGAACTGAGTACGCAGCCCCTTGACTTCCAATAATGGCATGTTTCCCTGCAACCTGACCTAGCACATGCGCACGAACGCGTGCTTATTCTGAACTAATCCATGCTAGCAGCATGGTGGCAGGCTTGTCAAGAACTTCGCAAAGCTGCCCCCGATGTGTGGCGGCCGGCGCCAGAACAACGGCTCATAGACGGGCGCACCCGGGCGAGCACGGTTGCTGCTCGCGGCGGGCACTGGGACTTTCGATGGTGGGGCTGCCCTGCCGCCATTACTATAGTGATCATTGTGGGCGTTGCTGCCAGCGGACGGCGGGCCGAGCAGGGCCGGCTCGGCGTCGCAAGGGGGCCCGGGCCCGCGTCTTGCTGAGGTCCGGCCGGTGCAACTATAATCGCTTCCGTGTGGCGACGTAGCCAAGCGGCAAGGCAGGGGTCTGCAAAACCCCCATCGCCGGTTCAAATCCGGCCGTCGCCTCTGAGTTGTGTTTTTCTCGCCCACTGTCCAGCAGTGGGCGGGTGTGTTCTGGCGGGCGGTCTTTCCTCGGGCCGGTGGCGAAACGGCAGACGCTGCGGACTTAAAATCCGCTGGCCGCAAGGCCATGAGGGTTCGAATCCCTCCCGGCCTACCTATTGTGTGTATGTGCCGGGAGCGGTGTGGCTTGGCAAGCGGCCCCACGCTCGGCTCAAAGCCGGGGGCGATGCTTGCTAATCGGGTGACAGCACTTCGGTTCATCTCCGAGGAGGCCGAAAAGATGGCGGAGAAGCAGGACGAGAAGCAGGAGGGGAAGCGAGGTCTAGTCGTGGCACGCAAGTCCGACGGCAAGTGGAGCGTCAAGCGGCAGGGCGCCCGTTGCGCTCTCAAAACCGTCAAGACGCGTGAAGAGGCCGAGGCGTTTGCGCGCGAACTGGCCTCGCAAGAAGGAGTTGCGGTAGCCATCGAAGAAAAGTGAGGGCTTCCCCATAGCCTGCCTGCGCGAGCAGGGGGCGGTGAACCATTCATCTCTGTCTGTCCCCGGTAGTGGCACTGGGACTCTTGGACAGGCGCGGCGCCGCTTGGTCGCTGTCAGAGGCCAAGCTAGAGCGCGTATATCTCCTTTGCGTTTTCATACAGCAGGCGCTGGGCAAGCCTCCTCGCCAAGTCGAGGCTATACCAGCCGCGCTCGACCCGTTCTGCGAGGATGTCGCCGAGCACGATCTTGACGAGCTTCAGCTTGGGGTAGCACCACTCGGCGTGGTAAGCATCCGAGAAGAAGCCGATGATCTTGTTCATGGGCACCATGTCCAGCCGCGTCTCGAGGGCTTTCCTGATGTAGCCCGGGTAGAACGTATGCCACCAGTATCCCGCCAGGCTCACGTTGGGCACGTGCTTGGCGAGTATGCCAAGGTCCTGGGTGTAGATGTCGGAAGCGCTTGAGAGGTTGAATTTGAAATCGCCGTTTGCGCCGGCGAGGCGGCCGATCGCGCCGGCGAATCCCGAGCTCCAATGCGTGAGCGACCGGTGTGGCGGCAGCACTTCAGCGCCGACGATTACCTGCACAGTGCGTATATCGGTGCTGCGTATAGCCTCTAGGGCGGCCGCCAGGCCGAAGTAAGCGAAGCTACCCAACTCAGCGGGCGAAACAGCTCCTTCCTGACGAGCTTTCTCCAGTATTGCGTTGGCCTCTGCATCGCCTGCTCCTTCATGTGTCAGATAGGGCAAAGGCCAGGCAGCAAAGAACTTCGGATTGTCCTCAGCCTGACTCTGGATGAGCCTGGCGAGGAGGTCGCGATAGTCAGCTACTGTGCGTACCTCCCGGCCCAGAAGGTGATCGAGCGATTCAAGCACCTCACGTGGCGAGCGTTTGCCATCGCGCAGGTTGATGGGTAGACCCTCATAGCCGAGCTGAATCGCGGGCGAGCAGGGGGCGCCGCCGTGTTCCACGGTAACGCTGTACTCGATGTGGCAGCGATGCCTCAGCACCTCCTCCCACCAGTGGGCATTGCCAGCGCCAGTTTCGACAAGGGCAAAGGCCGGCTCCAGGTTTTCCTCCGTGAGTGCATCTAGACCATACAGGTCCTGCAGTAGCCAGCGGAGCAGTAGAGCCGAAACAGTGTTCTCGATACGCGGCAGGTGGGCCAGCGAGCGGCGGACCCTCTCCAGGGGCGGAATGCCCGGGTCAGCCAGTTCGTGCGGGAGGCCCGCCAGCGTCACTTCGGTAGCCGGCATACCGGCAGAGACAAGCTCAATCCAGACGTGGTGGTAGAGCACCAGGTCGGCCAGGCTGTCAGCCGCCGGCTTGTCGGGCCGAAGATGACAGTGGACGTCTATCACCGGGGCCTGTTCAAGTATCTCAGCGATCGCTTCGCGCGTCTTGCTCATGGTTCCCCCTCGCGCCAACTCATGCTGCTGAGCGGCACAACTGGTTGACTGCCGTGAGCCAGCCTTCCCGCTTGCTTTGGGTGCCCGTTCCACTCAGTTCTCAGCCTTGTCATCTCTGAACACCGGTCAGCACATCGTGCAGGCGGCGCGCAACCAACTCGGCCTCGCCTTCCTGAAGTGTGTGTGGGTGCACCCGCAGTTCGGGGAGCGTGACTCCGCTCCAGGTGTATATCTCCGGACTGTATAACTGGACAGCAATGGGCGGCTGCCCTTGGCGCAGGTCACGTACGGCCTGTTCGGGCGTGATGCCCAGAGCCTGCTGGTCCCAGGTGACGGCGGCGTGGGGAATCTGTTGTCCGACGCCTCTCGGCATCTGGCGCCACACGCGGACATGGGGGATGTCGCTCAGAGCAGCGATGATGAGCGCGACCCTTTGCTCCCAGAGCGCCTGGTCGGCGTCATGGTCATGAGAGACGTAAATCTCCACCGCTTTGACCAGGCCGGCGATGTCCTCCTTGCTGGCTTTCATTGGTCGTCCTATCGCCATGTTTGGCGCATCGTTAAGCCGGCAGGCCTCGATCAGGTCCTTGCGGCCAAGGATGAGCCCACTCGACTGCGGCCCGCGCATGGCTTTGCCGCCGCTGAAAGTCACGAGGTCCGCACCTTCATCCAGGAAGCGGCGGAGATTGGCAACTGGCGGCACCTCGGCCGCGGCGTCCACTATAACCGGCACACCCGCCTGATGGGCGACCTCGGCCACCTGGGCCAGGGGCAGGGCATCACCGGTACAGAACCAGGCGTGAGTGTAGAAGACGCCAGCCACATCCGGTCCGAGCGCTCGCTGCAGTTCAGCAATATCGGCGCCGATCTCCACGAACTCGCCACCCGCTAGCCGCAGTGCCTGGTCAAACGGGTTTCGGTGCGCTCGCTGAACCAGGAAGCGCTTGTTCATGCCGGTCGTATCCGGCAGGCGAGAGATCTTCTCAGGATCGGTGCCGGCCATACAGGCAGCCGCCATCACAGCTATGCCAGCGGCGGCGCAACTGCAGACGTGTGCCGCTTCGACACCGATCAGTGCTGCGATGCGCCGGCCAGCAGCTAGATGCAGTTCGTGCATATCCACGAAAGCACGGCTGGCGCTGTTCATGGCCTCGATCACCTCGGGCAACATAAGTGAGCCCCCTAGGGTTGTGATCGTGCCGGCGGCATTGATGATTGGCGTTACCCCGATCTCGGCGTATATGTCCATGAAACACCTTCTAGTGGGTGGGCCTCATAGGCGTGCCCGGAACCCGGTTTTAGCGGCACAGAGCAATGCTGTCAACGTGGATTCCTGTGGCCAGACGTGAAGAACCCGGCCAAGCAGTACCTTTGACTGGCACGCTCTGGGGCTGTAACATCCTGGCGCAGTCACAGTTCGCCGGGCATGTTCAGCCGGTATTCCACCGTACGCGGCAATGGCTCGATGGCTATCCCATTGCCAAATCAGGACGGTTCGGCTGGGCACGGCGCCTGGCTTTGCCCGCTCTCCTGAGCGGGCGTGGGTACGGTCTAACTGTCGGCAGGTATCGCTGCCGGAGGGACAAATGGCCAGATTCGTGATCGAAGGTGGTCATGCGCTGCGGGGTATCGTCACCCCCAGCGGCAACAAGAACGCGGCTCAGCCGATCCTGGCCGCTGCATTGCTCACCGATGAGCCAGTCACGATAACCAACCTGCCAGCCATAGCTGACGTTTTCACGATGGTTGATCTCCTGCGCCACGTTGGTGCGGAGGTGACATGGCACGACGAGCATTCGTTGACCGTATGTGCCGCCAATGTAGATCGAACCACACTGGAGTGTGAGGCCGCCAGGACCATTCGCGGGTCAATCCTTTTTGCGGGACCTTTGCTCGCTCGCCACGGGCACGCGCGCTTCTCGCAGCCCGGCGGGTGCGTGATTGGCCGGAGGGGCGTTGGGACACACCTGCGCGCTCTGGCAGCGCTGGGCGCCGATGTGACGGTGAACGGCGGTTACGAGGTGCGATCGGGACGCCTGCAGGGGGGCGAAGTTTTCCTCGAGGAAGCAAGCGTCACCGGTACCGAGAACGCGGTCATGGCGGCGTGTCTGGCAAAGGGCACGACTACCATTCTAAACGCCGCCTCTGAACCGCATGTCCAGGACCTGTGCCGCTTTCTCGTTCGCCTCGGCGCGCACATTGAAGGCATCGGCAGCAACGTACTGACCATCGAGGGTGTGGATCATCTTCATGGTGGCTCCTGCCGGGTCGAATCCGACCATACCGAGGTAGGGAGCTTCATCGGTCTGGCGGCGGCTACGCATGGCGAGTTGCTGATTCGCGACGCTGTGCCCCAACACCTGCGAATGACTGGGATCGTGTTCGAGCGGATGGGCGTCCGCTTCGAGACCAGGGGAGAGGACATCTACGTGCCGGCGGAGCAGGAACTGCGTATCCAGCCGAGCATCAACGACGCCATACCCAAGATAGACGATGGGATATGGCCTGCATTCCCGACCGATATGATGAGCATCGCCCTGCTGGTCGCCACGCAGTGTGAGGGGACGGTCCTCTTTTGGGAGAAGATGTTCGAGGGGCGGCTCTTCTTCGTGGACAGGCTGATTGCCATGGGCGCTCGGGTCGTGCTCTGTGACCCGCATCGGGCCGTTGTGGTAGGGCCTTCGCCTCTGAAAGGAGAGGAACTGCAGAGCCCAGACATCCGCGCCGGTGTTGCTCTTCTCGGCGCTGCTCTCTGTGCCGAGGGCCGGAGCGTCATCGGCAACATTGGCCAGATAGATCGCGGCTACGAACGCATTGACGAGAAACTGCGCAAACTGGGTGCTGCGATAGAGAGGGTGGAGGAGTGAGCCAGGACGACGAACAGTTGCGGGCCGGTGATCAAGGGCGTTTGCGCGCCGCCAGCACTACGCTGCCACGGCTTGTGCGTAAACGCATCACGACCCGAGAAGATGGCCGCTATGTGATCTACTATGAGTTCGAGGACCGACCGGTAGAAACGGTTCAGCCGCAGGCGGGGGAGACGGTATGAAGGTGCTAGTTACCGGCGGTGCCGGCTATATCGGCAGTGTGGTCACCGCCCTGTTGCTGGAATGCGGTCATGAGGTGACCGTATTGGACGATTTCAGCTCTGGCCACCGGGCCGCCGTTTCCCGGGCTGCGACGCTGATCGAATCCGGGCTAGGGGATCTCGCTGCCCTGCGAGGCTTGCTGGAGAAGCATCAGATTGAGGCGGTCATGCACTTCGCTGGCAATATCCAGGTCGGCGAGTCCATGCGAAAGCCGTTCAAGTATGTGGGCGATAATGTCCGCAATGCTCTTAACTTGCTGCAGGCGATGACGGACGTAGGCGTGAACAAGTTCATTTTCTCTTCGACGGCGGCCATTTTCGCGCCTTCTGACAAGCCGATCGCCGAGAACTCGATGACTCAGCCTGGCAGCCCCTACGGCGAGAGCAAGTACATTATCGAGCGTACCCTCGGCTGGCTGGATCAGACCACAAGCCTGCGCTACGTGGCCCTGCGCTACTTCAACGCCGCCGGGTCCTGGAAGGGCCTGGGCGAGGATCACCGCCCTGAGACTCACCTCATACCACGTGTACTGGATGTTCCGCTGGGCAAAGCCTCCGATGTCGCTATCTATGGAGATGATTACCCGACGCCAGATGGCACCTGCGTGCGGGACTACATCCATGTTCGCGACCTGGCAGATGCGCACATCTTGGCGCTGAATAGCCTCAACGGCCGCAGCCGGGTCTACAATCTCGGGAATGGCGCCGGCTTCTCCGTGAAGCAACTGATCGAAGTGGCGCGGTCGGTCACAGGCCACCCCATCCCTGTGCGCATCAGCGCGCGGCGCGCCGGCGATGTGCCATGGCTGGTTGCGGACTCGCAACGAATCCGGGCAGAACTGGGCTGGAGACCGCTGCTCCCCAAGTTGGAAGAGATCATCGCCACGGCCTGGGAGTGGCGACAGGCCTATCCGAATGGCTACGCCGACTAGTGTGGCCGGCGTCATGAGAATGAAGGCTGGTGGCCAACGATGAGCGAATTGCGCTGGCATCCTCTCTTGGGCGAGTGGGTGGTGACGGCGACGCATCGCCAGGAGCGCACGTTTTTCCCGCCGCCCGGGTATTGCCCCCTCTGCCCGACGAAGCCTGGCGGTTTCCCGACCGAGGTCGCTGAGCCGACATACGATGTTGCCATCGTCGAGAACAAGTTTCCGTCTTTCCAGCCGCAGCCTCCCGCCCCGGCGGTCGAGGGCAGCGACCTGACCCCTGTGCTGCCAGCCGCGGGTTACTGTGAGGTGCTGCTCTACTCGGCTGAGCACGATGCGACGCTTGTGTCGTTGGGCCGCAAGACGGTGTACAAGGTAGTGCAGGTCTGGCGAGACCGCTACGAGGAATTGGGGCGACAACCAGGTATCGAGTACGTTTTCGTCTTCGAGAACCGCGGCCGAGAGGTGGGCGTTACGCTGAGTCACCCTCATGGGCAGATCTATGCTTTTCCTTTCGTGCCCCCAATCCCGAAGCGCGAACTCGAGAACATGGAAAGGTACTGGTATCAGCACCGCCGCTGCCTACTCTGCGATCAGCTTCAAAATGAGCTAGCTGAAAGCACCCGCATCGTCTCCCAGTATGGCCAGTTCGTTGTCCTTGTACCGTTCTATGCTCGCTTTCCGTACGAGGTCCATATCATTCCGCAGCGACACTGTGGCAGTCTCAGTGACCTGAACCCTCAGGAAGACTGGGACCTGGCGGGTGCCGTGTATGACGTGGTCGCGCGATATGACCAGGTGTTCGGTGTACCGATGCCTTACATGATGGTGCTGCATCAAACGCCCACGGACGGCGGTGCTTATCCCTACCATCACTTTCACCTTGAGTTCTACCCGTTGCAGCGGTCGCCGGATAAACTCAAGTACCGGGCTGGCTGCGAGACCGGCGCCGGCACGTTCATCACGGACGTGCTCCCTGAGGATTGGGCAAAGCAGTTGCGCCAGTTTGAGGTGCCCGGCTGTAGCGGTCGCTAATGCGTGTCGGGATCAACGCTTACTTCATGCTGCATCCCGATACGGGCAGCGGCGTGTACCTGCGCAATCTCAGCAGGGCATTGGCCTCAGCATGTGATTACCTCGAACTGATCCTCTATGTACCGACGGGCGCCCGTCCCCCGGTAGATTTCACCAACGTTCGATTGCGTCCCGTGCCTTCTGCCTCTGGCAATCTCGGCAAGTTGCTGTTCGAGCAATTGGGATTTCCGCTTTTGGCGCTAAGCGATGGCTGTGATGTGCTGCATGTGCCGTACTTCGCTCCTGCATTTCTGGGAGCTAACCGGACTGTCGTCACCGTACACGATGTGATTCCGGCTCTGCTGCCGGCCTACAGGCCGGGCCTGCTTGGCAGAGCTTACCTCGTGCTGGTGTCGCGCTCGGTCAAGCAAGCGCGCCTCGTGCTGGCGGACTCCGCATGGACGAAGCGGGACGTGGTTCAGATGCTGGGCATAGAGCAGAAGAGCGTTCGCGTGGTGCACCTGGCGCAGCCTCCCGAATGCAGCGCTCCGGCCGCAAGTGAGGCGGTCGGGGTTTTGCGTGAGAGGCTGGGCTTGCCGGAGTCCTATCTGCTGTACTACGGAGGCTTCGACCGGCGCAAGGCGGTTGATGTGCTCCTGTCGGCCTACGCGCGCGTCCTGGCCGCTCGGCTGGATGTCCCGCCGCTGGTGGTCGCCGGTACGCTGCCTGCGCGCACAACCGAGACGCTATATGATCCCAGACCTTTAGCTTCGAGGCTTGGCATCAGCCAGCGAGTGCACTTCGTGGGCAGAGTCGCAGAGGAAGACAAGGCTGCACTGCTCACCAGCGCCGTGCTGTTTGTGTACCCCTCAATCTACGAAGGGTTTGGCCTGCCACCGCTGGAGGCGATGGCCTGCGGAGCGCCTGTGATTGCCGCCCGCACGAGTTCGATACCCGAGGTCTGTGGCAGTGCGGCTCTCCTGGTGCGGCCCGGAGACATAGCCTCTCTGGCAGCAGCCATTATGGGACTGCTCGACGATGCTGCCTTGCGTCAGGAGCTTTCCAGACGTGGCAGGCAGCGCGCATCGTCCTTCAGTTGGGAGAGAACGGCCGCAGATACACTGCTCGCATATGAATCGGCCTGGAAGGGTGGCCCTTAAATGCCGAAGGCCGAGGACGCCCCGACCTCGGCCTTCGGCACTTTAGGAGGAGAAGAGAGGTGTCTGCCGTCGACGGACGCTTTCTCGCCGACCCATCTACACTGTACACTGGGGCCTTGGCTGGCGCTGGACGTTTGGCATACGCTATCCCTACGATCTGGCAACGTCGCCGGCGTGCCGCGTTCTGGCCGATTGCCCTGCGGGGCCGCGCCGAGGGCAGGGCGAAAGGGGGACTGGACCTGTTCCCTGGCTGCCCTGGTTTCAGCTTTCGCCGGTCGCAACTCTCCGGCAAGGAAAGAGCTAGGCAACCCGGCCGCCGGCCTGGGTTCGGACGCGCTGGGGCGAAGCGATGATCGTCCTTTCCTGCGGCATCGCTCTCGCCTGCGGCCTTCTGGCCGGGTTGGCCGGCTTCTTCACGGATGTGTCCGTTCTGCTGCTGGCCGTTCCGATGGCCCTTGGGGCGGGGCTTGCCAGTCTCCTGAGGCTGCCGAGGTTCTCCCGACTGCTACTGTTGCTGGCTGTGGCAATCGTCGGCGTCCAGCGTGGCGGCCAGGCTCGCCTGGCGCTCTCGCGCGCCTCGGGCCTGAACGAGACGGGCAGCCACGCACTGCTGTGCCGCGTCTCCGGCGACCCTGAAGAGAAGGGATTGGCTCTGCGCTTTCCGTGCATCTTGACAGGCGTGGATGGGAGTCCGGCCAAGGAACAATCGGGGCTGCTAGTGAGTGCGCCGTTGACGCCAATGCCGCGTTACGGTGATGTGATTGGCTTTTCGGGCGAGCCGACTACGCCTGCAAGCCAACCAGCGTTCAATTACGGGGAGTACCTGGCGCACAAGGGCATCAGTTCGGTCGTCACGGCGCGCGAGTTGCAGATCGTCCAACCGGGAGGCTGGTCTCTCAGGCGCTGGCTGTACGATGTGCGACGGGGCATCAAGATTGGCGTGCAACGGACAGTGCCCCAGCCCGAGGCCGCATTCATCACAGGCGTTGTTGCCGGCGTTGACGAAGGCATGCCTGGTGCCGTGCGAGAGGACCTGAAGCGAGCTGGCATCCTCCACATGCTCGTTGTCTCCGGGTTTAACGTCTCACTGCTGGCAAGTGGGCTCATCGGGGCATTGGGGCGGATCACCGGTCCTGGCCTGCGATTCGCTGGCCTGGTCGCGTTGTGCGTCATCTACACATTGCTGACCGGGGCCGAGCCTCCTGTCATCAGGGCGGCGGGCATGGCTGTACTCGCCGCGGCTGCAACACTGAGCGGGAGGCGCAATTCCGGCCTGGTTTCGCTGGTCCTGGCAAGCGCTACGATGGCGCTAATCTCGCCGTACCTGCTGCTCGACCCGAGCTACCAACTCTCAGTGACAACTACCGCGGGGATGCTCTGGGCCTCGAATTGGCGTTTGCCGCGGGGCCAGAGGTGGGAGTTCGCAGCCCCGGTGTTGGGTGCTGTCAGCACCACGGCCGCTGCCCAGGCTCTCAGCCTGCCGCTCATGTCCGGCCTGTTTGGGCAGGTAGCACTCTCGGGTCTGCTCACGAACGGGTTGGTGGCGCCGGTGCAGGGGCCGTTGATGTTCTTCGCCATTCTTGCTAGCCTTGCCGGGCAACTACCTATGGTACTGGCGCAAGCTCTCTCCCTGCCGGCATGGCTGCTCGCACGCTATACGCTCCTGGTTGCGCATCTGATGGCGCGGGTGCCCTGGGCGGCGATTCCCGCGGGAACATGGCCTCCAGTTGTGACCAGTGCCTACTACGTCTTCCTGCTTGGGGTAGTAGATGCCAGCACCGGCCGGTTCGTCTGGAGGACGTTGCGTCGGTCTCTTCTGGGCCTGACAGCAGCGCTGCGGAGGCGCTTCGCGCTTACCGGTTTGGCGGCTGTCACTGTGCTCCTGTGGGCCGTTGCCCTGCAACTGCCAGACGGCCGCCTGCACGTTGCTTTTCTGAATGTCGGCCAGGGCGACGCCATCCTGATCACGACACCGGCCGGGCACCGCATCCTGGTGGATGGCGGGCCGGACCCAGCCGTACTGTCGGGGCACGTCGGCAGGGCGCTCCCTATGTGGCAGCGGGAACTGGACGTTATCTTGCTCACGCATGGCGACATGGATCACATGGGCGGGCTATTGGGCCTGCCGACCAGGTATAGCGTCCGCTACCTGGTGCAGCCCGCCGGGCCGATACCGCAGCCGTGGCTGGGCGAATGGCGGGCGCTCGAAGAGCGAGCCCATGCGGCGCCAACAGCCGCGGCCGGTATGAGGATTGTCGCCGACGATGGCGCTGCGCTGGAGATCCTGTTTCCTCCGGCTGACGGTTGCCCTTTTCTGGGCCAGAGCGACAATGACTGCAGCGCCGTGGCCCGGTTGGAATATGGGTCCTTTTCCGCGCTCCTGACGGGGGATGCCCAGGACAGGGTTGAGCACTATCTGGCCGACGAAGGAGCGTTGTCGCCGGTTGAGGTCCTGAAAGTAGCGCATCACGGCTCGGCATACGCCACGGGAGACGACCTGCTGGCGCGTGTGGCGCCCAGACTCGCCGTGATCTCGGTAGGGCAGAACCGCTACGGGCACCCCTCACAGAGTGTGCTGCAACGCCTGGCGGCAACAGGCGTCAGCGTCTTGAGGACGGATCAGGTGGGCACCGTTGAGGTAGTGACTGACGGCGCGCTCTACACCGTAGAAACTGGCCTGTAACACAATTCTAGCTGGAGGCATGGATGCTCAGTGATTGGGGCCTAAGCGCGCGGCACGAGCATGGCGCTGTGATCATCGCCTATCGAAGAGATGGGAAGGACCTCAGTTCGCTGATGGTGTTCGACCGCTGGATGCACCTCGGCCGCGCCTTGGTACACGTTGGCGGCATCGGCGGCGTGGAGACGAAGCCAGCGGCGCGTGAGATGGGCCTGGCACGCCGTGTTATGCTCGGGACGGTTGAGTGGATGGCGGACCGCTTCGACATGGCCATGCTTTACGGCATTGAGGATTTCTACAGCAAATTCGGCTTCGCTCCTTGCGTGCCGGAGTATCGCCATGAAATCAGGGTCGCGGATGCCGATCGGGCGGTGGCGGCCCTCGCCGTGCGGCCATATGTTCCTGAGGACAAGCCAGCGCTGCTGGCTTTGCACGCGCAGCGGGTGCAGGCCTGGGTCGGCAGCATGGAACGCGACCCGGAGAGCTTCAACCCCCTGGCCAGAGGCTCCGATTTCGGGAGACATGCCAAGATAGCCGTAGCCCTGGATGGGGATGGGTCCGTGGTCGGGTACCTGATGTACGATGACCTTCCTGACAGGCTCGTGGTCGGCGAAATAGGCGGGGAGGGGAATGACTTGTTCGAGTCCCTTACCGCTTTCGCCGTAAACGCAGCCAGGGGACGGGGTACCAATAAGCTGCTGTTGTCTCTGCCTCCGGACGATCCCTACGTTCTGTGGGCACGGCGATTGGGGCTGGATAGCAAGATTCATTACCCCCGGGACCATGGCTGCATGATGCGCATCACGAACCTGGCCAGCACCTGCCGTCACTTGGTGCCCGAGTGGCAACCGCTGCTGCCTGACGATGTCCCCGGGCTGTGCCTGCAGACTGACATTGGTGCCGTCAGTCTGATCCGCGATGGCGGCAGTCTCAGGGTGGAAGAGGCAAGTTCGGCCGACCTGCCCATACTCTCAGTCCGGCAGGACCTGCTGTCAGCCCTGATCATGGGCTACCGCAGCGTCCAGGAGGCCATCTCCGCCGAAGAGGGAGCAGCAAATCCTCAGGCCCGGGCCATCGCCTCCGCGCTCTTTCCGCCTCGATGGGGCTACACCGCCGGGCCGGATCGTTTCTAGGCGGCCCCGGCGGCGCGGTGGCTAGAGCAGGCCGACCCTGACCTTGGCTTCATGTAGAGTGCTTTCGGCAATGGGCCTGGCGCGGTCGGCGCCTTCCTTCAGCAGGGCCTCGATGTAGCCCTGCTCCTGGCGCATGCGGTGATAGCGTTCCTGTATTGGCCTCAGGCTCTCGACAACAAGCTCGCCGAGCTCGGCCTTCAGTTGCGCGTAGCCTTTGCCCTCGAAATGAGCCTCAATGGCCTCCCTGGACCAACCGGACAACAGCTCGAAAATCGAGAGGAGGTTGTATAGACCTGCCCGGTCGGGGTCAAAGCGGATGTCGCGCCTGGTATCGGTGACGGCTCTCTTGATCTTGCGGCGGATGTCGTCCGGCGCGTCGAGCAGGCCGATCCGGCCAGCGGCGGAATCGTCACTCTTGCTCATCTTGCGCGACGGGTCATCGAGCGACATGATGCGGGCGCCTGTCTCGGGGATGAAGCCCTCGGGAACGACAAACGTCTCTCCGAAGAGGTAGTTGAAACGCTGGGCGACATCGCGAGTGAGTTCGATATGCTGCTTCTGATCCGCGCCGACCGGCACCAGGTCGGCCTTGTAGAGAAGAATGTCGGCCGCCATGAGCACGGGATAGTCGTATAGGCCAGCACTGGCCGATTCGCGCTCTTCGCCGGCTTTGTCCTTGAACTGGGTCATGCGGTTCAGCCAGCCCGTGGGCGTGATGCAATTGAGTATCCACGTCAGTTCGAAGTGCGCCGAAACGTGTGACTGGACGAAGATGACCGCCTTGGCGGGGTCAATGCCGCAGGCCATGTAAAGAGCGGCAACCTCGCGTGTCTTCTCACGCAGGACCGCGGGGTCTTGAGGGACAGTGATGGCATGGGCATCAACTACGCAAAAGAAGCTGTCGTAGTTGTCCTGAATCTTCACCCAGTTCCGGATTGCCCCCAGATAGTTGCCGATGTGCAGGCTACCAGAAGGTTGTACGCCGGAGAATACTCTCTTCTTCAAAGCTCGCTCCACTTCCAGCGGGGGGCCCCGCCTCCCGCCACGATTCGAAATCCCGCCTAGACGAGAATCACAGCAGCCACTGCCTCTTGCCTGGTGTCGCTGAGGCTGACCAACACTTCACGCACGCCAAGTTGATCGGCCAGGGCCTTGGCCTCCCCGTGTAGCACAAGCGATGGCTGGCCACCCGGCAGGCTGACGACTTCCACATCCCGCCAGGCGATCCGGCCGATGCCGCAGCTGAGCGCCTTGGCCGCAGCTTCCTTGGCAGCGAAGCGGCTGGCCAGGGAAGCAACCCGGCCGGAGGCGTCGTTCAGTTCCGCCTCGGTGAAGACGCGCTGCAGGAAAGCGGCTCCCCAGCGCTGGACCATGGCGGCGACGCGGCTGACCTCGACGATGTCTATGCCCAGGCGCATCGCTTGTCAGAGCCTCGCCTCAGACGCCCCAGGCGACGCACTTGAGGATGCGGCCACACGCTTATTGGCGTCGCCAAAGTCCGCCCAACTGATGCTCTTCTTGCCCATGTAGTAGAAACCCAGCAGCGTGATCGGCAGGAATAGAGCCGCGTGCAGGACCAGGGTGTAACTCGCGGCGACGCTCTCCTGGACGCCGAATGCGGCCAGGATCTTGATGCCCGGGGCGTCGAATGTGCCGAGGTAACCCGGGGCCGACGGCACGGTGGTGGCCAGGTTGACCACGGCGGTCATCAGCATGAGGACGATAAAGTCAACACGGAAAGGGAAGCCGTGCATGAGGATCCAATACTTCGTCGTCTCAGTCAGCCAGATGAGGGCTGAGGTAACAAAGACCATCAGAACATCACTGGGTCGGCGCAGCCCGCCCATGCCCTCGATGAATCGCTCCACTATGCTGCCGACCTTGGGCCGGGCTCGCGCTGGCAGCAGACGCCGCTCCGACCAGGCGTAGGCGGCAAGGAAGGCTTTCGGGCGCAAGGCCATAGCCATTATGACGACGGTGGCGGCGGCGAACAGTACCGTGGAGGCGACAACGACGCGGTGAAGCCAGCTGGGCAGGGACACGAAGGGCAACGCTACGAAAACAAAGAGGAGCATCACCAGCCCGTCGAACACACGCTCTATCAGTACTGTGGCCAGCGAAGCGCTGATCGGCACGCCTGTGTCCCGCCTGAGCACGTATGAGCGGATAAACTCGCCAGCGCGAGCCGGATAGACGTTGTTGCCCATGTAGCCGATCACGACTATCGGGAAAAGACGGCGAAGCGGGATCTGGCCGCTGGGGCGGAGCAGGTATTGCCAGCGCCAGGTACGCGCCACTACGGCTAAGAAATAGACGGCCACGCCCGGAATGATGTACCAGTAGTCGGCTGCGCGCAGATCCGCCCACACCTGCGCTAGCGACAAGCCGCGCAGGAACCAGGCGAAGAAGCCGGCGCTGATTGCTATTCCGAGCCAGAACTTCCAGCTCATCTTCATGTGTACGGCTGACCTTCGGCCGGCCGCCGAGCGGCCGGCGATATCCCGGGCTTTCCGCCCCTAAGATTGCGCTTCGGGGGCTTTGAGCATCTCACCAAGCAGCCGTTCCATGGCCATGGTGTGGCTACACACCCCGTGACTCTGGAAAAAGTTACACTGGCAGGTCCATTGCCCCGCATCGTAGGTGATATGGTACAGATCGTGATTGCCTCTGAATGTTACCACAAATGACTCGAAGGTCACACGTTCGGGCTCTTCGGCGTATTGCCGTGCCTTCTGGATCTTCCCGATCATGCCGGAGTCCATATACTCGTTACCTCCTAACGTAATGCGGAAGCGCCGCTGGTAGGCCTGGCGCAGGCGGATGGCAAAAAGAAGCACCAAGGCTCTATACCTTGGTGCTCTGCCAAAAGGAACATAGACCCTTTCATTATAGGGTCCCTGCCTCGCTATAGTTCTTGTGGCAGCGACGGGTGGCAACTATGGCAGACCTGATCCCGACGCTGCCCCTGCCATTGGCTGGGGTTGCGGTGGCCCTTGGCTCAGCCGTTGTCTATCCTCCTAAGACAGCCTGATTGTAACACGGGCAGCGTCAAAGGTCACGCTTCTCCAGAAGTCACGCTTCTCCAGAAGTCACGCTTCTCCAAAGGTCACGCTTCCACGAACGTCACGATTCGGCGAGCCTCTCTTTGAGACGGTTGATGGCCGGGATGGGTGTCGGATCCACGCCATAGAGGCAGGCCAGATAGTACGTTACATAATCACCGAACTGCACCAGTGAGAGCATTTGCGCTAGAGGGCCTTCCCCTCGCGCCCAGATGGTGTCGTGGCCGATGCCAGCTTCGTCCATGATCTGGGCTGTCACGTCGTAGCGCAGGTGGATGCGGGGATGGTCGGCCTTGCTGCGCAGCATCACCACTCTGATGCGATCGGCAAGATCGCGCGGGTTGACGTAGCCGAGGACGGCGTTATGGTTCAGTTCCGACATGGCGTCATGGCAGGCCCAGCCCTTGGTGTTCTCGTTGAACTGGGTTTTCCAGCGGTGCGCCACTTCTGCCAGTATGCCGGCGCCATAGACGACCGGCAGATGCCCGAAAAGGCGGGAAGCCACCTGCTTGGCGGCATTGGCGTCCAGCGGTATGTCGGGGAGCAGTTCATTCTGCCATCCGCGCATGACAGCCACCGCTTCATCAAGCTCGCTCTCACTCAACGTCAGGAGGCCGAGACGTGCGAGCGCTCCCGCAAGGCAGACGATCGAGTAGCCGACTGCAGCCCTCGGCTGCGACCGGTAAGCGAACTGTATGATCGGCAGGCCCGACCGCCGCGCCAATTCCGCCAACTGGCCGCCCGTGCCAATCACCAGGCCCTTCGCGCCTCTCTCAAGTGCCTCGCCGAAAGCGGCCAGCGTTTCCTCTGTGTTACCCGAGTAAGAAGAGGCAATTGCGAGGGTTTCGCGGCCCACGTAGTGTGGGCAGTCATATTCGCGGACCACGGATATGGGCACACTGCTCCGGCTGGCCGCAAACGCCCGGACGAGATCGCCGCCGATGGCCGAACCGCCCATGCCCATGACAACCACGTTTCGCACGTCGCCGTAGGCGGCCGGCAGTTGCTGCTCTTGCACCAACCGCCAGGCCTCGAGGCATTGGTCGGGCAGAGCGGCGATATGCCCGGCCATATCCTGGGGGTCCACAGTCGCGAGGTCAAGATGGTCCAGGTTCATTCACTGCCTCCAAAGATAACGTCTGTACTAACCGAGGTTTGGGTGTGCCGATCAGTGTGACTCGCCAGCCGGCCAGGCCATCAGCCGGTCGGCGATATCGCGCACGGCCTCTTGCAGGGCTGGGACGGTGTGAAATGGTGAGGCACCAGTGATGTCGGCCTCTATGATCTCCTGAGAGAACGGAATAACGCCTAGGAGCGGCAGATCACCAAGGTGCTCGCGCAGAAAACTCTCATCGCTGGAGCCGCGAGCCTTGTTGCCTACGGCGAATACCGAGCGCACGCCGATATCACGCGCCAGCTTCACGACCGACCTTGCTGTCTGCAGGCTGCGCAGACCTGGCTCCACGACCACGATAAAAGCATCCACAGCGCTTGCTGTAGCCCGTCCCAGGTGCTCGACGCCCGCTTCCATATCGAGCACGATCACCTCGCTCCGGCGCAAGGTAAGGTGCGTGACCAGAGCCCGCAGCAGGGCGCTCTCAGGGCAGACGCAGCCGCTACCGCCGGCGCTGATCGTCCCCATGAGGAGGAGATGGACCCCCTGGTACTCAACCGAAAATCGCTCCGGGATGTCATCCACGCGGGGATTCAGCTTGAAGAAGGTTGCGCCTGAGCCCGGCCTCGCGCCAGTGCGCTCCTCGATCAGGTCGTCCATCTCGGAGATGGGTCGCGCTTGAGCAGCCAAGTCTGGCGGCATGCCGAGCGCGGCAGCCAGGTTCCCATCCGGATCGGCGTCAATCGCATAGACGTGCTGTCCTCGCTCTGCGAAAACGTAAGCGAGGCTGGCCGCCAGAGTGCTCTTGCCGACGCCGCCCTTGCCACTGATAGCGATTTTCTGCATCTGCAGTTCACCCCCTTGAATGGTAGCAGCCCAAGGGCGCTCTGTCCACGTTCTTTCACCCACCCAGCGCGCTGACTTGCCGCGGCAGAGGCAGCGATACGGAGGTAGTCCACAGGACGCCTGTCCCTTCGTAGGCGATAAGCTCCAGGCCATCGGGGGTGAGCGACGCTGGCAGGCGGAACGTGAATGAATCCTGCCAGGCCTGGCCGGCTCGCCATGATGCTGTCGGCACCAGGCCCCAGAGAGGGGCGTGGTCGTCCTGCACTAGCTTCTGCGAGAGGTACAGCCGCTGTCCACCGACGGTGGGACGAGCAGAGACGATGAAATCGGTGGCGGGTGCCTTCAGCACGTCCCAGCGCAGAAGGACCACGAGTTGATCGCCGCCACAGGCGGCAGGCTGCGCACGTCGCTGCACATCAAGAATGGCGACGGCAAGCGGCCCAAGTGTGGCTTGGGGCTGCAAGCTAGGCCCAAGGTCAAGATCCCGGTCGAGCAGCACCTGGCCAACCGCCTGCGGCCTGGGGAGCAAAGCGGTTGTGTCAAGTAGAAACACAGCCTCTCTGCTAACCAGGTCGGCACCTGCCGCCTGCCGGCCAGGGGCTACAGCGACTGGCCCACGAGCATAGCCATACATCGTCTGGATGTACTGCAGCGAGTAAGCCTCATCGGTTGTCGTCACGATTCTGCCGGTTGTGATGCTCTGCGTCTCAAGGTCCTGCGCCACCGGTAAACCGGGGCAGAGAGCATCGGCATTGGGGCGGTCGCGCAGGTCAGCTCGGGGCCAGTTGGCCGCTAAGCGCTCCCCAGCGGCGATGACCAGTAGGGCTGAGAGAACCGCCGCTGCCTCTCGACGATGACGCGCCCGCGACGACAAAGAGTGCGCCAGTTTCGCGGCACCTAGCACGATGATCGCATAAGCCGGCATAACGACCTGGAACCAGTTGCCGTTGCGGTCCACGTAGGAGAACAACAGGTAGGCGACGAGTGTCCCATAGGCGAGCCCGGCCTGGTGGCGCTCGAGTTGAGCGAGGCCGGCCAGACCGGCAATGAGTATCGGCCAGGTCAGTTCATCGGGCACGAGCTTGAGGTAGGCGAAGTTGATCGGCAGCACCTGTGTGGTCATCTCGTGCCGGCCTTGCCGGGTGCTGATGAAGTCAAGGAACCAGGACAGTGTGGAATGCCATTGTCCCTGGCCGCGCCACTCGGGGTGCTGGGCGCCGCGGACATACACGTACGTGTAGCTGAGAAGCGGCAGCAGTGCCAAACCGGTGAGGCGCAGCAGCAGGCCACGGCGCTTCAGCAAAGCGGGGTATTGGCTGAGTACAAACCAAAGCAGCGCCGGCCCGATCAGCAAGACGGTGACCAGGTTGGCAAGGCAGGTGCCGCCCACGAAAGCCAGCCAGCCAAGAAGGCGCTCGTCGCGATTCCTCTGCCAAGCCAGAGCCAGGAGCAGCAAGAGAAGCGTCTGGAAGACGGCTGAGGTGTACTGCTCCACCGAGACGGAGTAGTACCAGAAGAAATAGGTGCAAGCATAGAACAGGGACGTCGCTGCCGCGATGGCCCAACTGCCATTGGTCAAGCGAAGGGCCAGGACGTACAGGAGTGCCAGCGCGGCCAGCCCCCATAGCGTGGAATACGAGGACAGAAGCGCGGTGGGCGGAGCCAGGTGGCCAAGGAGGAGGCGGGCACCATGGAACCACAGCCAGCCACCCATCGTGTACAAGGGATAGCCAGGAGCGTTGCTCGGGCGCCCTTCCACCTGAGCGTACTGGTGCGTGATCGGGTCGCCGCCTTTCAGTTCCGAAAGGCGAAGCGAGTTCTCGAGCGTGCGCAGGTAAAGTGCTGACGCAAGCAAGAGCACGATAGCGCCAGCGGCCACAGCGGGGCTCGGCCGCCTGAGGGCGAGGCTTGGCCTAGTGGCCGGCATCATCCGCTAGGCCCTTCGCCAGGCCTCGCTGCGGTTCGCTGTCATCCGGCCGCATGTACAGGTAATGCCGGTCAGCAGTGTGCGTCGACCAGTAGGTATGTTGCCCAAGGCGGTCCAGGGCGAGGATGTTCATCCCGATCGGCACCGGCGAACTGAGGCGAGCCAGTTCGCGCATGGCTGACTCGACACAGTCGTCGAGTTGCCGCCCTCCGGCCAGGCCGGCGACGACCGAGTACGCCGTGCACAGGCGCATGGACGCCTCGCCAAGGCCTGTGCAGGCACAGGCGCCGTAACGGTCATCGGCATAGCCACCGGCGCCGATAATGGGCGAGTCGCCGACACGCCCGGGGTACTTGAAAGCCCAGCCGCTCGTCGTGACCCCGCAGCAGATATGGCCTTCGCGATCAATGGCGATGGCATTGGAGGTGCCGTGGGAGCGATAGCCCAGCACGCGCCAGAGGGCATCGGACAGGCTGACCGAACCATCGTCCCCGGCCAATGATTCAGTCAAAGAAGCGGCGCTGAGGCGCTCCCTGTACTTCGCCGCGGCGCTGTCAGTGAGCAAGTCCCCCGCCTCGGCTCCGATCTCGGCCGCGAAGCGGGCGGCGCCGGATCCGACCAGAAGCACGTGCGGCAGCATCTCCATGACCTTGCGCGCTACTGAGATGGGGTGCAGGTAGCCCTTGAGGGCTGCTACGGCGCCGGCGCGCAGCGAAGTGCCATCCATAATGCTGGCGTCCAGTTCGACCTCGCCTAACAGGTTGGGCAGGCCACCGTAGCCGACACTGTCTTCCAGGGGGTCGCTTTCGACTGCCCGCAATGTGATCTCGACGGCATCCATGGCGGAGCCGCCCCGGCGCAGCGCCGCCATGCCATCCACGATGCCAGGCGCAGTATTGGCAGTACCGATCAGGATCATGCCAGACCTCTCAGGAACTGGATTGAGGCAACAACAGCCAACCATACTAGAACCTGCCGTCGGCCAGTCAAATCCGGGCGGATGGCGCGCGGTCGCCAACGGCTTGCGTCAGCGCGGGACGGAGTTATAATGTTACCGGGTTCGCGGGTGTAGCGCAGTGGTAGCGCATCTGCTTCCCAAGCAGAGAGTCGAGGGTTCGAATCCCTTCACCCGCTCCTGAAATCGAGGGGGCAGCCGCTTGCGGTTGCCCCCTCGGCGTATTCCCCGGGGGGAGCGACGGTGGGCGGTGTGTATCTGAGTTCGCTTGGTTGTCGCCTGAACCAGGCCGAGATGACGGCTCTTGCTCGGTCTCTGTCGGCGGGCGGCTATGGCCTGAGCGGCAGCGCGGAAGAGGCCGACGTGATCATCCTCAACACCTGCGCTGTCACGGCAGAGGCGGAACGGAAGACGCGCCAGTACCTTCGGCGTTACCGCCGCATCAACCCAGGTGCGTTTCTGGTTGTCACCGGCTGCTATGCACAGATGGAACCGGCGCTGGTAGAACGGGGCTTGGCCGACCTTGCCCTTGGCAATCAGGGCAAGGGACAGCTGATCGAGGCCCCAGGTCGCTTTCTGCCTCGCACTCCGCTTACGGCCGCTGCCATGCCCATGGAGGGGCGTGTGAGGGCACTCGTGCGCATCCAGGAGGGATGCGACAACCGCTGCACATATTGTCTGGTCTGGAAACTGCGCGGGCCACAGAGGAGCCGCCCGGCCGACGAGGTGATCGCCGAAGTGAGGCGCCTGGTCGAGGAGCGAACGGTGGAGATAACTCTCACGGGCGTCCATATCGGCGCCTACGGCCATGACGCGAGCGGCCGCACAGGACCGAGCCTGTGGGAACTTGTATCTCGCATCTTGAGGGAGACCAACCTGGCGCGCCTTCGTCTATCCTCGATCGAGCCCTGGGACATGCAGTCAGCCGACTTGTCTCTCTGGCAGGATGAACGCCTGTGCCAACATCTCCACATCCCGCTGCAGAGCGGATGCGACGCCGTCCTGGCGCGGATGGGCAGGCGGTACGACACTGGCCAGTACGCCCGCATCCTGGAGAGGGTTCGCGGTGCGGTTCCCCGGATAGCCGTCACGACCGATGTCATCGCCGGCTTCCCGGGCGAGACAGACGAGCAATTCGAGGCAGGGCTGGAGTTTGTACGCTCCTGTGGATTCGCGCGCATGCATGTCTTCCCGTACTCCGAGCGGCCCGGCACCCCTGCCGCCGTCCTGCCCGATCAGGTGCCGATGAAAGAGCGACGGCTGAGGGCTGAGCGGTTACGCGAGGCTGCTCGGTGCAGCGAGCGAGAATACGCAAGCACGTTCATCGGCGAAACACTGCCCGTACTCTGGGAGAAGAGGCAGGGCGGGGTATGGGCCGGCGTCACGTCCAACTACCTGAAAGTCCGCTGCCGATGCGATGACAAGTTGGCCAACCGGGTCTTGCCGGCTCAGATCGAGGCATGGGAGGGTTCGGCGCTCACAGGATCCCTCGTGGTGACCTCTGCCGCGTCGCTGGCATCGCGTTTGCATGCCGATAATTCTCACTAGGTTCCTGCGGATGCGCCTGTGCTGTACGCGCGTCAAGCGTCCAGGCGCTGTCTGAGTTGACTCGGGCTCAAGCTGCAGGCCAGATTTGACGATAAGCAATTGTCTCTCAGATTGGGGCCGAGTAGCGGCTGCAGTTAGCGGTTGCGCAGCGCCTGGCCAGTGACAGGAGGGGCGTTTGTTCCACCGGGGAGGTGACGGGCTCTACACCGCCGGTATCATCATTGTCGTGGTGCTGACAGTGCTGGTTGTCGGCTACTACGCATCAATTCTCATTGCACCGAACAACCCGCTGAACCCGTTCCCTCCGGCCGCGCCGGCGAGGGCGGCCGGTCTGGCCCTGGCGGCTACGCCCACACTTCCTCCCACCTGGACGCCGACTGCGAGCGCTTCGCCCACCCCGACGCTCACGCCCACGCCGCACCCGACCGACACCAGCACGCCGACAGCTGCTCCCACGCCAACGCGCACAAGCACACCCACTCCAACGGCGACGGCAACCCAGCAGCCCACGGCCACACCTCCTCCCACACCGACGCCGCTGCCGCCCGACTACCGGGTGAAGGAGATGATGGCAGGCTCGGACTGCACGTGGACGGGCATCTTCGGCATCGTCTGGAGCGCCACCGACCAGCCTCTGGAGGGGGTGCAGGTGCACCTATGGAGCGCCCAGGGTCTGGACTTTGTTTCGGCGCCCACCGATGTTGACGGAAACTACAGCATCAAAGTGTCAGACAAGCCGGTGGCGGCGCGCTGGTTTGCTCAAGTGCTCGAGAACGGCGTACCTAGGACGCCGACCATCGTCTTTGAGACCAGCAAAGGCTGCCAGAACGGACTGCAGAAGTTCGAGATCCAGTGGCAGAGGGCACAGTAGATGGCTGGCTCGGCGAGGATTCTAAGGCTAGCGGGTTGGATGGCCGCTGCCGTTTTCGTGGCCGTGGGATTGGCTACGCTACGCGCAGGCGTATCAGCGGCTGAGGAGCCGACGCCACGGCCAACGCCAACTCTGGCGCCGACCTGGACGGCGACGGCGACCATGACAGAGACGCCGACCATAACGATGACGCCCACTGAGACGGGCACGCCCACGCTCACCCCAACGGTGACGCCCACTCCCACAAGCACAAGCAGCCCCACGCCGACGGTCACACCTACCGGGACGCCCACTCTGCGCCCTGTGACGCCGATCGCGACCGTGCTGCCAGGGCAGGCTGCCCCTCCCCAGGTCTCTTTGAGCGGAACACCTGAGATACTGCCCGTGAGTGGCGCAGAGGGCGTGCCCCTGAGCGCCGGGTCGAACCTTGCGCCTGTTGTGGTGTTGGTGGTGGTTTTCGGGCTAGCGGTTGTCCTGTTGAGAGGGCGAGGAGCGCAACCGTCGTGATGGGCAAGGCCGATGTCGGTTCCAGGCGACGGCACGAGCTCCGGGCCAGAAAGCAGCGCATCCTGGCGGGTTCGCGCCGGCCAGGGCCGAGCAGGCGGGAGTTGAGCAGCGCTTCTGCCAACTGCTCTGGCCGGGGGATGGCGGCAGTGGGGTGCGAATGAAGGCACGCAAGGTCTCAGGTGTGGTTGCCTTTTTCCTGGCCGTGGCTACTGTCGGCGGCCTCTGCGGCCTGATCGTCGGTGCCGCGCCGGTCGGCGCTGCCGGCAATGGTGCGCGCCCTACGCCGACAACAGTGCCCGAAGGCTCTGCCCCTTCGCCGCAGTTGCAGGCGGCCAGTTGCGGCTATGCCAACCTGACCATTGACGGCATTCAGGTGCTGCCGCTCAACCCCCTGGTTGGCAGCCAGGCGACGATTCTGATCACGGTCGCCAATCACGGTTCGGGCTATCCGACCAGCCAGTCGTGCGTGCCGGCCAACTTCTTTGTGGACATCTTTCTTGATCCGCCGGTGAGCAGTCCGAGCGACCTGCTGAGCATGCCTTCCTATGCCCCGGTCGCTTCGGCCGGCCTGCAGGGATCGTGGTTGCCAGCAGGTGCCTCCTACGTCGTCTCGATCCCATTCACCTTCAGCGTCTCAGGCATGCACGACCTCTATGCTGTGGTGGACATCGCCGAACTGGGGTCCCCTTGGGGCAATGTTTACGAGGGCCCGGCCGGCGAGGGCGACAACGCCACCGGGCCGTACACCGTCGAGGTCCGCCTGCCGGATGCGATCGTTGCCAAAGACAACTCGGACTTCGTCCGTGGCCCAGCCTCAAGCCTGGCTCTCGTCGCTTCGGGGCAGACGCCGTCATCGGCCCCAGTGAATGGCTTGCAGGACCAGGCGCTGACTGTGGGCGACACGGCCTTGACTCTGGGCTATTTCGATGAAACCCCCAGTGTTTGGGGGCTGACCGATCCGCTGACACCCGATTATGACATGCAGTCGCTCGATGCCCGGCTGAACGACGACGCAACTGACCGGCCCCAGCAGTATCCCCGTCTGGCTTCGGTTCCGCCGGTCTACAACAGCGACGGCTCAGTGCAGACGCCCGGGCTGCTCGTCGCTGTCTGGCAGGACAGGCGCAACTCCGCCCTCGTAGACTGGGACATCTACATGACCTACTCCACGGATGGCGGCGCGACCTGGAAGCCGAACGTCCGTGTCAACAACGACCTGGCGGGCAATGACCAGCGGCGCCCGGCGGTTGCCATCAGTCCGGTGGACAACCGTGTGCTGGTGGTATGGCAGGACAACCGCACGACGATGGGCAATACGTCGGCGAAGTACCGGATAATGGGCCAGTTCTACACCTTCGCCAACGGCACGCTCACCCCGCTTCAGCAGGTTGCCAGCAACCTGCTGCACGAGGGCGGGAACTTCGTCCTGAGTGCGGCCAGCACGACGAATAGCATGAATGCGGACGTGGCAGCAGGAGCGGATGGCAACTTCTATGTTGTCTGGCAGGATGATCAATACGGCCACAACGAGATCTACCTGCGCGGCTGGAAAGCGAGCACTGGCACCTGGATGGATAACCCGCGACGTGTCGGCGACGACACGAACTCGAACAAGCGCTCGCCGCGGGTGGCTGCTGGCGCCGCCCAGATTCTGAGCAGCTACAGCACTGTGTGCGGCACGCCGCCCGGCTTCGTCCTTAATAGCGTCCAGGTGCAGCCAATCGTCGTGACCTGGGAGGACGACCGCAACCGTAGCGATGCCCACCCCAACGATACCGATATCTACATGACATACTCCATTGACCAGGCGCAGACCTTCGACCGTGACCGGCGGATCAACGATGACGCGCTCGGTGATGGCGTACCCCAGTTGCAGCCCGTGGTCGGGGTGGCGCAGATGTACCAGAAGCAGACCCTGACTTCGAACAATAGCTCATGCCCGGATGCTACAGGTGACGTCGTCATCCCAAGTGTGGCTTTCTATTTCGGCTGGCAGGACTTTCGCAATAGCAGCAACACGACCATGGACAACAACCCGGACATCTTCATGTCGGTCTCTTCCGGCGTTTCCATCCAGGGCGATACGCTCCATCTGGACCTGACGCCATCGGCGAATGAGCAGTTGAACCCCAAGGAGAGCGTGCCCATCTGGCAGGATAGCCCAACACTGGTATGCCGCTCCTATCCTGGCATTCAGGCGGGCGACAATGGGACACACAATGCCTTCTATGCCTGGGTGGACCGCCGCAACTACGGCGCCGGCAATGCGGACATCTACATGGCCGTGCGCGGCGACGGTGGTAGCCAGTTGCCGGCTTCGTGGAACGACGGCATCATCCAGGTGAACAGCGGTACCCACGCCACCAACCTTCCTGGTTCATCCTACCTGCAGTACACGCTTGCCGATCCGCCGGCCGCGGAGCAGGCCAGCCCCAGCATCGCCGCCGACATTGTGCGTGTGCGCACCAGTGCTGACTCCTCGACTTGGAAGCACTATGGCTTCGTGTACCTCGCCTGGAACGACAACCGCCGGGGTGGATACGATCAGGACATCTACTTCGCCCGCTCGAACATGAGCTACTTCTCGGGATATCGCTTCTATCCTGACCCGAAACAGAGCGGCCAGGTAAGCGTCGGCACGATGTGCCACTATGGCTCCGGGTCGTATGTCTCGCCGATATACGACGTGGGCGCTGCCGATGTGCAGTGGGGCCGCATAGACTGGAACGCGTCCACACCGTCCGGAACCTACCTCACGCTACAGACTCGCACCAGCGACGACCCGAACAACATGGGTCAGTGGTCTCCCAAGGTCTTTCCATTTGCCGACACGGGCCTCCCTGGCACCGGCGCGCCACTGCAGGGCTACGGCACTCCCGGCCAATACATCGTCGGGCCGGATGGCAGCACGAGAGCAACGGGCCGGTATGTGCAGTTCCGCGTCAACATGTGGGCCTGGCCGGCAGGCGGGCCGTTGAATAGCAATGGCAACTGTGGTTCCCCTGCCGACTCTCCGCAAGTCATCTACGACCCCACGGCGCAGACGCCCGTGCTCTACTCGGTCACATTGCACTACCGTTCCAGTGGCACGCGCGTCTACCTGCCGCTGACTCTGCGCTTCGCCAGGTAGGAGACCCATAGGGAGCGCAGAACGAGCCGCCCGATCGAAGCCATCAGCAATCGCTGGCCGCCTGGGTCAATTCCCAGGCGGCCAGTGCGACGAGAGAGCGAGCTTAGCTAGCGGCCGGCGAATCTACTCGCCAAGGACTTGAACGGCGACCTCGCGGCTGAGCGGGCCGTCGTACTCGGCGAAATAGATCGTCTGCCGGCCGCCCTTCACGAGTTTGCCAGCGGAGATGGGGAAGAAGCAGGAGATGCCGCCGAGGACGCTCTTGAGGTGAGCGTCGGCATTGAAGCCGATCCGGCCATCGATGTCCAGATAGCGCCGGTGCAGGTAGTTACCCTCCGAAGGGCAGAGCCTGCTCAGGTGGTTCACCACGTCCTCTTCCAGGCAGGGCAGCCCTTCGGTGACGAGCACGCCCGACGAGGTGTGCATCGTGAGCACGTTGACCAGTCCCTCTTTGACGCCCGTCTCGGCGACGATGCGCTCGACCTCGGGCGTGATATTGATCAACTCCTGTTCTCGCCGGCTCTGAACGGTGAGCATGACGGTCTTGATGATCATTTGTAACTGGCCTCCGCCTCGCCCAGGAGGTAGCGGGCGTTCTTGTTGAAGATCATTTCCAGAGCACCATCAGACAGGCCAAGCTCTTTTACCGCTCGCACCATGTTCTTGATCTCCACCCTTGGATAGTCCGATCCGAAGACTATCTTCGTGCGCAGGCTGCGTTCGATCAGGGTCAGTGGCAGACGTCCGCCAAAGATGCCGCGCATGAACTCCCAGGGGGCATCGAAGTAGAGACAAGACAGGTCGGCGAACAGGTTCTCGTACTTGAGCAGGAGCATGGCGGTTTCGTGTACCCAAGGCCAGCCGAAGTGAGCGATCACGAGGTTGAGCTTGGGGAAGTCGAAGGCCACATCCTCCATGTCCATGGGGCTGGCGCTCTTGCTGCGCGGCGCCCAGGTCATGCCGCAGTGTACGAGGACTGGTATGCCCAGGGCTGTCGCCGCCTCATAGATGGGGTAGGCCTTGGCGCGGTCATTGGCTCGGAATTCCTGGAGGCTTGGGGACAGTTTCAGGCCGCGCAGGCCGAGGGTCTTGACGTCGTGCTCGAGTTGCTCGGCTGCCCGAGGGTTGTGCGGGTCTACGCTGGCGAAGCCGATGAAGCGGTCACTCATGCTGCAGAGGCGAGCGATCTGCTCATTGCTCCAGATCTTAGTGCCTTTCGCTGTCGTCGCGTCTACTGGCATAACCACAGCACGCTGAACGCCGCAGACGTCAAGCTCGAGCAGGAACGTATCCAGCGGCTGGAGGCGGTTGCGGATCATGAAGACATCGCGCGTGGCGTGAATCATGGCCTCGTCGCCGCCGACGACTTCCTGCACGAGCAGTGGGTGCGTGTGAAAGTCAATCATGGCTTGCTCCCTATAGGACGACGACCTGGGTGAGGTTCGTAGGGTTGTCGGGGTCCAGCCCTTTGGAGACAGAGCGGCTGAAGGCGAGCACCTGCAACGGCGTGAGGCAGAGTGGCAGACGAGCCAGTTCCGGCAGGCCGGTGCCCAGTTCGACGGTATAGTCGGCCGGAGCCCCAGCAGGGATGCGGTCGGCGATGAGCAACACGCTGGCGCCCAAGCCACGCATCTCACTCAGCACCTTCAGTTCCTGATCGCGGGCGCTGTCGGAAAGCAGGCCGAGAATCAGCGTACGCTTGTCCACAATGGACTTGGGGCCGTGGCGGAATTCCATGTAGTGGAAAGCCTCGGAATGCGAGAGCGACATTTCCTTCATCTTGAGCATGCCCTCGGAGGCCACACCGAAGAATGGGCCGGAGCCGAGGAAGATGTACTTGTCATAAGCATCATCTGCGCCCAGCTTTCTCATGGGCTCGGTGTAGTCGCGCAGGAGCCTGGCAACCGCTGCTGGCAGAGCGGACAGGGCTTCGAGGTAGGCACGGTCGCCGGCGCAGGTGCCCACGAGTACCTGTATGGCGACTAGCATGCTGGCAAAGGAGCGTGTCTGGGCTACGCTGATCTCCTGCCCTTCCGGGATGACGATGGAGGCGGCACAAGCCTTGACCAGCCTGGCATCAGGGTAGTTGCCGACGGTGAGTGTCTCGTTGCCATAGCTGCTCTTGAAGAGATCAACGGCCATGATCGTTTCGCTCGTCTCGCCTGAGCGGGAGACGGCAACAAGGACCGGCTGGCCCGAACGTGGCAGCACTGCCTTCGGAAAAAGGAAGATCTCAGAGGATGGCAAGCCTCGGGCACGCAGCCCGAGCATCTCACTGGCCAGGGCGGCAGCGGAGAGCGAAAGGTAGTGCGTGGAGCCGCAACCGATGAATAGGGCCTCAGTGTACTGCTTGGAGCGGTAATGTTCGGCCAACGGGCCGCTTGCTTCGCTGGCACGGCTGACAGCCGCCTGCCATACGTGTCCCTGGCTCTGGATCTCGCTCCAGGTGTGTTCTCCGTTCAAGTCTGGCCTCCTATGATTTGCTCGCTGTTTTTCGACGGGAGTCAGTGGTCTCCCCTGCCCTTCTCAACTTGCCTGCTTTGTACTGTGCGTTCAGGCTCGCCAGGCGGCGCCACCGAGCCCAGCCGCGTGGGTAGCCCACCATCTTGGCGATGTCGCCCCAGACGCGGATGATTGGCACCCAGGCGGCAGCCTCCAGACGTTGGCGGAGCGGCCAGCCTTGCGTGAGCCTGCGCAGGCGCCGGAAAGGGCGCCGCAAGTATGCCGCAAAGCCGGCCAGATAGCCAAGTAGCAGCCAGGGACCGAAGACTGCGCTCGCTAAGGCCAGCCCTGGGATCAGGACAAGGTAGGTAGCGTAGCGAATAGCGTGGCGCCGCGGCCAGAGCCCTGTCTGGCCGTCGCCGAGGGCGTAGTTCCGGTACTGCCGCCAAAACGCCGGCAGAGTGCGCCTTGGCTCGAAGTGCACTAAAGCGGTGGGAGCCATCCGCATGCGGTAGCCTGCCGCGATCAGGGCCAGATCAAACAACACATCCTCGCTGTAACTGGCCCACTCGGGGTATCCGCCAACGCCCTGCCAGGCGGCCCTGGTGAAGGCGACCGACCGGCTTGATGGCAAGAAGCGGCCCGGTCTGGCCTCTTCAGGGAATGGAAGCACAGTCGCGCTCATGGCCGTCTGGAACGGGCCGCTGGCGCAGCCCTGGAAAAGCCCGGCCACTGCATCCGGCGGGTCAGGCCCGAAGAAAGGCGCTACGAGTCGGGCGAGCCAGTCTGGTTCCAGAGTGACGCCGGCATCGGTGACGGCGATGATTGGTCCCTGTGCCGCCTCGATTGCCGCATTGCGGCCGCGGGAGATGCTGCAGCCCGGTTCCACAAGAAGGCGCACCGGAAATGCCTGCTGTTGTGCCCAGCATCGCAGCAGGTCCAGAGTTCCATCGCGCGAACCGGCGTCCACAACAACGACCTCATCAGGAGGGCGCGTCTGCCGCTCCAGTGAGCGGAGCAGAGCCGGCAAGGAGTGCGCCTCATCCCGCACTGTGAAGATCAGGCTGACGGCGCGGGAGGAGAGATCGCTTGGGTCTTGCACGGGAACCCTAGCCGAACTGAGGCGAGAAGAGCTTGCGGTATTCCTCGAGGGCATAGCGGTCCGTCATGCCGGCGATGTAATCGCAGACGGCTCTCTCAAGCCCGACCTGATGCGCCTGTCGCTGGACATCGGCGGGCAACTCGCGCGGGTGAGCGACGTAAGCCTGAAAGAGCTCGCGCACGAAACGGCCGGCTTTGTCGGCCATGCGTAGGACCAACCAGTGCCTGTACAGGTTCTCGTAGAGGAAGGCTCTGAGATCACGGTTGTAGTCCGCCATTTCCGGGGAATGCCGCACTACGGGCTCGGTCAACAGCCGGACGGCCTCACTGCTCTCCGGCGCTGCCTGGGCCAGGGCCTGGGCGCTTGCCTGGATGAGGTCAGTCACTTCGAGATCTATCAGCCTGCGAACGACCCGATGGCGACTGAGCTCGTCCGTTGCTTCTGGCGAGACTTGTGCCTCGGCCTGGGCGAGCCGCCAGGCATCCACGCTCTGCAGGGCGCTCGGGTCAATCAGGCCGGCGCGCAGGCCGTCGTCCAGGTCGTGAGTGCTATAGGCGATCTCATCAGCGGCATTGACGATCTGCGCTTCGAGGGTAGGAGACCGGTCGGGCTCGTATTCGGGGATGGCTTTGCCGCGGTCGTACTGGGTCTTGTGCTTGATGATGCCTTCGCGCACCTCCCAGGTGAGGTTCAGACCGGGGAAATCGGGGTAGCGGCACTCAAGCTCGGTGACGATGCGCAGTGTCTGGTGATTGTGATCGAAACCACCGTGCCTCGCCATGACCTCATGCAGAGCCGCCTCGCCGCTGTGGCCGAAAGGGGTATGCCCCAGATCGTGAGCTGTGGCGATCGCTTCCACAAGATCCTCGTTGGCGCGCAAGGATCTGGCGATGGTACGGGCGATCTGGATGACCTCTATCGTGTGTGTGAGCCTGGTGCGGTAGTAGTCGCCCTCATAGGTCACGAACACCTGCGTCTTGTACTCGAGCCGCCGGAAAGCCGTAGTGTGCACGATGCGGTCGCGGTCTCGCTGGTAGCAGGTGCGATAGGAACGTTCTGGATCGGGATGCTGCCGCCCACGGGATTGGGCGGAGCGCATGCCCCAGGGAGCGAGCAGCGCATTCTCCTGCTCTTCCATTTGTTCGCGGGTGAGGTAGCCCGGGCTGGCAGTCATGCTTCGCTGGCCCCCTTCCTAGCCGCTGGCAGGTTGCAGGTAGCTTTCGACCACCTGCCTGAAGATCGGAGCCGCCACGAGCGACCCCTCTCCCCCATTCTCGATCAGAACGGCCACCACTAGTTCCGGCTTGTCGGCCGGGGCGTAGCCGGCGAACCAGGCGTGTGGCTTGCTGCCCGGGTTCTCCGCCGTGCCCGTCTTGCCCGCAACTGGTATGGTCATGCTGCCCAGGGCCGCATAGGCCGTACCGGCAGGGCTCATGCAGCCGGCGAGGAGGCTATCCTGAATGCTTTTCAGGTGCTCAGCTTTGACGGGCAGGGTACGGATCACCTCTGGCTTGGTCTCGCTGGGCGGGGCACCTGATGCGTCGCCGACACCGAGCACGAGGCGAGGACGGTAGAGAGTGCCGCCGTTGGCGACAGCGGCAAGCATGTTGGCAACCTGCAGCGGCGTCACCAGCAGATTGCCCTGGCCTATGGCCAGGTTCACGGAGTCGCCCGGGAACCAGGATTCGCCCAGTGTGGCTTCCTTCCACTCCGGTGTGGGCACAAGGCCGGCCGCTTCCGACAAGCCATCAATGCCTGTCTTAGCCCCGAAGCCGAAGGCCTCTGCCATCCTGGCCAGGGCTTCACGGTCGGCACCGTCGAGAGCCTTGCCCAGTTCGTAGAACACGACGTCACAGGACTCGGTCAGCCCCTGCGCCAGCGTGAGCGTTCCATGCCCGGTCAGGAGCCAGCACGTCTTGGTGTAGCCACTGCCCAGGCCAGTCCACGTCCCTGTGCAGGTGAAGGTGCTCTCTGGCGTATATAGTCCTGCCTCCAGGGCGGCCGACTCGGTCACGATCTTGAAAACGGACCCGAGGGGAAGCTCGCTTTGAATCGCCCGGTTAACCATGGGCCGGCCAGGGTTGTCCATGAGATCCTGCCACTGCTTTGATGACATCCCGGCGACGATCATGTTGGGGTCGAAACTTGGGCTGGAGGCCATTGCCAGCACCTGGCCGTTGCGCGGGTCGAGAGCGACAATCGCACCCTTCTTGTCCTTCAGCAGGTCCATGGAGGTGCGCTGCAAGGGGAGGTCAATGGCGGTGTAGAGCGACTGGCTGGGTACGGCCTTCCGTTCTGCTGCCACGGTGACGACAGCTCCGGCGGCGCTCATCACGAGCAAGCGAGAGCCACGCTTTCCGGCCAGTTGGGCTTCGAAACTCTGCTCGAGCCCGGTCTGGCCGATGATGTCATCGGCCCGATAACCGAGGCTCTTCATCTCGGACAGCTGCTCCTCGCGGATGAGGCCGACGTATCCTGTGAGATGAGCGGCCGTGGTCCCCTCCGGGTAGTAACGGACCGGTTTCTCGCGCAGCAAGACGCCCGGGATGGAGGTGAGCTGGCCATAGGCAGCCTGGGCATCCTGAGCCGACAACTCACCCACAGGCATGAACCAGTCGGGATGGGCGGGGTTATCGTAGCTCTTCTTAATGCTGGACGCAGGCTGATTCAAGATCTTGGCCAGAGTCGCTAACAGAGTCTCCTCGTCCTCGACTTGGCCCGGCACGACGCCAACGACCACACGAACGCCCAGGGAGGCCAGAGGGGCACCATGACGATCGAGAATGGGTCCGCGTGGGTTGTCGGTGGAATCCAAAGCAAGCTTGCAACCATAATCCATGCCAGGCAGCACAAGCGAGGGCAACCATTGAATCAGCCAGGCATCGCCGCTACGCCCGAGCGTCACCGTCTGCTTCTGCTCCATCGTGCCGAAGCGGTCGCTCTCCAGCCGGGCCACATAGCCGACCTGTGCTGTCGAACCGTTGATGAGTGATGAGGCGATCTCGGCCGCGACATGCTTCAGGCCCACCGTGTCGCGCAGGTCAGTGTATAGCTGGGAGAAATCGTCGTACGTGATTCGGCCCTTGGCCTCGGGGGCAATCATGGCATACATCGGCTCGTACTGAGCCTTGTCCCAGAAAGCCACGAAGTCCAGCCACACCGCCTCTGGGCGCTGTGGCGTTGCCGGCGCTGAGGCAGCCGGTGCCTGCGTGGGC
>Ga0078972_1005113_pt1 | contig 34111 bp, 31 predicted proteins | sample YelNatPaOPGAMG01_FD_67568 | JGI IMG/M metagenome (GOLD analysis project Ga0078972, IMG submission 67568) | Hot spring thermophilic microbial communities from Obsidian Pool, Yellowstone National Park, USA - OP-RAMG-01 (SPADES assembly) (version 2) | ecosystem: Environmental > Aquatic > Thermal... | reverse complement strand
AGTAAGAAAACCTAAAACCCCCTGCCGGAACAGACGAAAACAGTAGAGACGGCTCCTAGAAAACAGTAGGAATAACAGAGCCAAACCGGAGAAAGTTATAAGACAGTAAGAAAACCTAAAACCCCCTGCCGGAACAGACGAAAACAGTAGAGACGGCTCCTAGAAAACAGTAGGAATAACAGAGCCAAACCGGAGAAAGTTATAAGACAGTAAGAAAACCTAAAAATGCTCCCGCCGGGATTTTCATCTTTACGATTTTGAACCCGGGTCCTCAGAGTGAGAGTCTGATATCCTTAGACCATTTCCCGCTAAACCGAGAAATGTTTGACCGGTCTAGACGACGGGAGCAAATGTTTCTATTTAAGACATAAGCAATTAAAAAACTATTGGGAAAAAACAAAAAAATTAGGCTGCCTTTTTGTATTGAGCGTGCTCAGGAAGTTTACCTGCATATAGTGTGGTACTGCAGCTACGACATACCGTTCCCCTATAACCTGGTCTTCCGCATTTTGGACAGTAGACAACTGATGTACCTTTCCAAGGTGTCGCTGCCCTGTAAGCAGCCGCGCCTAAATCAGCAGCGAGTTGTTCAACTCTAGCAGACCAAGGCTCTTGTTCATAGCCGTGTCTTCTTGCAGCAAAGCGCGTTGCAACATCACGTATAGTCCATGAAGTCGGCCACAATGGAAGCGGGGTATGCCATGCGAATAAGAGCGGATTGAACCAACCATAAACAGCGTTTTGTAATACACCGAAACCTCGAATTTCCTGATCGTATTTCATGGCGAGAGCTTCGGCTGCTACTGTTCTTCTCACAGTAGAACGATGGGCTTGTTGTTCTATTTCTTTGTCGAATAGATAAACGGCATCACGGGTTCTCCACAGGTAAGATGCTGCGGCTTCATCGAGTTGCAGTTCGTAACGATAGTTATGATAGCTCACACCTGGGTTTGCCATACCAGTCCTTGCGATTGAATCTACACCGCTTCTACGATAGTAAATATCTTGTGGTGCTTGTCTAAGGCCTTTCATTATTTCATCGCCTGACAAGTGTTTGTAATCAGTCGCGCTTTCCCAAACCTTTAGTTTTGACAGTTTGCCTGTGCCTAATATGTTAGATACGCTTCTCAATGCTTCGAGCGGTCTTGCATCAGTGTATTCAAACGGCTTCAAAGCATCTGCTTGGTTAACATCCCATCTCGACGGATAACCTTGCATAGCTGTTTGTATACTTCTGAACATATTTACATAAGGTCTGTGAAGTTTTGCCGCTAAATCCATAGGCCAACCATAGAATGCATAGAACATCGCATACTCCGGCCCTGTCATGGTAGCTCGGACATAATCCTTAATGCTACCTAAAATATGACCAGGCCCGTGGTGGAAAGCGTGTTCTGTTACTTGTATCAATCCTTGTGATGGCGTTGTTCTTATTGATCTATCGATTGCCCACGCCCACGCTTGGTGGAATGCCCAGTGCGCTCTGGCAACTTCGTTGTATGCGGATATTTCTGGTGCGCTCATATCACGGATTTTATGAACATTGGCGATCCAGTTCATACTCATTCTGAGGGAGTGTTCTTTAAGATATTCAGAAGTAATAACGCTGTCGTACAATGCATCAACCACCTGCCTCGAACCAGCGAGCGTGGTTTTCACGAAGTAAGAACCAAATTCGTATCTGAGATTTCTGAATAGCGTATTGGCTATCTTTGCTTTCTCGTTTTCAACCCCGAACATTCGTAATATTTGTGGAGCAATTTCCGTTGTTTCTTTTACCGGTTTTACTTCAAGACCGGTGTCTCTCCAATATTTCATATAATCTAAGGTGTTTCGTCCGTACGAAGAAACCAAAGCAGCGTATATTTTTTCTTTTTCATAGTTATAACCTCCTTCTCTTGCCCATTTCCTAACGTTTTCCATATAGTTATCCCAATCAGCTCCTGGTTGCACCTTGCTTCTGGTTAAACGTTGGTATTCTGCTTGCAAGTCAGCCCTTCCGTATTTAGTAAAGTCAATGACAACATCCTCGGCGACAAATTTATTCCATCTGCCTTTGTTGTCTCTTAATGCAACTTCACCGTATACTTTATCTGCTATGCTGAGAGCCATGCCTTTTCTGTAATAAGCATAGTCGCCCTCGTAAAGTTGTACAAGAGCGCGTGGCGAATTGAGAATGTCGTTAAAGGTAACCGGGTTTTTCATCTCATTTATGAATTCGTTTTTGTAGCGAAGGGCTATGTCATTCCTGAATTTCTTCAGATCTGTCGGGTCGTTTGCGTTCATGTTTTTAACGAAAAATAAATCCGGATGATTGTCTAGAACTACCTTATCTTTTATCGCCTTTTCATAGAATCCCAAGAGCACGCCATAGTAAAACGCTGCCCTCTCAGGAAGTTTTCCATAAGCGTCTTGGCAGAACTGCGAATTAAATCTCTGTTCGTAATCCTGTTTCATATTGTCTATTACCCATAACTTTTTCGCTTCTCTTGTCCTTTGTTCAACAGACCATCCTTTTGAACCTGGCATCCTATCAAGTTCTGCTTCTATAGATGGCTTTAACGGTGGGACATTGCTTCGCGTGAATCTTGACTCTACCCATTGTCCGATCGCGAAGTTTTCTCTTGGATCAAGCGCGCCGATCCAATGTCTCTTCATATCTACTTTGAACCATTCTGCCGCAGGCCCGATCGCTTTTTGATCTTCCCAGAAAACCATCCTGCCCAATCTGTCTCCTTTCAATCTTTCGCTATCTGGTGGCAATCTTTTTTCGCCATAGAGCATTTCCAGCAATTCTTTTATATTGGCTTTTTCAGGCGGTTTTCCATATTGCTTCATGAACCAACCGCGACCTTCAGGAGTCATCAAATCGCATATAGTGTATCTTATTCTCGCCTCTATCTTGCGCAATTCGTTTTCGTTTCTCATAAATTCCGGAAGCTCTTTTATGTTGCTTGTTGGATTAAGACCGATCAAACGATTGATGCTGTCTAACCACGCGCGTTGAAGGCCTTCTTTCAATCCGCCTTTCAAGTAGCCGTTTTCACCATCCCATAACATAGTTCTTAGAACCATCGTTTCCCAGATATCGCTGCCGTTTATCGAATTCCTGCCTAAAACAGAATAGAATCTATCGCTCGTATTTGCCTGATTCACGCCCGCTGCTGCCGCAAGCTTTTCGTGTTGCGCCAAGAATTCGTGCAAAGCGATGAACTTGAGATAACCGTCTTCCTTGCCGTACATCCTGTCGATTGCGTTAAGCCTGTCCAAAAACTTGAACATCTCAGGATCTATCCTTGCGCCGTATTTTTGAACAAGCGCGGTTAATTGGGATATTTTTTCATCAATGCTGATTTTGCCTGTTAGTATAGAAGCCAATTCTTTTTCCATAGCCTGTATTCTAGCGGCATTTTTTGCATAACCGCTCTTTTCAAGAATATCTATGTCTTTAAGGGCAAACTCGAGTATATCTTTCTCTGTTAGCGCAAAGTTCACGCCAAGCGCTTTATAACCTTGTTTCAATAGATAAACTACTACATTTGATTTCGTTTCGTTTAACAACTGTTCATAATGCCTTGCCATTTTTTCGTCTATTCTGACTTTTTTGCCGACTTCCATACCTGCTGAAGGCGGAGTTACTAATTGTTTTGCCAATCTGGCCGCTGCACCCTCTCCTGCAGCTGTCGATTTTATTCTTGCCATTGCAGTCGGACTTATAGTTTCTATAACTGCCCGAGCAGTACCTCTCGCTAATTCTGGGGCAGTTTTTACCATTTCTTTTGTAACTGATTTCATTGTCCTGCCTGTTCTTATTATGGAGCCAATACCACCAGTAATCGCAGTTGATATGTTATTATATCTGTTCGGACCAACCGCGGTGTTCACAAATCCTACTATCTTTTTACCAATTTTACTGCTCGGCGTGCCACCTAAATAGCTCATACCATCCAGCATTCTTTGAGTTAACAAAACATCTTTGATAACTGCGGCTGTATGAGCAGAAGCACCGCCTTGGGCGGTCATTGCAGCCAATATCGACGCTACTGTCTGGTGCTCTTTATCACCATATTTAGAAGGTAATTTAGACAGTAGATGTTTTATGTCAGAATATTTCTTACCACTTGAGAATGCATGTAATGCAAGCGCTTCAAGCACCCTTCTTTGTTCTGGAGGGGCATTCAATTTATCAATATCTGCTTTGGCCTTCCTCCAATCTGACGAGTATTGATAATTCTGAGAAAGCCTGTCAACAGTGGCTTTCAACGCAACCCCAGCTGCTGCAAGTTTTCCTGCTGCAGCTTTCTTCATTTCCTGATAACCATAAGGCAAAAGGATTTGACCGCTCGCAGTAAGACCCTTCGGTGATGGCAATCTCGGCGTTGTTATATCAAGAAGAGACATTGGGGATTTTCCGGAGAAATACATAGAAGCCAATAACAGGCCAAGAATAACGGATAAACCTAAGCAAGCAGTAGGCTGCTTGTTTGCTGCTGCTCGAATACTTTCAGTTATTTGAGTATAAAGCACATCGATTAAATTGACGCTCACATCAGAAATTTCTATTGCCCTTGGCTCTACGCTTACTATATATGATTGATATTGATCGGTTTCGTTTTTTATCAGAACCGGTTGATTGTTGTCTAAATATGTAATCAAAACTTTTGTTTTTATGCCGCGGTAGAGAGAATCTGGAACTTTGCAGTTAACTTGATAGATCAAAGTACCATACTGATCGTTTTGCACGCCCGGTCCACTGGCTTTTAGTCCGTTAGCACCTCCGCAGTCAACTATTGGTTCATAGTTAGCACTCGTAGGATTGTAAATCGCAAAACCAATCGTTGCGTTTTCTATTGAACGATAAAAAACACTTGCAGCACCCAAACGCTGCTGTGATTGTGCTACTATACATTCATCTTTTGTATGATAAATATTATTTGGATAAGATTGCTGATCGCACATTGCTCTTACATCCCGCAGTATCTTATCTGCTTCATCTCGTTGTTGTTGAGATATAGAAGTCCTATTTAACAAAGGCACGATTATGGTCACTGTGATATTTTCGCCTTTATCGCCGCTTTGATTTATCAAAAACATGCCCGAGACTGCTTGAATGTCTTGGCTTTGGCCAGTTGACGGCTGGGCGCCTGATCCAGATGCTTGCGCGGTTATAAGAGAAACTAACAACAACGCAACAAAACAAAATGCATATATGTTTTTCATAAATAACACCTTTACTGTGATAATAGAGTTTTTGGCTATTTATAAATATTGTGGTTTGTCGATAGATTTAAAACTACAAATACTACAATATATGTAGTGATTTTATGAAAAACAACCCTTTTACGCCGTGGGGAATGCCCAAGGCCATTATGGATAGAAAGACAGAACAGAAACTTATAATCAATTTTTTGAGCCAAGTAGCAAGCGGTAGCAGTTGGTTTCTTTTGATTATCGGTGGGATTGGAACTGGAAAAACAACATTATTAAGGTTTGCAAAACAAGAAGCAGAAAAAGAAAAACTCCCAGTGTGTTTTTTGAAGATTCACAAAAACAGCGACAGGAAAGAATTGATAAAAAACTTGAAAGTAGAGATAAACAGAATCGTGAGAGAATTTGAAGAAAACGGTAATATTGAAAAAAACGCTGCCGAGAGTTTCATAAGCGCGAAAAGCGCTGACCTTGATTGGATTATAAAAATGGCAAAAAAATTACTCAAGACAGGGCTGGTAATAATAATATCGCAGATGGACAACTGCAAAAAACCGCAAAGCGTGATAGATGAGATGGCGAGTATTGCCGAGAGAGAAAAAGAAGTTGGTTTTATCGTTTCATCGACAAAGAGATTGCGCCCGCCGCTTGGGTGTATGCTCACAGAATTAAAAGCGATAGAAGAACAGGATTTTAGGGAATACATAGAAAAGATGACAAAAAGCGAGGAAGGAATGCCGAAAGTCGGCGAGGAATGCGCGCGGGTACTCTATCAAGAGAGCGGTGGAAACCCAAGATTATTGCAGTTCTTGTTGTGGTATTTATACGAGAATGCCCACGAAGGCGAGCAAATAATCACAAAGGCGCATTACATAAGTTCAAAAAAAGCGATATTGTCTATGCTTGCTAACGAATGGTTCGGTGCTCTTTATGCAGACGCTTCGCCAGCTGAAAAATCAGTTTTAAAGCAACTCGCGCTAAGCGGCGAGGCAACAGTAACAGAAATCGCGAGGGCGATAAAGAAAAACGAGGGCCCTACCGCAACATTGCTTCTTCGACTTTTGGAACGAGGAGACGTAATAAAGGTAAAACGGGGTGCGTACAAGCTATTCGCTCCGCTTTATGCTTCTTTTATAGCAGAAATGTAAATTAAACAATCAAAGAAAACCATAAGAGCGCAATATACTTTCTATGTTTCCTGCTTCTTGCTCTTTTATGCGGTAGGTTATGTGCAGTATAGGTATTGCAATATTCACTACTCTCTTGAGATTTATCGGGGTCGCCGAAACCACTACTTCAGCATTGCTTTTGTTTATGCTTTCTTCCAAGTCGCGCAACTGCTCGCCGTAATAGCCAAGAGCGGGCATGACCTCGCGGAGATGGTTATACTTCTCGAATGCTTTTTTTATGCTGCCCACTGCGCACTCTCGCGGGTTTATGATAACCGCGCCTGCCTGCTTTGCATATTTGTAGCCTGCGCCAAAAGGCATTTCGCCGTGAGTCACTGTCGGTCCGTCTTCTATTACAAGTACTTTCTTTCCCTTGATGTCTATTTGCTCATCTGCTATGAGTTCAAGATCAGTTGCAATCACCTTTGCCGAGGGATTGTATTTTTTTACAGCTTCAGCGATCGCATTCGCGCCCTCAGGGTTCTCGCTCTTCTTGTTTATCACGACGACATTTGCCATCCTAAAGTTTGTTTCGCCAGGATAGTAAAGCGTCTCGTGTCCTGCGCGCAAAGAATCCGCGACAACAAAGAGAAGATCTGGTTTGTAAAAAGGATAATCGTTGTTTCCCCCATCCCAAATGATTATGTCAGCTTCTTTCTCAGCTTTTCTCAATATCTTCTCGTAATCCACGCCTGCGTACACTACCGCACCGTTGTTTATGTGAGGTTCGTATTCCTCTCTTTCTTCTATCGTGCAGTTATGCTTGTCAAGATCAGCAAGGTTCTTGAATCTTTGCACAACTTGTTTTTCCAAATTGCCATATGGCATCGGATGTCTGATAACGACGAATTTTTTTCCAGAATTTTTAAGCACTTCGGTTATCTTTTTTGTTAGCGGACTTTTTCCGCTCCCAGTTCGCACCGCGCAGATGGCGATAACCTTTTTCGAACTTTTCAGCATAGTGTCTTTCGGGCCGAGAAGAACGAACGATGCGCCAGCAGCCTGCGCTCGCGAAGCAAGATGCATAACGTATTCGTGAGAAACATCTGAATAAGAGAAATAAACCTCGTCAACATCTTGTTGTCTTATTATCTCTTCCATCTTGCTTTCTTCGTATATCGGAATGCCTTCCGGGTAATATCTTCCGGCCAATTTCTGCGGATATTTCCTTCCTTCGATGTTTGGTATTTGTGTTGCAGTAAATCCGACGACGTTGTATTGCTTGTTCTTCCTGAAATAAACGTTAAAATTGTGGAAGTCTCTTCCAGCAGCGCCCAATATCAAAACATTTCTTTTTTTCACAAAAACACCTCCTAGTACATTCTCTATTAACCTCTTTATTACATCTCTCTATTACACCTCTTTATTATGCCTCCATACTCTATCTACTCCAAGAAATGCATGAGATACATAAACACCAGGCCAACTAAGAAAACGAAAAAGCCGATTAGCTTTTTTTGATTGTTTTCTTTATGCAGTTCTGGAATGAGATCAGAAGACGCTATATAGATAAAGCCGCCGGCAGCAAAAGGAAGGACATAATAGGAAAGGGCTCTGGCAGTATCAAAGAAAAAATAAGCAGCGATACCGCCAATTAAACACGACAACTGCGCCAAAAGAGAATTTTTCAACGCTGTTTCGCGCTTGATGCCGCCATAAACCTGCACACCGAATATGCCCAATTCCTGCGGAATCTCGTGGGAGATGATCGCGATAGTGGTTGCTATGCCGACTGGAATTGAAATTAGGAACGACGCGGCTATTATGATTCCGTCTATAATGTTATGCAAAGCATCACCGATGAGGACAAGATAGCTGAAGGCGTGCATTTTGCATTCCTCGCAAGAATGCCAGTGCAATGCGACTTCGAGAATTAAAAAAACGACAAAGCCAGTTACTGCCAAAACCATCACTAATAGGAAATCTCCGATATTTTCGCTCGCTTCTGGAAGGAGGTGGAAAAAACCGCCTCCGATAAGAGCGCCTGCTGCAAAAGCAACCAAGGCAAATGAAAGAAACTTCATCGTCTTGTCGTTTTGTATTGCGAGGGTAACAGCACCAGAAAGCCCTACCAGAGAATCAAAAATAAGCGCAGCGATTATCCAAAACAAAATTTCCATAAAATCACCCATATGGGCCTTCGCCCATTTAACCTTATGAACAAAAACCTCCCAACGCAGAAACCTATGAAGGATTATCGGACATATCATTAATAAATCTTAGCTTGAAGAGGCAGAAGAAATAATTACTGGACAGCCTACTGTCAGTTTTCCAACCGACAGATTTTTATTCATTTTCGGATTTACTGCAGTGTTCAAATATCAAGCCGGTGTTTTCCACTCTTATATTGAGCAATTTTATATTTGGCATTGCGCTCAGAATCGCCCGGACTTTGTTTTCGCTTTCCTCATTTGTGCATATGGCCGCAATGCTGTCACCGCCACCCGCGCCAGGCAGTTTGGCCGCCAAAGCACCACCCTCTTTGACCAATCGTTCTATCAGCAGGGTTGACTTTGTTGGCTCTATTTCTACACCGCTTTTCTCACCGAGTTCCTTTGTGAGCAATCTTCCCTCGTTAAAATAATAAGCGAACTTTTCATAATCCCTTTTTCCGAAAGCATCTATTGCACGTGTGTTTGCATCGTTGAGTTTCTTCATCAACTGCGAATACTCGTCCAAATGCTGCTTCTTGAACTCCATGACTTTTTTTACCAATGCAGAGGTCGAAGCGCTCTCCCCTAAAAAGTTTCCAACGACTATTCGGAAGTCTTCTGGCCACTCAACTGCCTTTATCTCGTAATCCCATTTTTTATCTATTATTTTGGCAATATCGTTTTCGTTTATATCGATGATGGAGGGCGAATAACGAACATATCTTATGGTGCCATATGTGGCTGCAGCAATGTCAAAGCCAGAGCCAACTTTTCCTTGCGCAGCCGAGTGCGCAAACTGGGCGATCTTGTGGATTGTTTCCTTGTCCGTTATGCCATAAAGAGCGAAAATGCAAGCAGTAGTCGCAACGGTAACTGCAGCACTCGACCCCAAACCGCTCTTTCCGCCTTCCACAGAAAACTCTGCGTCGCTTACGGTTTTTATTTTCAGCGGTTTTACATCAAACCCCTTTGCTTTTAGGTACTTCCCTGTAGCATCTATGACCGAAAGCAAAAATTTCATCTTCTGCTTGTCGTCTTCGCCCATCTCTGAGATCTTTTTCTTTACAGAGAACTGGGGACATTCAATCATGGTTTCCTTAGCGAAATCCGCTTCCGCATGAACGCGCGCGTTCACAGCGCTTACCAACGAAACGTTCGGCCTCTCTAATACCGAATATCCACCTATCCAAAGAATCTTACCCGATGCAGATGCCTTGATTATTAAATCACCCTTTTATACTTTCAAATGTTCTTCTAAAAGTCTCACGCCATCGCCCACCTTGCACACAATATTTTCTTCTATACCATTTGCCTTCAATATTGCTATCGCATCATCTACATATCTTTCCGTTGTATAGAGATGCGGGTTCGGGCCTGCATCAAAAGTGTATGCAATGACATTCTCGCCTTTCTTGATGTTAAATTCTATAACGCTTTCCATAATTGCTTTTGCAGTATCGTTGAGGTAAATTATCGGCGGATAAGTGTCGAGCATTACAGCGTGCATGTTGTTGCTTTCTCGCATTATTATCTCGGCCAACTTGTTAAAGTCCTTTTTCTTTATTGCATCTTCAGCCAAAGCCAAGCGCTCGTGGACATGCGCGAGCCTTGCCTCGTAAAGCGTCGAAGTCTTAACGGTTTCCGCCATACCTGCCCGCGAGCTTACCTTCTTTTCTTTTTTTGTCAATAAGCCAATCACGTTTCTTATCTCTGGCCAATGTTCTTTTGGCGCAACCTGCACTGCAATCGAGTCGCTACCATCTGCTTTTTTGCCCATCTCCCATTTAACAGCACCACCATAAATCGAGCGAATTGCACTCCCGCTTCCCTGCCTTGCAAGGATGGAAATCTCTGCCATAGAAAGGTTAAGACCTGCCGCCTTTGAGGCTGCGGCTGCCAATGCCGCAAATGCAGATGCAGAAGAAGCCATACCCGCCGCTTTTGGAAAAGTATTCTTAGATATAACTTTAGCTCTGCTTTTTATTCCCGCTTTCTTCCTTATCAAATCTAAGAACTCGGTTACGCGGGCGGTTTCTTTTTCGTTCGCTTTTTCATTGTTTATGTAAACAATATCTCGGTCATAAGAATCGTCAAATTCAACCGTCGTTTTAGTCTGCAGTTGGTCGTCCATCGTAAAAGAAAGCGAACTGTTTTTCGGCAATATCAGTTTTTCGTCCCTTTTTCCCCAGTATTTTATTAATGCAATATTAGAATTGGCTACTGCGGTTGCCTTCATTAAACCACCGCTAACCCCGTTATTTGATAATATTTTTAAATAGTTGTAGATTAAATCTTGCCGCGACCGGTGATATTATGCCAACATGTCCGGAATGTCATATTCAGAAGGGATTGTATTCTCTGCTTAAGAAGCAGAGTGATGGAACGTGGGTATGCGAAATCGCAGGCCACAAATTCACTAGAGATAAAGAGGGCTATTTTCACGCTATGAAATAAAATGAAAAGCGAGCTTTCAACTCTGATTGATGGGATAACAGAGTAAGGCCACGGCCGAGATTCTCCTCTCCTCGTTCGAATCTCAGCATGAGGTTTTCGAACTACAATTAAGACATTAAGGCCACGGCCGAGATTCGAACTCGGGTCTAGGGCTGGCTGTGGTTTGCTCGCGAAAAGCAAACCTCCACAGGCCCCCATGCTCACCACTACACCACCGTGGCCAGAAGGACACGGGCTTTGAACGAATTGTCGTTCAAAACATCTGAGCTTACGAAGTAAGCGAAGAGATGTGAACGAATCGTCGTTCACAACAACCGTGGCCGAAAAATGAAATCTATTAATATTAGTAGAAAAGTTTAAAGATATTCTATTAAAAAAAGATATGGTGGTCGATTTATGGTATCGTTAGATAAGGCGATTATCGCATCTTACGATAAAAACGGAGCCCATTTTGAGCTCTACGTAGATCCTGATGCGGCTTATGCGTATAAAGAAGGACGAAAACCAGACCTAAAAAACATATTGGTTTCAGAAGAAGTTTACGAAAACGCTAAAAAAGGCGAGCGAGCAAAAGCGAGCGATATCCAAAAAGTATTTGGGACTACGGATATAATGAAAATTCTGGAAGTTGTTCTAAAAGAAGGCGAAGTTCAATTGACCACAGAACAAAGAAGAAAAAAACAGGAAGAGAAGTATAAGCAAATCGTCGCCATCATCGCAAAGGAGGCAATAGACCCAAGAACAAAACTTCCCCACCCGATAAACAGAATAGAAGCTGCGTTGGAACAGGCCCGAGTGCATATCGATCCATTCAAAGACGCGCGAGAACAGGTTAAGGACATAGTAAAAGAATTGGTTGCAATCCTACCTATGAAATTTGAAAAGATAAAAATTGCTGTTAAGGTTCCGCCAGAACACGCGCACCGCTGTTATGGAACATTAAAAAGTTATGGCATAATGCAAGAACAGTGGCTTTCAGATGGAAGTTTGATTGTTGTTGTTGAAATCTTCGCTGGCATGCAAGGCGAATTTTTGGACAAATTAAACAAGCTAACTTCAGGAAACATAGAAACAAGGGTGCTTGAAAAGTGAACGAAAAATTTTTTGGCGTGTGGGAGCATAACGGTCAGCTTCTCACAAAAAACCTTGACAAAGGAAAAAGGGTTTACAACGAAAAATTCGTTGAGATAAAAGGCGCGGAGTATAGGACATGGAATCCTTACAGGAGCAAGTTGGCCGCAGCGATAAAAAAAGGGCTGAAAAATTTTCCTTTTAAAAAAAATACGAAGGTTCTTTACCTTGGCGCTTCAACAGGCACTACCATCTCCCATCTTTCTGATATAATTACCGAAGGCGAGATATATGCAGTAGAGATCGCAGCGCAGATGATGAAGCACTTGCTGGATATATCGACAAAAAGGGAAAACATCATTCCGATACACGCAGATGCGAGACTGCCCGAAGAATATAAGGAAGTGGGCGAAGTCGATGTCATTTACCAAGATGTAGCGCAGCCAGATCAAGACGATATATTAATAAGAAACGCAAAGATGTTTCTCAAAAAAGGCGGTATCGCAATGCTCTGCATAAAATCCCAAAGCATTGATGTTACCACAAAACCAAAAGAAGTTTTTGACAAGGTAATAAAAAAACTCGAGCCGCATTTCGAGATTCTCGAGCAGATAAAATTGGAGCCGTTTGACAAGGACCATTTATTTGTCGTGCTAAAATTCAAAGGAGAATAAACACGAAGTGCGATAAAAAATTATCGATTGCTATTTGAACTTCACCATGCTACTTAGATCACTTTCGCCCTTTTTTGGCTTACTGCTTCTCTTAGGGCAAAAAAGCCCGCGCACCCAAAAACCCTGAGGTTAACCTCCGGTGAATTGATTTATTTACGCCCTTTTTTGGCTTACTGCTTCTCTTAGGGCAAAAAAGCCCGCGCACCCAAAAACCCTGAGGTTAATCTCCGGTTTTTTTTGATTTTTTTTCGCCCTTTTTTGGCTTACTGCTTCTCTTAGGGCAAAAAAGCCCGCGTTCCCGTTTTTTGGCTTACTGCTCCACTGAGGGCAAAAAATAGGGCTGTAAAACCCTGAGGTGGGACTACGGTTAATAGATTATTGTTCGCGCTTTTTCTTTTAGAAAAAGAAAAATGGCGAGGGTTTCACCCGAAAAGAAAAACATAAAATTTCGCCCTTTTTTGGCTTACTGCTTCATGCCTTACCCAGCAGCTTAGCACCTCAAAAAAACAGAATGTGGCGAGATCAGGTTAAAAGAACACCATTTACTATTCCGTCTTGTCCGACCCTGTTCGTGACTTTGACTTTGCCGATCTCGGTCTCGATTACCGCTCCTTTTGTTATTATGTTCATACGAACGTATTCTGGATTATGACTCTCGAGAACTCGCAGGATCTTTACTTTCTTTACACCATTCTCTGTCGCCACGTTCGCGAATGCAGCCTTCTTTAATTTTGGTGTCTTTCCTCCGCCTCTTGTTCTCCTTGTCTCGCGAACTTCCTTGTCAGCAACTTTTGTTGCTGTAAATACCCCTCCTACGTGCGCCAACTTTTTGTCCATTGACTTTACGCGCTTTGCGCCTGTTCCTCGGCGAACTTTTTTAGTCTGCGGTTTGTGATACTGTTTCATTACTATCCCTCCTAATTTGTTAAAACATATTATAACATCAGATTTTAAATTGTTAGTATAAGGGCAGCGACAATAAACGTTTTAAATTTCATCAGCGGATTATGAAAGATGCGCGTGTTTGTCGGAACTTCTGGATGGGCTTATGAATGGAACAAAGGAGGAAACTTTCAGTGGTACACAGAAAATTCCGGACTGAACGCAGTCGAGATCAACGCGAGTTTTTATCGTTTTCCTTTTCCAAGCCAGGTTAAAGGATGGGCGAAAAGAACTCGGGAGATAAGATGGGCTGTAAAAGTGAATAGATTGATTACGCACGTCTTCAAATTCAACGAAGAGGCAAAACGAGCTTGGAAAAGGTTTGAGGAGATCTTCGCACCATTGGATAAAAGCATAGATTTCTATCTCTTCCAGCTTCCTCCAAATTCTGCTCCGAGCATGGCTGAAAAAATCGCAAGTTTCGCAGAATTCACAGGACTCGGCAATAGGTTTGCGCTCGAAGTAAGAAACGAAGAATGGTTTTCTTCGAAAAATTTGGAATTGGCAAGAAAAAACAAGATAACTTGGGTCTCGATAGACGCGCCGAAATTCCCGCGTGAAATTTTCAAAACAACAGATTTTATTTACCTAAGGATGCACGGGCGGGAAAGCTGGTATTCTTATAACTATTCAAGAGAAGAATTGGAAGAAATCGCAGAAAAAATAAAAAAATCAAAGCCAAAAGCAGCTTATGTTTTCTTCAACAACGATCACGATATGCTGAATAACGCGCGAGAGATGAAAAAAATATTAGAAAAATAACGAACTAAGAAACTTGTTTGGTTGTTTCCATAATCTTTTTACTTATAGTACTTCTCGTATTTATTATAGGGCGTGTTTTGGTTGTTATAAGAACCGTTTAAGACGCTGTTTAATTCCATCCAAGAAGGACAGGATGCTTGCGGGCAATTAGAATTCAACCATATGTAATATCTCAAAACTTGCAGACCACCATTAGCATAAAAATAGAAACTGCTTCCTGTTCCCTCATTCTTGCTTATGCAATTTACGAACCAGATGAAATCTTTTGGGCTGTCTGGGCCATAATAACAAAGGTCCTCGCTTATACTACATGTGCTTGTGCACGCCTCTTCCTTACTGCTACTCATACATGTACCGTTACTAGCAAGAGTACAAGTCACATTGCTTCCTTGGTAAGCATCTATTAAACATTTTCCAACAGTCCTATAAGATTGACCAGTACACCACTGTTTGTTAAAAATATTACTAGCGTTTGCATCCCATAATCCTTTATACTTATAGACACCGATCAATGCTTTTAAGGTATTTACCTCGTCAGGATCAGACTTATTTAATGCAACAGCTCTCGCATCTCTCTCGCTCTCTTGTATGAACTTAGCTAATTTCGCTGTTCCCCAGCACGCAGCATTACTGACATTAAACGGATTGAATGTGCTACCGCACGTCGCATTCGCGCCTGCGATATCTTCCTTTCGCCCGTTGACTTTAGCGTCTTCAAAATACTTGTGGTTTTCATTCTTCTCATCCCAAAATGTATAAGGACTTTCCAAAACCTGCATTAAGCCAAAAGCTACATAGGTACATGGAAGAACGTCCTCGTCATTTTGGGTTACTGACTTTATTTTCTCAAACTTACAGTCACCTTCTGGATCTTCAATATATTCATAACCGATCATATAATTACCAGGAACAGCATCAGAGCACTGCCCTGCTGGAGTTATTCCTGATGCAAGTGCCTTCGAAACAGCACATTTATCAAATCCGCTTTCTGTTGCGACAAGCGCTCTTACTAACATCGGATCAACATTAAAACGTGAAGCGTAATAATCAAGTTCAGAATAATTGCTACACACATCACTTATTCCTCGCTTTACTGCGTTATTTGATATTTTTTGGTTCGGGTTCATGCCTTTGCCCAACACGCTAGACCCGCCGGTATTCTTAAAAACGTCAGTCAGGTTTCTTCTTTCTGATATGCAACTACTACAAGTCCAATACTGCTCTGCCTGCTTACTATCAAGGTTTGGCGTTTTCGGATTTAATATATCCAATATCTCTCCTGAAAAATCTCTTGAATGAAGATAAAAACTTGGCATAACTTGATCTTCGCCGCCACCGCAGTCAGCTGCGTTGTTATTCGGGAATCTTATTAGCGGGTCTGGAATCGCTAAAGTAGTCGAACCATTATATTTCGTGGTCGTGTATTTTTGGCAGTTACCGAACCACGCCCTTTTCAGCATATCTGATCTCATAACACCGCAGTTAACACAGTTAAGCGGATTTGAAAAACTGCTCGCATCTGGCGAATAAAGCGCTATTCCAATTACGCCGTATTTCATCAACATCGCTATGCCATTTGAGAATATCGAATTATAGGTATTCACTGCCTCGACTTCTGTCCAATTGCACGTTCCGCTCGCGTCAGGTTGGCCAACATCTATGAGAACGTAAGGAATTATCGAGGCGATGCTGTAGTTGTTTCGAGCGTACTGCGAGAAAGCCTTTGCCTCGAATAACATTCTGTTGCCATTGCAACTGGCATTTGCATAATGCGAATTTAAACCATATGCCAATAAAACGAACTTCGACAGTTCTTCCTTGGTATATTTTCGTTCGAGCTTATCCATTACTTTGTTAAGTCCTTCATAATCACCTATCTTCGGAGCGATACCAACGAAACAATAAATCTTTGGATCGTTCGGATCAGACCAATCATTACACCAACTATTTATAGTATCTACCTGATTAGCAACGCCGTCAACGATCGTAGCATTGCTCGAATTAAAATCCATCTCTGTTACTATCACGACCGGACCAACAGGACCGTTTTTCTGTGCTGCGCGAATTAGCGTTCCTTCATTACCAAGCGTGTAAGCGATCTGTTCAGTTTTCGAAATATCTATGTTTTCTCCATTGCTGTATAATATATAAACAGGCAAAACGCTTTTGTCCAATAGGCAAATCGCCCTATTCGGATCAACATCATCGTACGGTTTTTGCGGTCCACCTATCAACCATTGAACAGCCATTGATAGTTTATCGTTGCACAGTGTGTTTGCTGCGGCATAATCTGCAAACGATGGACCTTGCCCTATCATAAACGAACGGATTGAATAATTCGAACTGAGGTTGCGGGACGATGACGTGTTCAGATAATCCATAAATCTCGTCCGATTGCATTCGTTATCGAATTTACAATAACCACCTGCAAGAGAACTAAACACAGGCCAGATAGAAGGGCCTTTTTTGCAGACCATACAGCTGCAGTTTCCCAGTTGGCATTCTTTCGCAGGCGAAGCGATCTCTTCCCAATTCAAATTCTCTGCATAGCCCTTAGAGAAAGTTTGAAAACCACCGACTTGCTGAATACAGCCAGAAAGTAATAAAACTGCGATAAACAGACTAAAAATAATTATTTTTGTTTTCATCTATGCCACCGCAAAGCAATTGATATTAGTAATAAGCGCTTAAAAATGTAGCGATGATTTTTGTTTTTTAAGTTTAATTTATATGTAATATATTCTTATCCACTACCAATAACATTTTAAAATATTTTGTTGTATAAAATTAAACTATGAGACAAACAACTTTTAGTAGTTTAAACAATGGGAAGAGAGAAAATAAAAAAATAAAAAATAGAAACATAGAACCGCTCTTAGAACAGGACATTAACATTAGCAAGCTTATTGCAGAAAAGATGAGCGGGGCAACAACTTCGGAAGAGGCACTTAATATAGTCGCGCATATAATTATCGAAAATTTCTTCTCGAAAAAGGATAGTGATTCCATTTTCACAGCAAAAAGAGCGTGCGTAAACGCATTAAAAAGAAACATGAGCGTAGAGAAGATTATTGAGTTAGTAAAAAAAGCGAAGAATCCTGAACATCTTAATTATCTAATCGAAAAGGAAATAACCGGCGAAGTGAAAAAGAGAACTAATGTTTATTTAACAAAAAAAGAGATCGCGATATTGAGAGAAGTTTTTTTCTTGAAGAATGACGAGATAAAAATGTTGCGCAAAGGTGAGTTACCTCAAGAGAGAAGAGATGAACTTTACGACGAAGTCGAGGACGTGATGAAAAAAATAGATTTCACTTCCTGCCTAAAAGGAATGATAGACCCGCAAAAGAATGCGCAAAAATTCGCGTTTAATGTTTTGTTATTGCGTTGGGGATTGGATGGCGCGGTACCAAGAGACCTGAAAGAATTGGCGAGCAGGTATAGCAACGAATGCTACGGTGACAAGTTACATATGTTCAACGAGTCGAAAATTAAGACGATTATAGAGAAGATACTAGACAGGATATTTGAGTATCACTTGGACAATCCGGTCTTTAATATTACTATCCGCGGGTGATTATATACACGTTATAGCTCAAACAAAAAAGAAACCTGACGAGTTTGAAGAACGAGCTGCGCGTGTTGCTCGCGCGATGTTCAACAAGAATTTTGCTGTTACGTTGGCGCATTCACTCGCCAATAGATATTTTCCGAAGAAAGACGACTTGATAGTAAAAGATACAGAAAGCACAAGATTTGATGCAAAAAGAATAATCATAAACGCGTTGCAGGCTGGTGTTGATCCAATCGCACTTGAAGAACTTGCGAAAAAAGCGAATTCCGTATCTCACTTTAACAGCATGATCAATAACCACAGGGGAATCGAAAACAATGAAAGGAAGTCAAATAAGCCTTATATCGAGATAACAAAAAAAGAAGTTGAAGTGCTGAAAAAAGTTTTTCATTTCAGTGACGAAAAAATAGAGAGGCTAACCTTTGGCGAGTTAAGCCAAGAGGAACTGGATCTGCTTTACGATAAACTGGATATTATCGCAAGCAGAATAAAGATAGAGGAACTAAAAGAGAAAAATTCGCGCGATTTTATAATACAAGTAGTGACATTACGTTGGGGTTTGGATGACGGGATTCCTAAAAACAGGCGCATTATGGCATCTGAGTTAGGATTAACAGATAACAATCACAAGAAGATAAACGATGCGCTTTCTTTGGTGTTCGGTTCGATCCTGGATTATCACTCAGCCAGGCTAAACAAGTTCTAACCTGATTTTCGCTGACTGGTTAAACAAGGCAAAACATTATATATTTTATCTCTTATTTTTAACCCGTGGCTATTTATGGGCATCTTGAACTTTTTAAAAAACATTTTTAGCGGCGCAGGCAAGACTCCTGCAAAAAAATACAAATGTCCGAACTGCGGCGCAGACATAACGCTAGATATGGAGAGATGTCCAAAGTGCGGCGTTCGAATAAAATCAATGTTTAGGAAAAAATGTCCAAGATGCGGAACGCTAAATGAGATTGATGCTAAAAAATGCATAAAATGCGGTTATGATTTTGAAGCAGAAGCGCTCGAAATGAAAAAAACTTATTATGTCTGCCCGATATGCGGCTACAAGGCAGACTACTATATGACCGAATGTCCTTCTTGCGGAACAAAATTCGTTTGAAGTTATTTCTTATTCTTTTCGTCTGCTTTTTTCTCGCCTTGTTGCGGAGGTTCTCCGCAAGTACAGTGAAGAACAATATAAGATGGGTCTTCTGTTAGTTCTTTCGTGCAATTACAGTCAACAAAAGATAGATCTTCGCTCGGTCCTTTTTCTTTATTCTCATCGTCTTTCTTCGCAACTGTTTTTTCCTTATCTGGCTTCGCAGGTTCTCCGAAAATCTTTTTTAACTGTTTATACTGCTCATCAGTAAGACGCTGCGGGCAATTCTCATAGCATATCTTCGATTTTGAATCTGGCTGTTCGAATTCTCCTGTAAAGGGCAACACCTTCTTCACTTCGTCCAAAGAGGTGAATACTGGTTCTTTTTTTGCAGTGGCACAGTTTGTTTCAACGAGCAAAAGCGCAGCTAAACCAGCTATTGCAGCAGCTACTTTCTTTCGAATATTTTTGTCAGAGATAACCCTCTCTCTGTTTACTTCATCCTTTCTGTTTACTTCATTATATCTTATCTTTCTCATTTTATCACACTCTATTTGTTGTAATATATATTATTATATGGAAATATTTAAAAATATTAACCCAGTAAGCCCAAAATAGGCTACTCGGTAATTCGTTTCTCTAAAATAAAATATTCGTATAAAATAAACGAAAAAAAATTCCAACTCAAACCTACAATATTTTTAAGCAATTACCGGACAAATTAGATCTAAATTTTATCAGCACTCTCTTTTAGAACGAAAAACAGCGCAACGCCCAAAGGCAACTCTGCTTTTTCATTTGCCTTAAAAGGCCCAAAGGTCTGGTTAAGCATTTCAAAAGCAGGCACATCTTCCTTAAAAACTATCTCAACTGAGGGGCCATTTATCACTGCGTGTCGCATAGGTTCGAAAGTATCTATGTCGTTTACTATCTTTGCGACGAAACCAGTATCGCCGTGTATGCTGTTCGGAACTCTTATCAGCTTGCTCAGGTCATAGGTAACAGCAGGGTCGGCATTTATCGTCATAACCGCAAGATTGTTTTTCAATTCTTGTAATCGGTTGAGCAGTTCTTCCAAATCAAGCGAAGTTCTGCTCCAATTCCCTTGTCTTATGCCGTTTATGAATTCTTCGCGCTTTTCTTGTTTTGTGAAAATTCTTGAAATCCTCTCTGGTTCTTTGTTCAAGGTTTCTATGACCAACCTTGCCAAGCGACCGCTATAGCCGCCTTCTTCGGGCGTCGGCCCAATCAACTTTTGGATTTTCTTTTTGCCCTTTATCTCTTCCCAAGAAAAAAGATCCTTGATGTTCAATCCCTCGCCGCGGATGTAATTCATTATCTCCCTTCTTTCCTCGGCACCTAAGGATGCGTAATCCTCTGACCTCACGTGGACATGATAACCGCGATTCCCGGAAAATACGACGAGCATATCGTCTTTTTTTATTCCGAAATCCGCGATTAAAAAATCATCAATCAATCTCGCGACTTCCGAACGCATCTCATCAAGCCTGTGATAAACATCGTATTTTCCTTCACTGTGCATATCCAAGTCAAAAATCAGATCCGCCCCAAGCCATCCCTTTTTTTCTTGAGGCGTTGCAGAAGGAAAACGATAATAAGCGGCGGAGTGTGATACGAAGCGCGGGCAGTTGCTTACCAAAAAATTCCTCAATTGCTCGGTCGTTTGAAACGCAAGATGTCGCGCGTCTATCTTTTTATTGTTCCCTATTCCGAACTCCCTTTGGTCTATTCTTTTTATGTCAAACTCCGCTTGCGCATAATACTTGGATAGCACGCGCCTGACAAATTCCTGGTTTTTTGGGTTCATCATTTTTTTCTCCTCCACGCGAGGGGCGTCTTTATCCCGCAATTCGCCCTGCAAAGCCCTAAGGAAACCAGAGAAGAGCAGACCGGCACCTTGTATTTTCTCTTGCGCGCGTGTGTCACTTGGTAGCGCGTTATCTTTTCGGAAAAGTCCGGCAGGTTTGAATAGAGCGAAATTATCTCTTCATCACTCAGGCCTATGTTTATTAGATAGACGGCGAGAAACCAACGGGCGTGATGCGGCAGGTTGTGATGTTTTTTTATCTCGTCAACAAGATAGGAAACGCAGGGCGGATAATCATCTGGCGTCAAGGCAACGCTTTTCCTTTCCTCGAATTTCGGCATTTGCCTTTCGAGTTCTTCGATCGCCTTTTGCACAATATCAGGCGGATTTTTCAAGATCGGGACTTCTTCTACGTGTTTTCTTATTGCTTCTTCGATTATCCTCTTTTTTTCCTCGTCTTTTATTTTCACAAAACCGCTTCTTATCTGTCTCGTTATCAATGCGTAATGCCTGTCGCGCGGGGTGAATTTCAGGTATTGCGGTATAGCAATGTAATTGTCTTCCGTTATCGTAATGCCAAACTCTCTCATTATCTTTTCGATGTTCTCGTCGGTTTCTTCGTTCAATTTTTTTCTGGCGAGTTTAGAGATGGCTACTGCGAATTTTCCTATCAGATACCTGTTTCTCATCGCCCCCAATACCATCCTTGCAAAAGCATAAGTCGCTATCCACTCTTTTTTTTCGATGTCGTTGATTAATACCCTCTCTTTTAAACCACCGGATAAAGCCTCAAGCAGGATGCCGATTGCTTTTGCCGCGATTTCTTCAGTTATCTCCAAGTCCGCGATTGCCTCCCTTGCTTCTTTTGTAAAAGGATACCTCGCAGCAAAATCCAAATCGCTCATCTTTCATCGCCGTTTTTGCCTTTTTGAGAGAAACCCGAAAAGCAAATATCCAATATCAAAAAGTGCGATTGCTATGAAATATTCCCAGCGCGAGAACAGGATGGCAACCGCAAACGCGCCTATCGGCAGCATCAAACGCTCTTCGTCGAAATTCGTCATTCTCAGACCAGCCAACTCGTCCAACAAAGCGAGCATAAAAAAGAAGAAGAGAAAGGAGAGGTCTTGTGTTGGTATGCCGATAGCTCCCGCGACTAATATCGCGACAAAAAAACCAATCATATGCGCGAGGGTATCTATCTTTCTTGCGAAAACCTGCGCGAGCAACGCACCAAGGAATAGTTCGCTGATCGAACGGATCGTTATCAAGTATCCGATGGAGATACCGTAAAAAATCGCAAGTATGTATTTCTTTTTTTCTTTTCCGCCCATTTCATCGTCTATCCAATCTACCCACTTCACCGCGAAGCCAGCGACAAACGCAACAAGATATTTGAAAATTTCAGCGAGCATCTCCATCGCCACCACACATCTGATTCATATCAATCTGGTTCATATCAAAACTAATTTTTATTTCAAATGAATTTTTGTTTTTTTAATATATGATAAGCCAGGGGAAGTGTTATTGAAACGTCCCCGTAAACCGTTGCGTGATTTGCCTTTTCCCTTATCTTCCCCCACGATATCGCTTCGTTTGTCTGCGCGCCAGAAAGCGAGCCGTCCCAAGGCGATGCGGTTGTGAAATAAACTGCATAATCAAAGCCGTCTCTTAATATGTTAACGCCTATCGCGTGATGCTTTGATATGCCACCGCCGAGTATCAAACCTCCGGTCTTTTCGGCTTCCAAGGTTATCGAAGCCAATCTCTGCATATCAGCCGTGACATCTATTCCGAAATCCTTTCTTTTTTGCTTGAAAAAATAAACCTGCAAGCCAAGAGCGGAGTCTGTTATTCCCGGCGAAAAAACCGGAATCTTGTTTTTGGCGCACCAATACAAAAAAGACTTGTCGTCTCTTATTTTTTTCCCTGCCGCTTCTGCAATTTCAGAAGGCGATGCTATCTTTTTGGTTGCATAGATCTCCTCGAGCAGGGCCTGCACCCTCTTCTCGAGCAACACGTATCTGTCGTTCGGCACGAGTATGTTGCCTATTCTGTTAATTCCCTTCTCGTGAAGCGACTTATCGTCTGCAGAAAATTCACCTAGCAGATAAGGTTTTTCAGCTTTTATTATATCATGATCTATGCTTCCGCCAGTCGTTATTATCACATCGACAAATTTCCTTTTGCACATGTCCGCGATTATCCCTCTCAAACCGCTCGCGATCATATTCGCCGTAAATGTAAGATATATCGTCGCTTTCTCTTTCTTCATCTTTTTTATAAGCTCCACAGCATATCCCAACTCTGTCGCTTGAAAACCAATCTGCTTCAAATTCTCCAATGGCTCGTTTGGATCAATGTCTCTTACATCCATAAAAAATCTTTCTGCATATTCATTAAAAAGGATAATGGTCATAAGGATTTTAGTGATATTATGCAGATCGTAAGCGTGTGGGCGCGAGAGATATTGGACTCGCGCGGCAACCCGACTGTGGAAGTTGATGTTATTACGCAAGGCGGAATCGGTAGCGCTGCGGCACCAAGTGGCGCTTCTACTGGCAAGCACGAAGCTGTTGAACTGCGCGATGGCGGAAGCCGTTATCTTGGCAAAGGCGTTCGCAAGGCAGTTGAAAACGTCAATACGATAATCGCGCCGGAGCTTGAAGGAATGGATGTAACAAAACAGCAAGAGATCGACTTGAAGATGCGCGAATTGGATGGAACGAAAGACAAGAGCAGACTGGGAGCGAACGCAATAGTCGCGACTTCCATGGCCGTTTTGCGAGCAGCTGCAGCATGCGATCAGAAACCGCTCTACAAATATTTGGGTGGTGAAAAAATCCCAGAAGCGATGTTCAATGTAATTAACGGTGGCAAACACGCGGGCGGCAATTTGGCTATACAAGAATTCTTGTTGATACCGAAAGCGAAGACGTTTTCTGAGAGACTGCAAATCGCGAGCGAGGTTTATCACATCTTGGGCAAACAACTCGTGAAAAAATATGGACCATCGGCGAGGAATGTCGGTGATGAAGGAGGATATGCACCGCAAATGAACAAGACCGATGAGGCACTTGAAGCGCTCGCGAAAGCGATTTCTGAAGCAGGATACGAAGGAAAATGCGGCTTGGCGATAGACGCTGCGGCATCTTCTTTCTACAATCCGGAAAAGGACGTGTACCTGATCGATGGTGTTGAAATGGACAACGGCGAGATGATAGAGTTCTATAAAGAATTGTGCGGGATGTACAAGATAGAATCGCTCGAAGACCCTTTCCACGAGGAGGATTTCGACTCTTTCGCCGAATTGACCGCGGCAGTGCGCAAAAAGGTGCAAGTAATCGGCGATGATCTTCTGGTCACCAACATCTCGAGAATAAAACACGCGATCGAAAAAAAGGCAGTGACAGCCCTTCTGCTGAAGATCAATCAAATAGGTACTGTTTCAGAAGCACTTGAGGCAGCCTCTCTCTGTCGCGAGAACAATCTCAATATTGTTGTCAGTCATCGTTCTGGGGAAACAGAAGATAATTTCATCGCAGACTTTAGCGTTGGCATAAACGCAGCCCAGATAAAATCAGGCGCGCCAGCGCGAGGAGAAAGAATAGCGAAGTACAACCAGCTCTTGCGCATCGAGGAAAGCATGTTTTTTGAATTGGAAGGAAAAAGCGAAGAGATCGAGGCACAACAGATTTAATTTTCAAAAAACAGATTTAATTTTCAAAGTAGGTTTAGAGAAAAGTTTTAAATATATAAATATTATATCATTTTGGATCTTTTGAATTTGATTGTTTGAATTGATACCTTTGATTGAGGAAATGATAGTATGGTTGTAAGAAAACCCAACCCGACCGATGCAAAAACTTATTATCAGGCAGGCAACGATTATTACGAGAAAGGTGAGTATGACAAGGCCATAGAGAACTACAACATGGCAGTTCTCCTGAACCCGGTTTTTTCCGAGGCGTATTTCAACCGTGCTTTGAGTTACTATCAATTGAAAAATTTTGAAAAAGCGATCGCGGATTATACCAAAGCAGCCGAACTCGACCCGCACAATCCTTTTATATACAATAACCGAGGAGACGCTTATTACAGGTTGCAGGATTACAACAGCGCCATAAAAGACTACGACAAAGCAATTCAAATAAACAGCAATTATCTCAAGGCATATTACAATCGAGGACTTTCCTATGCTTCTCTTGAAGATTACGACAAAGCGATAGAAGATTTCAGCAAGGTTATCGAATTAAAGCCAGACTTTGCTGAGGCTTATCATCTCCGTGGTCTTGCAAAGGAATACAATTCCGACTTAGATGGCGCGGCTGCTGATTACGAGCAAGCGCTTAAGCTTAATCCAGAATTAACCGAAGCGAAGCAACATTTAGAATCAGTTAAGGAAAAGAAAGAGCAACAAGGAAAAGGAGAAGAGGGAAAAGCAGGCGCGGACATAAAAATGCTCCAAAAACCGAATATGACTTTCGCTGATGTCGCCGGTATGGAGAAGATGAAAGAAGAAATAAGAAAATCGATCGTCTATCCTATGATAAATCCAGACCTTGCCAGAAAATACGGAAAATTGGGCGGCGGCGGAATATTGATGTATGGGCCTCCTGGTTGTGGTAAGTGCATGACCGGGGAAACGCCAGTTATGCTTTTCAATGGCGGTATAAAACTGATCGCAGAAATCTACGAGCAGTTCAGTGAATTAGGTGAAAAAAAGATTGGCGAGCACGAGTGGGTTATAGAAAAGCCAGGAATAGAACTGCCATCCTTCAATCCAAAAACACTGAAGATAGAAAAAAAGAAAGTTGAATTTATTTATCGCCAGAGATATTCTGGAAAGATCTATCGTATCACGACTAGTTCTGGTCGCATGATCTCAGTCACCCCAGAGCATCCGTTTATCTCAATCCAAAATGGTATAAATAAAGTCAAGGCTGCAGAGCTCAGCGTAGGCACTTACATTGCAGTTCCGCGTATCTTGCCAACTGAGCCAAGGGCCGATTCAGTGACCGGCCTTTCAGAAGAGCATGCAGATTTTCATGAGATTGGCGGAAATTTTGGTTACGCGCCGTCTGAAGGTTCTTCGATCTACGGAATGGTGTCTTTCTCAGCTTTCTCAGATATGCAATATACGCATATAAAGCCGAATACTTCGCCGGGAGTGCAGCACTTAAATTACTTAGAGCACTTAGAAATCGGTTCTGTAGGTTCAACGAAATTCCCAAACAACATGCTCAATGCCGATCTCAATACCGCATCAAAGTTCCTCTCTGCTGTTTTCGATTGCGAGGCAAAAATAAAACAAGACATACCGCAGATAGAATTTACGACCGCGAGCAAAGAATTTGTCAATATCATCGCATACCTGCTTCTTAGATTTGGTATCGTTGCCAGTATAAAGCAAAAGAAGATAAAGAGCGGTCAGCGTACATATTGGAAACTTTGCATATCTTCTCACGCTCAACTCAAGATTTTCGAGCAGCGTATAGGATTTATCAGTCAGAGGAAAATCTCCTCGCTTAAAAAATGGACTTTGCGCGCTACCGTTGGTTCGACTAAAAGCGGCATACCCAGCATAAAGCCAAAGCCCCAGACAAAGGAAATAGAGAAGCTCAGGCTATTAGCTGACTCTGATGTGTTTTGGGATAGAATAGAGTCAATTACAGAAGAGGATTTTGAAGGTTATGTTTATGACTTGACAGTTGAAGACAATCATACTTTCGTTGCAGGGTTTGGCGGTTTGATTGTACATAATACCTATATAGTAAAGGCAGCTGCAGGTGAATGCAAGGCCGGCTTCATAAACGCGAAATTAAGCGACTTGCTCGATATGTATGTCGGTAATACTGAAAAAAACATTCACAAGGTTTTTGAACTCGCACGAAAAAATGCACCATGCATCTTGTTCTTCGATGAAGTCGACGCTATCGGTGGTAGAAGAGACCAAGGAGAAGGACAACAATATATGAGAATGGCAGTCAACCAAATGCTCTACGAAATGGATGGCGTGGAAGCGCATAACGAAAACGTGCTAACGATAGCTGCGACTAACGCGCCTTGGGATGTTGACCCTGCATTGAGAAGAAGCGGTCGTTTCAGTAAGGCGATTTACATTCCAGAGCCAGATTTCGCTTCGCGCGTAGCCATCATAAAAATGCACGCCAAAAAAAGACCTTTGGCATTTTTCATTCCGTATAGCCTCTTGGCTTTGGCAACTTGGGGTTATGCATCTTCTGATCTCAAAGCAGTAGTAGATGAAGCAGCCACGTATCCTTGGCTGGAAGCATTCTTTTCCATACAAAAGAAAACCGAAGAACTCATCAAGAAAGGTATGGACAAGGCAAAAGCCGAGGAGCTCGCCAAAAAGCAGGTAGTGCAAAGACCAATTAACGTAGCAGATTTTACAAGAGCGTTGATAAAGAAAAAGTCTTCTCTACCGCCTTGGTATGAACAAGCAAAGAAGCAAATAGGAAAACAGGAAGAAATAACGATAGTCGACGGGAAAGAGCACAAGAAAGTTACAGAAAGCAAGATGGGCCCTGGTGAAAGAGAAGTTTTCAAGGATTTGCTCAATACGATAAACAACAGAAATCAATGGTATATGAAAATCGCTTTCGGTATCGTCAAAGAAGGGAGTCTTCTGCTTTTGCGTATATTATCGTTGATTTTTGCCGGCCAATTGGTTATAGGTGCGTGATTTGTTTTGCATAAAAAACGGGTTGGTTTTTTTTGAAGGCGAATTCAGAGAACTCGACATATTAATCGAAGAAGACAGAATAACAAAGATAGGCAAGAGGCTGAGCGGAGATGAAAATTACGATGCAAAAGGTTGCATTGTTGTGCCCGGTTTAATCGATCCGCACGTTCATCTTCGCGAGCCAGGTGCAGAATACAAGGAAGATTTTTTCACAGGTTCAAGGGCCGCGGTTGCTGGCGGTTTTACCACTGTAATCGACATGCCGAATAACCCAATACCGACGGTCAATGCAAATCGTTTTAATGAAAAGATCGCTCTTGCAAGAAAAAAGGCCGTGTGCAATGTTTTGTTCCACTTTGGCGGAACTGATAACAACCAAGGCGAAGCAAAAAAGGCAAATGCCATCTCGATGAAGATATACCTAGGTAAGACGACTGGCGAGCTTTTTCTGAGAAAACCCGATTCGCTTGAGCGACATTTCCAGACTTTTGATGGCGTGTTTGTTTTTCACGCTTCTGCTTCTGAGGGAAACGAGCGCGAACAGATAAAAAAAACAGTAGAGAACATAATGGCAGTCGGAACTCTCAAGAAGAAATACGAGCGAAAGTGCCACATCGCGCACATATCGAGCGTTGAAGAACTCGATGCGGCGAAGAACTTCGATTTGTCGACTGAGACAGCGCCCCACTACTTATTTTTATCATCGAAAGATGCTGAGAAATTGGGAAAACTCGGAACGGTTTATCCAAATCTCAGAAGCGAAGACGAGAGGCGGGAATTGTTGGCAAACTTGCAGAGGATAGATTGCATAGCTACTGATCACGCGCCTCACACGATGGAGGACAAGGAAAAAGGCGCTCATGGTTTTCCTGGATTGGAAACCTCGCTCTCGCTTATGTTGAAGCTCTATTGGGAAAGAACGCTTTCGTTGGAGTGGATAATAAACGCGATGTCGAAAAATGTCGCTTCGATTTTTGGATTGAACGAAGGCGAGATAAAAATCGGTGGAAACGCAAATCTATCGATAATCGATTTGAAAAAAGAGTGGCGCGTCGTGGGAAACGAACTTTACACAAAGTGCAAATGGAGTCCTTTCGAGGGTTGGTTGCTAAAGGGAAAGGCAAAAAGCGTTTTTGTTAAAGGTAATTTAGTTTACGACGATTATTCGTTCTTATAACGTGCGAAGTCTGTTTTAGAATCTCGTCAATACCTTCTTTATTTCGCTTATGGGCATTTTTGTAATTATTATCGGAACTCTTTCTTTTTCCGATATCTTCACAGCAAGCTTGTCGAGTTTTGCCTTTTCGATATTGTGAAGAACCACCGCAGAAGGTTTTGAAGGGCTTACCCTTAAGACTACCATTGGACTTCTGCCAGTACTAACGCCCATAAATATGAAAACCCGCTCGTTCACATTCCCGTACAAGTTTTGGAAATAAGAGAAAGGCATATCGAGAATAACCTTTATGCTGTCTATCAGAGTATAACCATATATCTTTTTGCTATCGACGATGTCTTGGTTTGTCACAACCTCGCCTTTTATGAGATTGACGAAATCAGAAAGCGGAATGCTTCTTACAAATTCATGCGTCTCGAAGAAATCGTTCGTTGGTTTTTCCCTCTCAACAAATTTCTGCGTTATCTTCCCGCCTTTCATCGCATCTATCTCGAAAAGTGCGTTAACGAATCGAGTGATTACCGTTGTGCCTGGCGACTTTCGTCTCCCTCCCTCGTAATCGCTGATGGTTGAGACTGAAACCTTCATATGTTTCGCGAGTTCGACCTGGCTTATCTCGAATATCTCCCGCCATTTCCTCATCGTCTCGCCTGGCTTCGGTGATAATGTTATCTCGCCTGCGATCTCCATCTTGACATGTTCCAATAGATCACCATACTTAATAAAACGACAAATGTTTAAATTGATTTCGTTAGTTGCCGTTTCAAAAAGATCCTCAAGGCTTAATATTTAAAAACCTTTTTATACATATATTAACACATATACTTTTAAGTGGTGAAAATATGAAAGAATTGGGGTATGTGAAGAAAAACAGGATGGAAGAGAGAATAGCAGGGGCAGGTAATGTATCTGGCAAGAGTGCAAAATCTGCTTTTCGCAGGTTTTTTGATAATTGCAAAGAAATTATTGCTGCTGGGACTCTTGTTTTTTTGCTAAACTCAGGAGTTGCTTATTCGCAAAGCTATGATGCCCGAGTTGCTTCGCCAAAACCATCAGTTACTCTGCCTCAATTAGGCGGTGCAAAATTCCTTACGCCAAAGCAGGTTCAAGATAGTGTTATAAATGTGCTTCAAAAACTTGTAGCAGGGCAGCCCTTAGTTGGTGCAAAAGATTTTCCTTATGCCACTCTAAATAAGTTAATAAGTAAGTCAGACAGTTTAAAAGGCGATTTAGTAATAGAAGTTGATATGAAAACTGGAAAGATAGTTACTGCAAAGCTGACGTTAGATGATAAAATCGGTGATTATAATACCGGCAGTATAAGCGAAATGGAAAAATACCTAAAAAACGAAAATAAAGAAATAAGCGCCAGACTGGAGAAACTCAAGAGTGAGGGATCTGATGAAAATTGCCAGGAGGTAATCTCATTAACACATAAGTTGCTAGAGAATAAAAAACGATTAGCGCAAATGGCCGGGGCAAAATCAAATTTAGGACATATACTGAATAAGGACGAGAGAGATAAATTAGAGAAGGCTATATGCGATGTGATAAAGAAAAACGTTGGTTTCGTTGGTTTTGGTACTTCTGAAATTACAAAAGTTCCAATAACAATCGATCTCAAAATAGAGTAATTAAGACTCTAAACTTTCTTTTTATATTTCTTTTTAATTTTTTATAACGTGTTGGTCGGCCTATGGCAATTCTCCACCAAACAAAATAAAAAAGGTTTAAATATATATCTAATATAAATAGAATTCCACTAAATTTGCATTTTATTGGTGATTAATTGAAACGATGCACGAGTTGTGGTAGGAATACAAAGGAATTCGCAGAGTTCCCCTGCCCGAAATGCGGCGAGAAGATCGTGCGCTGCAATTTCTGTAGGGAGAACAAGGTTAGTTATACCTGTAAATGCGGTTTTGTCGGGCCTTGATGGTGATCGAATGGAATACAATGTAGTCGCTAAATTAAAAATTTATGTCGAAGACCCGAAGTATATGGAAAAGGTAAAAAAGAACCTTTCCGAGATAGCGAAGGTTAGCAAGATATGGGAAGAAGAGATCGGTTTTGGCATAAAGGTATTGAAAGTAACATTTTTGTTGAATGATAACGCTGGCGGGATGAACGAACTTGAAGAAAAAGTTTCGAAGTTGCCTCATGTCAGCGAGTATGAAGTAGAAGAAGTCGGGAGGATTGGGTGATATTTATGGCAGTAGGAAAAACTCCACCAAAGAAAAAGCCTGAAGTAAAAAAGAAGGAAGAAGCTCCAGAACAAAAAACTGAAAAAGCTACTAAAAGAGGGATTGTCAGAATTGCAGGAAAAGATATGAAAGGAACTCTTCCTCTCAAGAGAGGTTTATTGAGGATAAAAGGCATTGGTCACACTATGGCGGTTGCCGCTACAAAGATAGTTAAAGAACAATTAGGTCTTGACGACAATGTTTGCGTTGGTGATCTAACTGATGAACAAATTGAAAAAATAGACAATATTCTTTATTCATTGGATAAGTATGGTCTGCCAAGCCATCTATTTAATAGGAACAAAGATTATACTACTGGTGAAAACAAACACTTCATTATGAACGATCTTATTTTTGTCACTTCGCAAGATATCGAGAGAGAAAAGAAAATCTATAGTTGGAGAGGTTATAGACACGCATATGGCCAAAAAGTACGCGGCCAAAGAACAAGAAATACGGGTAGAAAAGGAATGGCAGTCGGTGTCTTAAGAAAATCTATTCTTGCAGCGCAAGCTCCAGCAAAGCCAGGCGAAAAGGGAGCGGCTGCAAAGGCAGCTCCAGCTGCGAAGACAACCCAAGCTCCAGCCTCTGGTGGCGGAGCAGCAGAAAAGAAAAAGTAAGGTGAGTGAATGGGAGACCCAAGACGCTTAAGAAATAGTTTTTCAAAACCAAAGAGATTATGGGACGAGGACAGGATCGCTCGGGACACAGAATTGAAAAAAGAATATGGTTTGAAAAATTCGAGCGAGATATGGAAAGCGGATGAGGAATTGAGAAAATACCGAAGAGAAGCGAGGAGATTGCTTTCACTTGGTGAAGAAGAGAGAGTGGTAGATGCTAAAAAAATCATCAGCAAACTAAATAAACTTGGCATTATGAAAAAGGGAGATATCGATGATATTCTATCTCTTTCAGTTAAGGATATTCTCGAGAGAAGATTGCAGACGATAGTTTACCGCAAGGGACTTGCAAAAACACCGCTTCAAGCGAGACAATTGGTAACTCACGGTTTTATTGCTGTGAAGGGAAAAAGGATAAATATCCCAAGCTATCTTGTTTCTGCTGAAGAAGAAAACTATATCTCCTATGCAAAGCCGATAGACTTGAGCGCCGGCGAGATGAAGGCAGAGAGCAAGCAAGCAGGAGAAGCCAAGGCAGAACCAGCGAAAGCAGAGCCGGCCAAGAAGGAAGAAGCGCAAGGAGGATGAAGGTGAGATTATGAGCAAGGAAGATATTGAAAAAAAAGAAGAATCCGCCCCTAAACAACAAAATCCATCTCAGCAGCCAAGCCCAACCGTACAGCCAAGCCAAACTGCAGCAACTGCAGCTGCTCCAAAAAAGAAAAGGATCGCATTGTTGAATGTTTATTCTTCAAAAAACGATACGATAATAACGGCTACTGATGTCTCTGGTGCTGAGACGATCGCATGGGCGAGCGGCGGTATGATGGTGAAGGCTCACAGGGAGGAAGGGAAACCGTATGCTGCAATGCAAGCGGCTTTAAAAGTCGCGACAGCATTAAAAGATAAAGGCATAAGCCACGTAAATGTTCGCATACGCGCGCCCGGCGGTGTTGGTTCTAAAACACCCGGCCAAGGTGCTCAAGCAGTAGTGAGAACGATCGCTCGAAGCGGTTTGCGAATATTAAAAATCGAGGACGTTACTCCGCTTCCAACAGATTCGATGAAGAAAAAAGGTGGAAGAAGAGGAAGGAGGGTCTAGATGGAAGTTTCTCTCTCGAAAAAACACGAGAATCGCATCGAATTTTCTGTCAAAGGCATTTCTCATTATTTCGCAAACATGATAAGGCGCTATTCAATGATGCGAGTACCAGTGCTTGCTATCGAAAAAGTAGAATTCTATGACAATACGACTGCGTTTTGGGATGAATATATTGCTCATAGACTTGGTTTGATGCCAGTGATAACGCCAAAGAAGATCGTCAATCCTGAGATCACGTTTTATCTGGATTTCGAAGGGCCAGGCATAGTCTACGCAAAGGATTTGAAATCAAGTGACAAGGACATCGTTATCGCAAAAGAAAATATCCCGATCATCACGCTCGGCGAGAAACAAAAATTGAAATTCGAGGCAAAAACAGCGCTCGCTCGTGGTTTTAACCACGCAAGACACCAAGCTGGTTTAGTAAGTTATGGTATCAAAGACGACACTTTTAATTTTTTTGTTGAAAGTTTTTACAACATGCCGCCTGCAGAAGTCATAACTCGCGGTTGCGACGAAATTCTCTCCGAAATAAATTCGCTTAAGAAAGAACTAAAGTGAATTTTTCACTTCGTTCATGCAGGGGTGGCGGAGCGGTCAAACGCGCTAGCTTGAGGGGCTAGTGGGTCAGTCCCTTCTAGAGTTCAAATCTCTACCCCTGCAATCGTTTTATTTCTCTTAGAAGATTTATTATCGCGATAAACATCATCCTCTTTTCCATGCTCGCAGTTTTTATATCCTCGAAGAATTTTTGCAGGTTGTCTATCGTTTCATTAGGCGATTTTTTAAATGCCTTGTACAATATCTTTTGCGCAGTTTCAATCTCACCATTTTTTACTGCCACCTTAAAAGCGTAGAATAAGACGTGCGGATTTTCTTCATCATTTCTCACTTTCTCGAGGTCTCTTATTGCTGTCTGTCGTTCGCCAAGACTGAAAGAAGGGATTGATTTGCAAACAAGAAAAAGCTTTTCCTTGGTTATGTTGAAAAGTTTTTCAAAATAATTCCTTGCTTTCTCGTGCTCACCTAAAGCTTCAAGAGCGCTTGCATAAAAGAACAAAAGATCAATATCGTTTTGATGAAGCGAAAGCTCGCTCTCGCAGAATGACTTGAGTTCGGCGTATTTTTTTTCTGAAAACATCTTTTGCATTTTCTCCAAGTATACCATGCTGTTTTTTATTAGGTATATCTTTTTTAAAATAATCTAATCACAAGTAAGCGCTTAAGATTTTCCGCTCCCGTGAATATTTGCTTCTACCTCGTTCTTGATCAGACTCATGAAATCTGCATTTCTTAGCTTGCATGTCTCATATAATGACTGAATGACTTCAAGTC
>Ga0078972_1005112_pt1 | contig 34115 bp, 34 predicted proteins | sample YelNatPaOPGAMG01_FD_67568 | JGI IMG/M metagenome (GOLD analysis project Ga0078972, IMG submission 67568) | Hot spring thermophilic microbial communities from Obsidian Pool, Yellowstone National Park, USA - OP-RAMG-01 (SPADES assembly) (version 2) | ecosystem: Environmental > Aquatic > Thermal... | reverse complement strand
CACCAAAAATCAGGATATCCTGGGGGCGTTGGGTTCATCGAAGGGCGCTCACCAAGTTGTCATCGGGTTTGCCGCCGAGACTGCCGACGCGATCGAGAGAGCTGGGAAGAAATTGAAAAATAAAAACGCCGACATGATGGTGGTAAACGACGTGGGGCTGCCTGGCGCCGGATTCGACAGCGACACGAACATCGTCAGCTTCCTTTTCCCGTCAGGAGAGGTAGAACACCATGAGATGATGACGAAAGACGCGGTCGCAGACTTGATTTTAGACCGAGCTAGGGCGTTGCGACAGGCCAAGCGAGGTTGAGCGTCGTGAGCGAGATCGTTGCCCCGCAAGACCAAGATTGGTTGCGAGATGCGAGGAGCTACTTGGAATTCGTGGTCAGTCTGGGGATTGAAGAGGCCCATATCCCCCGGGAAAGGCTGGAATCGCAGACTGCGGCATGTGATCTGGCCTCTGTGCGGGAAGAGCTTGGCGAATGCACTCGATGTGGTCTTCACGCAACAAGGAAACACATCGTATTCGGAGAAGGGGATCCGCATGCGGCCATCATGTTTGTGGGCGAAGGTCCTGGGGCGGACGAAGATCGGCAGGGGCGGCCATTTGTAGGCCGGGCAGGCGCCTTGCTTACCAAAATGATCCATGCCATGGGCCTCGATCGGTCTCAGGTATATATCGCCAACGTGGTAAAGTGTCGGCCGCCGGGCAACCGAGATCCTGAACCGGGAGAAATATCGGCGTGCATAGCTTTTCTGGAACGGCAGATCAAGTGCGTCAGCCCGAAAATCATTGTCGCCCTGGGGAGGATAGCCGCCGCGGCGCTCCTCAACAGGAAGGAACCCCTTTCCAAGTTGCGCGGGACCTTTCACGAGAGGAACGGCATCAAGATTATGCCGACGTATCATCCTTCTTTTCTCTTGAGACAGGAACGGGAAAGGCGATATAAAGCAGAGGCTTGGTCTGACCTACAAAAAGTGATGGCAGCAGCGGGACTGCGCTGTGTGGAGCAGGAGGGCGGGCAATGAAGATGCCAATGCGGACTATTTTGTGTTTCTTGCTCTCATGCGCATTAAGCGTCTTGACGGGTGGAGTGGGGCTCTCCGCCAAAGGTGGAGATGCGAGCGCCCGACCTACGGTGGTCCTGCTCTCGGTGGATGGTACGGTAAACCCTGCCCTTGCTGACTACATCGTGAAGGGGATCGAACAGGCGGAAGAAAAAAATGCCACATGTGTGATCATTCGTATGGATACCCCCGGCGGCGTCGTAACTACCACTAAGACCATTATAAAAGCGATGGTAAACGCCAAGGTTCCCGTGGTGGTATATGTTGCTCCCAGCGGCTCTTCGGCGTCGTCAGCAGGGGCGCTCATCACGGTGGCGGCCGATGTGGCGGCCATGGCGCCAGGAACAAATATAGGGGCTGCCCATCCCGTCGCTGGCGGCGGCCAGGAAATCGGCGCGGCCATGTCAGAAAAGATCATCAACGATCTCACTGCATATATAAGAGGAATTGCCGTACGAAAGGGCCGCAACGCGCAATGGATCGAGCAGGCCATTCGAGAGAGCGTTTCTATCACAGCCAAAGAAGCGCTGGAAATCGGGGTGATCGAAATAGTCGCCGATTCTCTCCCGGACCTTTTGAAAAAGCTCGATGGAAGGAAGATACAAAAGGAAGGGCGGTCTTACGTTTTGAACACGAGTGATGCGCACGTCGAACGCGTCATGCCGGGGCTTCGGTTTAAGATTCTCGATGTGGTGGCAAACCCCAACATTGCCTACCTCCTCATGATGATCGGCGGCATTGGGATCATGATGGAGTTGTATAACCCTGGTATGATCTTTCCCGGGGTGGTGGGCGGAATCTGCCTGCTCCTTTCGTTCTTCGCGCTCCAGGTCCTTCCGGTGAATTACGTAGGAATTTTGTTGATGATTTTGGCGGTCATCCTGTTCATCGCCGAAATCAAAGTGGTATCGTACGGACTCCTGTCAGTCGGCGGCATTGTCAGCCTGACATTGGGGTCGGTAATGCTTTTCGAATCTGGCGAGGATGCCATGCGGGTATCGTGGTCCATCATTGTCCCTACAGTGGCGGCAGTCTCCGCGTTCTTTATCTTTGCGCTGGGACTCGTGGTACGAGCATGGATGCGCCAACCGCTCACAGGGACTCAGGGCCTGGTGGGAGAATTGGGGGTAGCGGTTACCGATATAGACAAAGAAGGCAAGGTAGCTATACACGGAGAGTATTGGAATGCGCGATCGGACCAGAGGATTCCCAAAGGATCAAAAGTCCGAGTCGCGTCTGTGGAAGGGCTCCATATAAAGGTTACGCCGGCCGACATCTAAACAGAAAAGGAGAACCGCCATGTATGCTCTTGGAATCATCATATTCTTACTCCTCGTCTTTTTGTTCATGGCCATCAAGGTCCTGAACGAATACGAGCGGGGCGTCATTTTTCGATTGGGACGGGTCATCGATTACAAAGGCCCCGGGTTGATCATCCTCATTCCGGTCATCGACCGCATGGTGCGGGTGAGCCTGCGCACTGTCACCATGGATGTGCCTTCCCAAGACGTTATTACACGGGACAACGTATCGGTGAAGGTCAGCGCGGTTATCTACTTCCGAGTCATGGAGCCCACGAAAGCCGTGATCGAAGTCGAGAACTACCTGTATGCAACGTCCCAGTTGGCCCAGACCACGTTAAGAAGCGTATGCGGTCAATCCGAGCTGGATGAACTCCTCTCCGAGAGGGAGAAGGTCAACCTCGAGATCCAAGAGATACTCGATCGCCACACCGAGCCTTGGGGCGTGAAGGTCAGCATGGTGGAAGTCAAGCATATCGACCTCCCGAGCGAGATGCAACGAGCCATAGCCCGACAGGCTGAGGCCGAGCGAGAGCGTCGAGCCAAAGTGATCAACGCTGAAGGAGAATTCCAGGCGGCAGCGAGACTTGCCGAGGCAGCCAAGATCATTGCAGTGGAACCGACCGCCCTGCAGTTGCGCTTCCTGCAGACCTTAGTGGAGGTCTCCGCGGAAAAGAACTCCACGACTATATTCCCTGTGCCGATCGATCTGCTGGAACCGTTCCTCAAGAAGCATAAACAGACCGATTGAGAAAGATATGCGCGGATAAGGAGCATTCTGTCACATGCCAGGCATACTCATACGATGGATCCTCATGGCGCTCGCCGTGCTCATAGTGGCGAAGATCGTGCCGGGTGTTTCCGTTGACAACACAGCCGCAGCGCTCTTGGCAGCGGGAGTGCTGGGCATACTCAATGCCTTCGTACGCCCTGCCCTGGTCATCCTCACCTTGCCGCTTACTCTGGTTACCTTGGGGTTTTTCCTCTTGGTCATCAATGCGCTCTTGTTTTGGCTGGTGGCAAGCCTCGATTTTGGGTTGCATGTCACGGGATTTTGGTCCGCCTTCTTCGGCGCGCTCCTCTTGAGCATTTTCTCATGGCTCACCAGCTCCATCGTCAGAGGCGGCGGCGGAGAGAAGACCGTCATCGTTGCGAGATGGAATGAACCAGTGGAGTTGCGAAGAGGTCGGGGCGGCCGCTGGGAGTAAGGCCGGGGTTGCAGCGTCTGCCGAGCAAAAGTGTGGCTGTGGATGCCCCTCCTCGGCAGACGAAGGTATATACTAATTCTTGACATTTTCCGCCTCAATGAAGCCGCCATCATCGAGGTCGGGAGTACTGTCGAAAATCGCTATACAGCCTGGGCAGCCCTACTCCTCTCACTTCGAAGGAGCGGCCTCCGAACGAAGGTGAGGGTCTGCGACTGAGAAATCTTCGTCTTCGGGCTAAGATTTCTCGCTGCGCTCGAAATGACAAAGTGAGGGGCCCGAAATGACGGAGCGACGTTGGCTCAAAACGACAAGGGGGCAAGCGCTCGCATGAAGGACACCACGTCGTCGAATTCGCGATTACTTTCCAAAAGCGTCGCGCATGAGGCGTTGACAGCGAGTGCGGCGGCGCTGCCATCTTCATTATCCTCGAGTCGTACGTGACAGTCATCACAGGATTAGAAAATGTGTTGGCAGACCCTCGGATTCTACGTAGCCGCGGCCGTCTGGGGCTGTTGTACAATCAGGCCTCGATCAACAAAAACTTCCAAAGCGCGGCTGAACTGCTCGCCGCCGCCTTTCCGGGTCAGGTGCGCATGTTGTTTGGACCCCAGCATGGGGTGTATTGCACCGAGCAAGACAACATGCGCGAGACCGCACATGCGATACATCCCAAGCTGGGGCTGCCCATCGTGAGTCTTTACTCGAAAGAGAGGAGGCCTTCCCGCGCCGCCATTGAACCGCTGGATGCCGTGGTGGTGGACCTGCAGGATGTGGGAACGAGGGTGTACACCTTTGCGACGACTGCGGTGTACGTCATGCAGGCGTGCGCCGAGTTGGGCAAGGAGGTCATCGTGCTCGATAGGCCCAATCCCATCAACGGGTTGGATGTGGAGGGCAACGTTTCTCGGGCAGATTTCTCATCATTTGTGGCGCCCTACCCGCTTCCCATGCGGCATGGCATGACCATTGGCGAACTCATGAGGTATTACAACGAGGTTCATGACATCGGATGCCAACTCACCGTGATACCTCTGCAGGGGTGGAAGCGTTGGATGTGGTTTGAGGATACGGGTCTCCCATGGGCGCTCCCCTCCCCCAATATGCCCACCGTCGAAACTGCTGTGGTCTATCCAGGACAGGTGCTGCTTGAAGGGACCAATTTATCGGAAGGCCGCGGGACCACCAAGCCGTTTGAGTTTGTGGGCGCGCCTTTTATCGAGCCGGAGCGCGTGCTGTCAGCGATCGATCCCACGGCTCTCGAAGGGGTCCGTCTCCGTCCCATTGAATTTCGTCCCACCTTCAACAAGTGGAAGGACTGTGTATGCAGGGGGTTTCAGATACACGTTGTCAAGAGGCAGTCCTATCGGCCGGTGAGGACGTCATTGGCCATTCTTTCAGCGATCATGACGTTGTATCCACAGGAGTTTCAGTGGGCGCATCCTCCTTACGAATACGTGTTCGACAAGTTACCCATTGACGTGATAATGGGAGACGACTCGATAAGGGAACAGCTGCAAAGCGGCCGCCCTGTCGCTGAACTGGAAGATCAGTGGAGCGAGCAACTGCTGCGCTACGAATCGGCCAGGAGGCGCTTTCTCTTGTATTCCTGAGCGCGCCTCAGGGAGACCGACGGGCGGCTGGCGCGGCTGCCGGGTTGAAACGAGGCGTAAGAAGATGTATGTCCTTTCCAGAACTCGAAGCGGCCGAATCGTTGACCTGTCACGGAGGAACAATTTATGAGGTTCACTCAGTGTCTGGTAGGAGTCTTGGCGGCCTTGCACGTCGCGTTGCTCACTCCTGCGGCGTTTGGAGGCCCATTGGACGATGATCTCCTGGACGCGGTGCGATCAGGAGATATCAAGAAAGTCGAGGAGCTGCTGGCGAAGGGCGCGAATGTAAACGCCAAGGACTCGTCAGGGTTCACTGCGCTTATGGAGGCGGCAGTGGAAGGCGGTCTGGACATGGTGAAGCTGCTCATCGCCAAAGGAGCGGACGTCAATGCCCAGAACGAGGATGGAGATACGGCGCTCATCGGCGCGTCATTTGCCGGCCACACCGACCTCGTCAAACTGCTCTTGGAAAAAGGCGCGAATGTGAATATCGTGAATAAGGACGGCGTCTCCGCGCTTTTTGGCGCCGCGTTCGAAGGGCGTCCTGATGTGGTGAAATTACTGCTCGGCAAGGGGGCTTCTGTCAACGCGCGGGAGAAGAGAAACGGAGCCACTCCGTTAATCGTGGCGGCGTTCGAAGGCCACGAGGAGGTGGTCAAAATTCTTCTGGACGCGGGCGCTGACGTGAACGCCAAGGATGCGGAGGGCAACACCGCGTTGAGCCTTGCGACCACCAGAGGCCATCAAGACGTCATCAATCTCCTCAAAGCCAGAGGAGCCAAGTAACCCTTTCCTGGCGGCGCCCATAATTCCCCAAAAAATGTCCGCAGCGGCTGCCCTGTCTGGGAGCAGCCGTTGCGCAAACTACATTTCACTCAGGGGTCTCGGGTATGACAATCGCGTTATGCAGGTTTCTTGGTCGTCTTTGGCTTGTGGTGATTCTTCTTCTTGGAGTTTGACGCGCTGTGCGAGGACTTGCGCGTCTTGGTCTTGTGGTAGCTGCTCTTCGCGGACGCCGTGTTCTTTTTCACCGCAGGACTCTTGGATGAAGTCGTGGGCTTCTTGGCGACCGTTCCTGATTTTGAACTGGAATTCGTCTTGTAAGACGCCTTCAACACGCTGGCAAGGTTTTCGTAAGGTTTTAGGTTGGGTTGTTTGAAATTCTTCGAGCCGTCGCTTCCGTCATTGGCAATGGCCACAGATGCGCTGCCCAAGAACGCTGCAGCGAGCACACCACAAAAAAGCACCAAAATCAGATATCTTGGCATCACTTTACCTCTCAGCAATGATAAGAATTGAGCTAATTATATATGATCAGAAGAAATAAGTCAATCACGGTGTGTTGCCGCCCGAGCCTCGGCGTGACATTAGACCCGTTCTCGAAAGTAATCACGAATTCAATGAGGCGCCGGTCATTTCGAATGCATGGTCCCTGTCATTTTGAATGCATTTTCCTTGTCATTTCGAGCGAAGCGAGAAATCCTGGTCAGAAAACCAAGATTTCTCAGTCGCAGCCTCTCACTTCGTTCGAGACTCGCTCCTTCGAAATGACAAAGGTTGACCTTTGGCGGCTGTCAGGGGGGGCCGAAAGCGGCCACACGCTCGACTAGGCGGCCCTCATTCCGACAGAAATTTCGAGAACCCGTATAAGAACCTTTACAATATTTTGTTGATCGCGCAAAATTCTTCCAGAACTTTATCGCTCAGATCAAAAATCACTCTTGACCCCATGTGGTTCGTTGCCTACATTATCGAAACCGAGACTGGCCACGCGGCAAGAGCAGTGTTTTGGCCTTAGCGGCTATTGGTGAACTGCCGCATGAATTGGATGAAACGCGCGTCAACGTGGCTTTCTCTGAAAAGAGAAGAGGCGAATCATGCATGCCGGGTCGTGTCCTGCAAGAACGTCCGCCCAACATCGGCCTTTGTCTGGCGCGTGTAATCATTGTGAATGAGTGGGCTCAGCAGCGCCATTTTTGATTTCAGTCTCGTTCCAACAACACTTTTGAGAAGCGCTCTATGTCTGATTTCAAACCAATCAGCCTTGAAGACAAGCCGTTATTCGATGATTTTCTCTCCCAGACGCCGCCGGAAACGTCTGAACTGACTTTTACGAATCTTTTTATGTGGCGGCGCAGATATCAGCCCCAGTGGACCATACATGCTGATTGTCTTGTCATCCTATTCCTCGACCGCCCCGACGTCTGGCGCACATTCCAGCCCCTCGGACGTGGCGACGTGGAAAAGGCCCTGGCTTTCGCCATCGAATACCTTTCTACTCACTTCGGTCATGCGGCGATCTCTCGCGTGGGGCCATCCTTTGCCCAAAAATACGCGTCGCCTCATTATGAGATGATCGAGGACAGGGACAATAGCGATTACGTGTACCTCGCTCAGGATCTCATCCAGTTGCCGGGCAATAGGTTTCACAAAAAGAAAAACCTTTTCAATCAATTTATGAAGAAATATGATTTCGAGTACAAAGAAGTCGATGCAGCATTGGCCCCTGAACTGCTCCAACTCCAAGAAAGCTGGTGCGAACTAAAGGACTGCGCCAGCGACGAAAGCCTCCTTGACGAAGACCATGCCATATATCAAGCGCTTAAGTTTATGGATGTGTTGAAATTCCGCGGGGCCGCGCTCATGATCCAAGGTCGCGTCGCAGCCTTTTCGTTTGGTGAAATGTTGAATCCTGACACTGCAGTGATTCATATCGAAAAAGGGGACCCCGCGTTTACGGGCATCTACGTTGCGATGAATAAGCTCTTTTGCGAGAATGCATGGTCGCACGTCACCTATATAAACCGTGAACAAGACCTTGGGATCGATGGCCTGCGGAAGGCGAAACAGTCATACAATCCCCATCATCTGGTGACCAAATACACCTTGATACCCCGAAAATAGCATGCGCTATGCGCTGGGGCCCACGTGCCGCGGCAGGGGGCCGAGGAACCGTCTTCCAAACATGCGGAGCGCAAAAAAATACACCGCGAGGGTTATGGCCACCGCAGGATGTACAGAGACAAGCGGCTCCAAGAACACAAAACAACCGAAGCACAAGGCGCCCAGTAATAATGGAAACAGGAATTCCTTCTCTGTCACGAAGTGATAATTCACCCGGCAGTAATAAAAGGTCAGGATAGTCATCAGAAGCTTGGTGAAGATGATCACGAGACATCCCCCCAGTAGTCCTGTGGAGGGCACCAAGGCGACGTTCAACACGAGGTTGGCCGCAGTGGTGAAGATGGAAAAGACCAGCAGAAGATTGACCTTTCCTGCCACCATCATGAGATAAGCAAAAAGGTTGTTTTCAAATGACAGTACAATGGTCCATACAAGATATTGTTGCATCCATATCGCGTCTTTATATTCACTCGGGTACACAAGACCTATAATAAGTGGGCTTTCGGCGTACATGAAAAACATAATGGGCAGCCCAAAGGCGAACAGCCAGAGGCTCGTCGCCTTCACAAGACGTCCCGATCTGTCCCTGTCTCTCGTCCAAAACGCGGCCAGGAGCGGGAAGATCACCCATCCCAGGAATTGCTCCGAGGCGAGCACAGAAATTTCGTCGATAATGTTAAAGGTGGCGCTGTAATAGGCGACGCCATTCACTCCTGTATAGCCCTCGATAAAGAATACGTTGGTCTTGTTGTAGATGATCCCTAAAATCTCGATCAGGGCAAAAACGCTGGCCGCCTTGAAGACATACCATACCATGGCCCAATCAGGGCGCATGATCCATCTGGAAGAATACCTCCTGATATGAGCCGACAGACCATAAACGATTCTGACGAGTCCGGAGACGATCTTAAAAAGACTTATGACCACCACGCCGAAGCCTAGGGCGGCGACTGCAAAGCCGTATAGATACGACGCCGCCGCGCTGGCTATCTTGATTCGGGCTTCTTCGACCTGCCTGCCTCGTACGCGAAAATCTGCGAAAAATGTCTCGGCCAGCGCTTCCAATGAAAATCCTATACAGATGAGAACCAGAGAAATGGTTGCGCCGTGGGAGAAACCTCGGTAGAAACCGGAGGCAGCCACAGCGAGCATGCACGGCACAAAAAGCCCAATCTTGATGATGTTGACTCTATTGAGGATTTCCGGGGCCTGTTCCGGCGCTGCATTGCTGAGGTCGGACACGAGAGGATAATAGAGGCCAAACTGGACGACCTTCATGACGACGATACCGGCCGCCAGGCTGTACATCACCGCGCCATACACCGAAGAGTCCAGCCATGCCAGGTACAAGAAGAAGATGGTGCTGAACACGCCATCGACCCCCTGCGCTGACAGGAGAGACATGAACCGCTTCCGTATGCCCTTTTCTGAGGGCGTCTCTTTGTCTTGAGTATCAGATGTCATTAGGTCTCATGAAATGACGGCGACATGGCGCGGAATCGGCAAAACCAACGCGTATTTCTTCCGTCAGGTTTGATCACGCAGGCGGGAGCCTCGAAGAGATGATCGCAAGTCCCTCGGCGCCGCTAGGGATTATGACAGACCACGCGTTTGAGTTGGCGCGCATGCCCAATGAATCAAGTCTCTTCCTGCTCGCCCGGCAAGAGTATCTCATGCGGGCTGCACGAGGAGCATGCGCTTTGGCATTCCGATTGCTTTTCGTCCCATTCAGAGCAAATATCAGTGGCTCGCGCGGGCCTTGCCTCAATAATCTCAAGGTCATACTCGAGGGGAAGTCCGGCCAAGGGGTGGTTGCAGTCTATAACGATGGATGATTCCCTGATCTCTCTTATCATCACCGTGTCAGGGGCGGCGGGGTCATTTGAGATTAAAGGCAGTTGCATACCAGGATAAGGCTCGAAGCCCTCAGGAAATCTGAAGTCGTCCTTGCTTTTCTCAAAAATCAATTCCTTGCGATGTTCCCCAAAGCCCTCGCTGGGAGGCACCACAAACGAAAGCCTGTCTCCCCGTTTATGGCCTAATAAACGTTTTTCCAGGCCCGGTATCACATGGCCATAGCCAGTGACGAAGTCCATGGTCTCGAGGGCTTCCGCGCCCTTGAGTATGGGGCCTCCCGCCACTTTCACTCTATAAAGTATCTTGACGTAATATTTGGACTCAAGAATCACGTCGTAATTTGATCCATTGTGGTCAGTCATAGGGATTTTCTCCTTTAAGCGAACACGAATGTGGTAGATGTGATCGAACTAGCAACGATTTTAGTTGGATGAATCCTGCCCAGGATCGCCATTCCGTACTATGAAACCGCGGCTCGTCAACGCAGCCAGCATCGGACCCAGTGGCCAGGCTCTTTCTCTTCCAGTTCCGGAGGCTCTTGGCAAATGGCGCGCGCCTCCTCGCAACGTTCGCGGAACGCGCATCCAATGGGAAGCCGCCTGAGGTCAGGGACCATACCAGGGATCACCGGCAACCTCTTGACGCGTTTGTCTCGCCCCTTGCGTATGCGCGGAATGGACTTGAGCAATCCCACAGTATATGGATGTTGAGGCGAAAAATACAAGTCCCTGACCTTCGCCTCCTCTACTATTTTGCCCGCATACATTACTGCCACGCGATCTGCCATTTCAGCCACAATCCCGAGATCGTGGGTAATGAGAATGATGCCCGTGCCCTTGTTTTCCTTTATCCTGTTCATCAGGTCCAGAATTTGGGCTTGAATGGTCACATCCAACGCGGTCGTGGGTTCGTCAGCAAGCATAAGGCTAGGATCGCAGGCGAGGGCCATAGCGATCATCACGCGCTGCCGCATACCGCCGCTCATCTGATGCGGATAATCACGCGCCCTGTGTTCAGGGGATGGTATCCCGACTTTTCGCAGCATCTCGACAGAAGCAGCGCGGGCGTCTTTCTTGCCTAAGCCCCTATGGAGGCGGAATACCTCGGATATCTGCTCCTCCACCCTGAGCACCGGGTTCAACGAAGTCATTGGCTCTTGAAATATCATGGAAATGTCATTTCCACGGATTTTCCTCATGTCTGATTCGGAAAGGGCGAGTAGATCGCTGCCTCGAAACGAGATGCTCCCTCCGACTATCCTACCCGGCGGCGAAGGCACTAACCTCAAGATCGACAACGCGGTCACGCTCTTGCCGCAACCGGATTCGCCGACCAGCCCAAGGGTTTCGCCAGAGTCAACATGCAAATCGACATCTGACACCGCCTCGGCAACCCCTTCGTCAGATGAAAAAATAGTTTTCAGATCACGTATTTCTAGGAGATGATGCGCCATATGCAAAAAAAGTACTTTGCTACCCCTCTGTGTGGCCTGCAACGGCCTGCGACGTCATCCTCCCTAGATATCGAGGTGCGGTAAAAGGAAGTATGCGCCAAAAAAACCGCTGCCAAAGCAGAACAGCGACACCAGCAATGCAAGAACCAAAAAGGAACTCTTGTACAGGAACGCGTCAAACGCCGAACACACCCAGACGCCCACTGCAATGAGTAATGAAGGCGTTTGAATGTCATACTCGACGTTTTGGGTTATGAAAAGCGGTATGAAATACAGCGCAACATTGCTCAGGAACAAAAAACCAGTAATAATTCTGCCTCGTGCAATCTGACCCAGACCGGGAAAGATGAGGGACAGGACTGAGGCGAAGACCCTTGACCGTCCCTTGCTTTTTGTCTGCTCTCCTTCTGTGGGAGCCATGCGCGCCTCCAAACAACACTCTCGCGTGGCTAAGGGTATAGTGCAACGAGCTGCGCAAGTCAATCGCTGGCCATACGTCATCCGCATCATGACGAGTCTCGGGCTGCGAAAGGTCACCCATAGGATGCAGCCTTGGACATCCAACAGCCCTGTCTCTTTTGACAGATAAGCTGGGAACATGGTACTAATTGGTGCATGAAAAAAGGCTCGCAGAAAAGGAGCATCGCGTCATCATCTCATCGTTTTTTCGCGCGGAGGAAAGGTTTTGACGACTGAAGCGCCTAGTACTCAAAACATAACAGGACTTGAAATAGCGCGTATATACGGCGCGCTCCTCAAAAGGGCCTTGCAGTTGCTCGCCGATCCAAAGAATCGGGAGAAAAGGAGACGAAACTTCTTGAGTCCTGGCGACTCGGTATTTAATCTGCTAAAACTGGGCTTGCTCCACCACACGATACTCAAATACCGGTACATGGTTCGTTTCAACAATTCCGTCGTTCTCGATAGCACATTTCCTCCGTTTCCATCGCGCGCTTTTGACAAGAGAATTTCTAATTACCTCAACTATTTCGATATGCAGGAAATACCGTCTGGCATTGTCTCTATATCCACGACCAACTGCTGTCCCTATTCGTGCTCTTTCTGTTCCACGTCGGCTCATCGCAATCCGGAACTCGACCTCGATGAAGACCTTCTGAAGATGACCATAAAACAAGTAGAGGCTCTTGGAACGCCGACCATCATCCTGCACGGCGGCGAACCGCTCTTTCGATACGACCGTTTCCTAAGGCTGGTCAAGCACGTAGATGAAGACATCTGTCTGTGGATGTTTACCACGGGGTACGGGTCTTCGGTGGACCGCGCCCGAGAGTTGCGAGAAAATGGGCTGTTTGGAGTTTGGATCAGCCTCGATCATTTTGATCCGGCTGTACATAACGCCCTTAGAGGCCATCCCAAAGCCTTCGACAACGCATGTCGGGCAGTGGAGCATTTCAAGAAAGCAGGCATCTACACTTGTCTATCGCTTGTGCCGCCTGACGACCTCTTGAATCCAGAAAAGTTTCTCCGATACTACGATTTTGCCAAGGAGCTTGGCGTGGCCGAAATCCGGATTCTGGAACGCAAACCCTGCGGGAGAGAGTCGCACGCCGGCGTGTTACCTCATAGCAAGACGCTCGAGACGCTCCAGAAAGACCTCTCTCGGGATCGCCGTTACCGAAACCATCCCCCCATAAGCGGTCTCTCCACGTGGCTGGAAAAAGATGACGCGCTCGGCTGCCAGTGTCGCTTCGAGTACCTTTTCATTACCTCACGCGGGGACGTTCAGCCCTGCGAGGCAAGCGAGATCTCGTTCGGTAATATCACCCAGGAGGATTTTTGTCAGGCCTACGAAAGGATATGCAAAGCCTTCACGAAACCGGTCACCGGATGCATTCCCATGGTCATGTTTCCGGAAATCCAACAATATCAGAAGACAAAAGAAGATCTTGGATCAGAAGAGGCTGTTCGGCTGTCATGCCGTATCATGCAAGAGTTTCAGAACAGAGGCTCTATCCCAGGCGCATATCGCCCGTTGTGGTCCATTTACCAAAAGAGGCTCCAGACGTATCGCCAGCGCAAACAAAAAAGCCGTCCGCAGAGCGCGTGAGCATATCGGTTCTCAGAAATGGTCAGCAATTTCACATGAGGCCGTGATTCTGGGCGCTTTGCTCCCTGTCTTTTCAGCGACGTGACGCAATCTCGCGCGAAGCTCTCAGACAAAATACAAAGCCGCCCATGGGGCAACTGCCCGACGAGCGGCCATGCCGTTTCACACTGCTCGTCTCGAAGAAAAGCGAGGGACGCCCCATTCAGCCCGTGAACGCGGCGACGTCGCGTTTCCTACATGTTTTCCCACCGCGTCGTCAACCATCAAAGCCGTATAGGCTCACCCCTGGGTCAACTCTTCTGATCAGCTTGAAGAAAGTCGCAAGAATACCCAGAGCACAGCATATTGTACCGACCAATCTGTTCGAGGGTTATCAAACCCCGAAGCTGACCGGACGCCATTACTGGTATTGCCTTATTGCCGCTATCTTGCATCTTTTGGAGGACATCGATGAGCGGCGTATCTTCAACCGCGGTCGGAAAATCCTTGACCATGACGTCCGAGACCCGGGCCCCTGGCCCCTGCCTGTGAAGGGTTTCAGTAAGCATTTCCCGTGTGAGAATCCCCACGAGGCGATTCCCTTCCATGACAGGAAAGTCTCCTTGAAATCCTCTGCAAAAACGTTCTGCCGCTTCTCCAATGGTCTGGTCAGGTCTGAGCGTATCCACATCGGTAATCATCGCAGTGCGTGCGGTCGCTCCGCCGAGAGACATCATAATCCCCATCTGCCGTTCTTCTGATTCAGCGCCGAGATACACGAACAACGCAATCAAGATCATGAAAAAATTCATTGACAAAAGCCCGAGAAAAAAGAGCGCGATGGAAAATCCCTGACCTACGCCCACAGCAATCCGAGTGGCGCTGTATGGAGACAAATACAAACCAAGAATGCCCCGCAATACCCTGCCGCCGTCCATGGGAAAAGCCGGGATGAGATTGAAAAGCGCCAACACCACATTCACCGCGATGAGCTGGGCAAAAATGCTGCTGCGCACCGAGAAATCAGAAACGCTGACGGTAATGTCCAGGAGGTCTGCTACAAACCAGAGGCAGAAAGCCAGGAAAAAACTGGCGGCGGGGCCCGCCGCGGCAATCATGATCTCCTCGATAGGCCGTTGGGCTGGACTCGCCATCCGGGCCACTCCGCCAATGGGGAGCAACGTAATGTCAACCACATTTATCCCGTAATATCTGGCCACTAGGGAGTGGCTCAGTTCGTGAAACACCACGGACGCAAAAACGAGTATGATAAATATGACGCCCGCCAGCCCTCCTGTTCCCACGATGGACAATCCGGCAAAGTAAATGAGAATGAGGAGTAAGAGAAACGTGACGTGCACTTTCACGGGGATTCCGAATAAGGAGCCGATTTTGAACGACCATTTCATAGCAACTTGCCTCCAAGCTTTAGACCGTGATACATTTCATCCCGAGAAACAATCTTAATGCCGCCTTACCTACGGGGTTCTGCTGTCTCGCGCCGCAGCAGAAGGCGGCCCAGCGTCCGGGGATCGTTATATTCTTTACCATAAAATTCATTAAAGGTCAGCACACGACAGACGATCCACATCGAGTCCCACGTTTGGGCGACGACAGCGGAGGACACGCGCGAGGAGTCGAAAAACGACAGCGCCAAGTGAGGATCAGCCATGCTTGATATAGGAGAAGCTCAACACAAGATACTCGAGGACATTCCCGTTCTGGGCAGCGAGAGGATTCACATCCTGGAAGCCCTTGGCAGGGTGCTTGCCGAGGACATTCGAGCCATTCGCGACGTACCATTGGCCGACAACTCAGCCATGGACGGGTACTGCTGTAAAGCGAGCGACGTCAGAGGCGCGTCGCCGGAGAACCCTGTTCGGCTCAAGATTATCGGCGAATCCCCTGCGGGTAGGCCATTCCAAGGAGAAGTAAAGGCGGGCGAGGCCGTCCGCGTCATGACAGGAGGGCTCATACCAGCCGGCGGCGACACCGTCATCATGGTTGAATACACGGAGCACGACCATGACGACGTGCTTTGTCTCAAAGACCCAGGAGAGGCCGCCCACATAAGGAGAAGAGGCGAAGATGTACGCGCTGGCGAGGTGGTCTTGTCCCAGGGTGACGTCATCAGGGCCCCTGAAGTCGGAATGCTCGCGACGCTGGGACACGCCTATGTCCATGTGTACCAACGGCCTATAGTCGCTATTCTCTCCACCGGGGATGAACTCGTCGATCTCGACGAACCGTTCATGCCAGGCAAAGTCATCTGTTCAAATTCTTACAGCCTCGCCGCTCAGGTGGCGGAATGCGGAGCCATTCCCCTCTCCCTCGGCATTGCCAAAGACGACCACGCCAGCCAGCAACGGCGTCTCTCTGACGGGCTTCGAGCAGATGTGCTCGTTACCTCTGGCGGAGTCTCCGTGGGCAACTACGACATGGTCAAAGATACCCTTGCCCAGCTCGGCATGAAGCTGAAATTTTGGAAAGTGAACATGAAGCCCGGCAAGCCCGTTGTCTTTGGCAGCATCGCCAACAAGCCCGTGTTTGGCCTGCCCGGCAACCCTACCTCAGCCATGATCTCCTTTGAACAATTTGTAAGACCCGCGCTCCTCAAAATGATGGGTCACAAAAATCTGTGGAGACCGCTCATCGACGCCGTGCTCGAGGAAGATGTCCACATCTTTTCGGACCGCCTCCACTTCGTGAGATGTAAGCTCAGAGAAAACGAGGGCGTGATTCTCGCCAAACCAACAGGCACACAGAGTTCGGGCGCCCTAAGGTCAATGATACTGGCTGATGGTCTCATGATATTGCCGCCGGAAAAATATCCTTTTAAGGCCGGAACCGCGGTGAAGGTGCAAGTGCTTCACGGGAGCATGCCCTCGATTCCCCATTCACCCTATGATTAATACCCTATATATTATACTAGATTAAGCGGATAAATTTAACAATTGCATTGTAGAGTTAATTTATGTATCATAGAACACACACGCTTTATCAATGGTATTGCGGAAACCTATGGTGCATACCCTTAGAAATGTTGCGGCCTTAACCTTCATCACACTGCTCGTGGTGACAGGCCGCATCGATGCCTACGCATACCTCGCGAAAAAACACGACTTCCTTCCTCGCTATCCCAAGGTCCTGTTTGTGGTCGATGTCTCGGCCACGATGAATCAAGAATGCGCGGACACGGGTCGATCACGATTGTCGGTCGCGCTCGGCGCCCTGAAACAATTTGTCGCGGCCGTTCCCTCGCCCCCTCTGTGGCAATATCCCTTCTTGACGTCTCTCGTCGTCGCTGGCGATCCTCGAGGCCCGGTGCGTATGGTACCCCTGCAGATAGGGACCCTGGGCCTGTTTGATCCTTATTACGAGTCGCTTATGGTCAAGAGGCCTTTTCAGCCTCGGGCTTCGTCTGTGGGAGAGGCCTTGGAATTCTGCGCGAATATGGCGGTCGAGGCTCCTGGGAGGACCGCAGTGGTTGTTTTTACGGACGGAGAAACCTGCGACCGCGTCTCGCAGTTGACCGCGCAGGCCTTGCAGCACGCGCTCGGGGATGAACTCAGCGTTTTTGGCGTCTTTGTTGGGGATGCGGAATGCGGATGGGGAAATCTGACCCAACTTTGCAGCGCAACGGGTGGGTATGTGCGATCGTGGCGCGAGCTTCTGACCAAGCAAGCGATGCGCGATTTTGTATGGGATATACTCGTCCAAGAAGTTGCGTTCCACTACATCGAGGTCTTTTTCCGTGAGCACAGCGCCGATCTCCTGCCGTCTGAAGCGGGAAAGCTGGAGAATGTGGCGAGCTTCCTGCAGATGATACCGCAATATGAGCTCGTCATAGATGGCTACTCCATACCGGGATTGGAAGCTGGCCAAGGCCGGCGGTTGGCCTTGCAGCGCGCCGAGGTAATCAAGAACGCCTTGGCGCGAGCTTACGGCGTGAACCCCCAGAGGATCAAGGCCAGAAGTATGGGCAGCGCCTATCCTCGGTACAAGTATGACGACCCTGCCGCGAATCTTCAGAATGCAGAGGCGGTGGTGTATTTGCGGTTGCCTCTCAGAAACGTTCCATACGATGAAAAATACCTGCACACGTTTGGGCAACCCGTCTCGGGACGCGTTTTCAACGACCGAGAGCGCCAGAGCGATGAGGAGTGGGCCTGGCCTGCGTCCTGGCCCAGTCGTTCGCGCAGACAACAACAGCGATGAGCAGCAAATGAAACCTTCCTTGTCCGTTCAAAATCTTGCCTCCGGAAGCCAGCGATTCAAGGTCATGCTGGCAACGGCATTCTGGTTCGGGCTGTCGCCCATAATCCCTGGAACCGTGGGGACCATCCCTGCGGTAGTTCTATTCGTGGGAACCGCGCTGTGGATCCCTGCAGCCTGGCAATGGCTGGTGATAACAGGCCTGCTACTTGTGTCATGCATCCTGTGTGTGTATTTAGGGGAATGGGCGGAAAAGTTTTGGGGCGCCAAAGATCCGAGGCATTTTGTACTCGATGAAGTAGCCGGGTTCTTCCTGACGGTGTTGCTGTTTCGGGTTCCAGACCTTGGCGCGACCCTTTTTTGGGGGTTCGTGGCCACACGCGCCTTTGATATAATCAAGCCGCCGCCTGCTTCGTCCCTGGAGGTCTTGCCCGCTGGGTGGGGGATCCTAGTAGATGACCTTGTTGCCTCCCTTTACGCCGTTGCCTTCCTCCATGCCGCGTCGCGGCTGCTGCCAAGCTTCTTCGGCTTATAAGGGTTCCCGAAAAAACTCACGCCTAGATGCGCAGGGCGTCCACAATGTTCAGCCGAGCGCCTCGCCAGGCAGGCAGCATGCCGCCGCAAAAGCCCATGAACAAAGAAAAACCAAGGGTTGCGCAGGCGATTGCTGGCGTGAGCCTGAAGCCAAACGCGAGCTCAGAAAATGTTTCCCAATTCAGCGTTGATATCGTAATGAATTGAAGCGTTGAACTCACGCCCACTCCGACCACCCCGCCAAGGAGCCCTAAGAACAGAGACTCCGCGAGAAAGGCGAGCAGGATGTGGAAACGGTGAAATCCCAGGGCCCTCAACGTTCCGATTTCTCGAGTCCTGTTCGCCACCGCGGCGTACATGGTGACCATCGCGCCAAGGATTGCCCCCACGCTAAAGAAGATGGTAGTGGCCAAGCCAAGTATGCGAATGAATCTCGCCATGACCTCAGATTGCGCTCGGTAAAAGTCTGTTTCACGCTTCACCTGGACGGAGAGTCGAGGGTCTCCCTCGAGGCGACCCTTTAGAGCATTGAAGGCGTCCTGGCCGGGCGCTCTCATGAGTATAGAGGTGTAGGCGTTTCTTCGGAAAGCTGACATGAGTTGATCGCAGTCAGCCCAGATCTCGGAACTGAACGCGGTGTTCCCCGCATCGAATATGCCCACGACCTGCCAATCGATGAGGGCAAAGCGCAGCGTGCTGCCAAGTTCGCCATTATTCAGTGACCGAGAGATGCTGGCGCCGCAGATCACCTCATGCGTCCCCGGTCTTGGGTACCGGCCAGCCGCCAGCTTCACTTGAGGCCTCAAGGGCAGCGACTGGCGGCTGATTCCCCGCACCATGACATTGGTGGCTTTATCTGTTCCTTTCTTGGGCAGGGTGACGAGCACCAGCGCTTCTCTCGCTGCCAGCGCCTCGCCTGTTTCGTCCATAGCCGTCTCGGGCTGGAGTGCTATGATGCTGGCTGCGTCTCTCTCGATAATGCTTGTGACCTCGGTCTCAGAGGAGCCCCGAAGGACGATCACGTTTTCAGGCGAACCAGTCTCTGTGAGGGTCTGTTCAAGCCCTTCAGCGAGCATGAGCACCGCGGCAAACACGAAACTGACAAGGGCCATGCCGCCCGCAGTCAGCCCAGTCGTAATCCTGCGGCTCTGGATGTTTCGGATAGCATACTGGAGAGGTATAGCCACGGCGACTCAAAGAAGCGAGACATCTCGCGGTAGTTGTACTGGGGCCGAGAGTCTTGAGCGTTGCGCCGGCCCCTTCGCTTACCGCAGCAATATGTGGAAAACCGCACCATGGAAAAGACGCCCGTCGGCTATCTGCTTACAGTTTCTCGACAATAAGGGCCGCTCCCATGCCTCCCCCTACGCACAACGTCGCCAAACCCCTCTTTACATCATCTCTTTTTTTCATTTCGTAGAGCAGGGTGGTGAGAATACGAGCGCCAGAAGCGCCAATGGGATGCCCGAGGGCAATCGCCCCGCCATTGAGATTGGTCTTTGACATGTCCAGGCCAAGCTCTCGCGCCACCTGAATCGTCTGCGCCGCAAATGCCTCGTTTGCCTCTACAATGTCGATATCCTGAATCGTGAGATTGGCTTTTTCCAAAGCCTTTCTCGTGGCTGGAATGGGGCCCAATCCCATATATTTGGGGTCCACGCCCGCAGACGCATAGGACACAACTCTTGCCATGGGTTTGAGGTTCAACTCCTTGGCCTTCTGCATGGACATCACCAGCGTCGCAGCCGCCCCATCATTGATGCCTGAAGCGTTTCCTGCTGTGACGGTACCGTCTTTTTTGAAGGCCGGCCGTAATTTTGACAGCGCTTCCTTTGTCGTCCCCATCCTCGGATGCTCGTCCGTGTCCACAATCTTGGGTTCTCCCTTGCGCTGCGGCACGGTCACGGGCACGATCTCATCCTTGAAGCGCCCTGACTTTATGGCTTGTTCCGCGCGCTGTTGACTCAGCACGCCCAGATCGTCTTGGTCATCCCGCGTCACGTTGTATTTCTCGGCGATGTTCTCTGCGGTGATGCCCATGTGGTAGTTGTTGAATATCTCCCATAAGCCATCATGGATCATGAGGTCAAGCAGAACGCCGTCGTTCATACGCGCCCCCCATCTGACGTTTGGGACGGCATAAGGAGCGGCAGACATGTTTTCGGTCCCGCCGGCCACTATGATATCAGCGTCGCCGAGTCGAACAATTTGGCTTGCCAAAGTGACGGCCCGCAACCCCGACGCGCACACCTTGTTGATGGTCATGCACGGAACTTCCTGGGGGATGCCTGAGCGTAATGAAACCTGCCTTGCCACGTTTTGGCCTTGGCCAGCCTGCAACACGCAGCCAAAGATCACTTCATCGATCAAGGCAGGATTTAGATTATTCCGCTTGAGTAGCTCTCGTACGACAATGGCCCCGAGCTCCACTGGAGGAATTGTTGAAAGAACTCCTCCGAATGAACCCACTGGCGTCCGAGCGGCGTCAACGATAACAACATCGTTCATCGATACATACCTCCGATGATTATTGCTGAGCAGCAGTCAGCATGTGAAAATGTTTATTCAAGCAAACGCGCTTGAATGGTCTGTCTCCGCGTCCTGCGTCTGCCCATACAGTACGCTATTCGGCCTTGATCGATCAAGGAATAAGTGATTCAGGGACAGTTAATCCTCGTTGTCGATAGTATCGCACAGCGCCGGGATGAAGAGGCGCCTTGAGGCCAGAAAAGGCATTCTCGATCGCAAGGTCTCGAAAAACTGGATGAATCTTGGTCAGGGCGTCAAGCCCCTCGTACAACGTCTTAGTCAACGCATAAACTACGCCGGCGTCTATCTGAGAGGTGGTAGCCATGACATTCATTTGACCTACCGACTGAACAGCCTTGTCTTGACCTGCATACGTGTGCGCGGGAATAACGCATCGAGAGACGTTTTTCCAGCCCTCTGACCTGAGCGATTCCATTTGGGCGTCGGTGATTTCCAGCAGCGTGAGGGGCGTTTTTGCGTCATGGAAAAGCGCAGACACCGCCGGCACCGGTATGCCGCCGGTGAGGTCAATGGCCTGAATAGAACCCTGTTTGAAGGCCTCCACCGCAGATAAGATGCTCATGGAACGCACTCGAACCGTTTGGCGCAACCCCTTTACCGTATTCAAAAGCATCTCGATGGTGAGTCTATTGCCGCTGTCCCGCAACCCGCTTGCAAGGGTCGTTCCTTCCAAATCCTGGATGTTCCCAGATTTTACTTTATCCGAGCGGACGACAATATGAACTACCTCTGGCCACAAGTTCGTAATTGTCCTCAGCTCCTTCAAAGGCTTCCCCCGGTATATGCCAGCGCCGGCGTATGCCATGGATAAGATAAAGTCATCCACCAAGATGATGTCAGCATCCGCGATCCTAATGGCTTCAACGTTTTCTCTCGATCCTTCCGATATTGCGGCAGACACACGTATCCCTGTTTGTCGCAGTCGGGTCGTCCAGAAAGAGGCCAAGCCAAGCCCCACCTGATACGACGTCCCGCCCGGCATGCCAGTGGCCATGAGAAGGGACACCTTGGCGGAATCCCTATAATCGTCGCTTCCCTCTGTTCGGCCCATGGCAGGAACCCAGGCAAGCAAGGCAATGATGAAAAACACTCCGCTTACAATAGTTCTCGAATAAGATAACGAATCAAAAAAAAGCATCTCGGCTGGATATATGTGCGCTGAGATTGTCTCGCGTTTGACTGCTCGCAATGAAAAAGAGGCCATATGGCTGTCATTGCCAGCAAAGCGGAGCAATCTCGTGATAAAGAATAAGCGCGATAACCTAGCCCTCACCACTGTCATGGCGGCGTGTGACAAAAAAGATTGTCTTTTTGCAATCACAGTTCATCCATCACAACAAGTCTGACGGCTGCAAGATTCGATGAATCCTCCAGCGCAAGGCGTTCAGCTCTCTTTTTGCAAGGGTACGGCGCCTTTTTTGTTGAAAAGCCTTGCTGCTCAGCATATTTTCACCGCCAATCCAAGGGCAATGGCGCGTACACCCTCGTTGCCCTCAGACATAGGCGGGTAGGAAACAAAAGCCATAATACGACGTTATGTGAAATTCACTATAAACTCATTCACCGAGCAGGGCAATGAAATGTTTGGCGCGAATCCCTGAGCGCGTCAAGGGCGGTCCCAAGGCTCGTGGCGCTCTGTCCAGAAACGTTGCCTTCCGTCTTGGCAGGTATAGCTTTTCTCACGATTTATCAAGAGATTGCTTCGCTGCCATCTCCTTGGCGCAGCAATTTTTTTTCATTGCGAGGGAGCCTTACGGGGCGTAGCAATCTCAGCTCAGATCAATTGAGCAAAGAAACGGCTTTGGATTTTGCGTGTTTTTCTTCGAGAACTGTGACAAACGACGCGCGGTGTCCGCATCGGACGCGAGGACAGGTATGAGGGTGTACCAAGACTATATAGCCGCCATAAGCGACAATAAGGGCGACGGGAAAAGGCGCAGCGCTTCCTCGCCATTTTTTATCAGGCGATGGTTTTGCCTCTTGTGCTTGCTTGGGCTGTCAGTCATCGCGCAACCTCCCGCATCTTTATCCAGGGACTTGACAGCGGACAACCGCCCGAAGCATCCGCACGTACAATCCACGGAAAGGTTGAGTCGGCCTGAACAGAGCCTAGCTCAGCGTCTGCTCATGGAAACCAATAGGGCAAGGTCGAAAGAAGGACTCGCCCCGCTTACGACGAGCCATGGGTTAGAGGTCATCGCCAGGACCCATAGCCGCAACATGTGCGAGGCCGGTGAGCTGAAACATGAGTCTGAGAAATATCCGGTGGGCTGGCGCACGTTTGCGGAACGCATGAAAAGAATGGGATATTTGTCTGGCGCGGAAAATCTTGCCTACCGCACCTATTCCGGGCGGCCGGAAGATTGGGCTCGCAGCGTTGTGGCAGGGTGGCTCGACAGTCCACAACATCGGAAGAATCTGCTGGATCCGACGCATCGATATGTAGGGATCGGTGTATTTGTGTGCCGCAATGGCGTCGCGTTTGCCACCCAGGTCTTTTCACCTGGCGGCGTTTCGGCCAAGTGATGCAAGGCGCCGTACCAGGCGGTAAAATGGCGCTCTGTCGAGTTGTGAACGCTCAGGAACAGGACCCGTTGCGGCCAAGGCAGGGAGACGGGACGAACGGTCATTTTGCAGCCGTGTGAAGCGAGGCATACGCCTTTGACTCATCATGAATAAATGTTTATGATGCTGACCATGTTATGCGATGGAACGCCGCCATGACGAAGATGCTGCTCATATTGACCGTTCTGCTGTGCCTCGTCGCCTGCGCGGGAGCTCCCCAGCGGAGCACTGAGGCGACTCGGCCCTCGAGCATTGTAGAAGAAGACATCACGAGCGAGTCGCCGACCCGCTCCAATATACCTCAGCAAGCGGCTCCGGACGCCAGCGCAGTCCCGCCGCCGTCTATCCAAGACTCCCAGGAAAATGCCCTGCCTCCGTCGAGTCCTGGCCAAAGACCTCCCCGCCGTATTATCTGGCGGGATCAGGGAACGCCGGAGAGGAAACAGCGTTAGCGCTTTCTCATGCCGCCCTTGGTTGAATCAAGTCTTTCCAGCGCGATTGCTTGGATTCGGCGAGCCCCCTGCGAACGCCGGCGAAGAGATTTATGTGGAACGTCCTGGGGAGGGCAAGAGAGGACGATGCCGCGAAAAAAAGAGAATAGTCGTTGACAATCTGTTTTGGGCGCTGAGGGCGCCGGCTTGCTATGTACGAATTACTAAAAAATACACAATTCCTCCTGGTTTCCCTCACGAACCTTTGCCTGTTTCTCGTAGTTTCCACTTGGAGCTTTCTCCCCGTATTTATTGTGAATCTCGGGGGCAACAACTTTGATGTCGGATTGGTGATGGGCTCGATCGGGGTCACCTCTTTGGGGGCGCTCCCCTTGCTCGCGCCGCTTATTGACCGATTCGGGAGAAAACTCTTCATTTTGACGGGCATTTTCATCGTGGGCGTCTCCAACGCATGCTTCTTGCTCTTTGATGCATATTCCCCTCTCATGATGATCGTCCGGCTCGTCCAAGGAGTGGCCTTCGCTGCCTGCTTCAATGGTTGTGCGACCTTTGTTGCCGATATTGTGCCGCCGGACAAAAGGGCCCAAGGCTTTGGACTTTTCGGGGTGTCTGGTTCGACCGCGGTGGCGATAGGTCCCTATGTAGGGGAAAAGTTCCTGCTGTACTGGGGTTTTCCCTCTTACTTCTGGCTGCTTGTTGCATTCGGCATGCTCGGGTTCTGCACGGCGGTCATGGTGCAAGACCAACCTCTCAAAAGACCGAGGAGCAAGCCGCGGGGGTTTTTCCCCACAGCCTTTCGAGACGGCCATCTCGCTATGATGGCCGTTGCTGCGGTCTGCGGTTCCGGTTTTGCTGCTATGAATACCTTCTACCCGCTCCACGCCAGAAACCTGGGATACCAGGCCGGCGTCTTTTTTGTGTGTTATGGCGTCAGCCTCGTGCTCGTGCGGGTTCTCCTGGGAGCGCTGGCGGATAACATGCGCAGAGAAAAGCTGATTTTTTATTGCATAGTCGGTTTCGGACTTATGCTCTTTGGCACGTCCCATATCGCCTCTCTGAGTCAAACTATCTTGCTGGGTGCGCTCTTCGGCTTAGTGCAGGGCCTCTCGTACCCGGCAATGATGGCGCGCATGGTGGATCGCTCCAACGAAGGCAATCGAGCTGTGGTGGTATCGCTCTTCACGGGCTCCTTTGGGGTGGGAATCAATGTCTCGGTGCTGGGCTGGGGGTACATCGCCAACCAGGAAGGACTTTCCGCGATGTTCCTCATCGGAGGGGTTCTCATGTTTGCCGCGGCGGCAATATTTTTTTGGCAATGTATGGTCGCAAAACCATGGCGCAATCAGACAACCCAAACGCCCTAGGTCTTTCAAGCTCGAAAAATCCGAAGCCACGTTCAGAAACGTCGCAGGACATACGAGACGTCCCGGGTAGCTGTTCTGGGAATTTCTGTCGGGACGAGAAACGCATAATCGAGTGGGTGAGCGCTTTCGGAAACCTCGGCAACAGCCAGAAGGGGCAACTGACGTCATTTCAAAGGAGCAAGGCTCGAACGAAGTGAGAGGCCGCGATTGAGAAATCTCGTACCTCACAGGCCAAGATTTCTCGCTTCGCTCGAAATGACAGAGGCAACGCGCTCGAAATGCGAGGCGCCTCATTGAATTCGCGATTACTTGCGAGAACATGTTCATGCAGGGGTTCTCAAAAGTAAACGCGAAGTTGGTAAGGACTTCACTCAATGATTGATGCGAGCTGAGATTGCCAAGTCGCCTAACGACTCCTCGCAATGGCAAAAGTCCCTCCGATGCCATCTCGACCGAAGCGAGGCAACCTCGTGATAATTGAGGATGACTATCTGTTCACACCGCAACGTAGCGCACTCGGATAGAAATGGCTGAAAAGGGTATGACACGCAGACGCCAATCGGGGGTACCATGGGACGAAAGCTCCGACGTATCCCCCGTAAACGAGCGCGCCGGGACGCGTCCTTCGAGCTGAGAAAGGGCGGCGAGTGTTTGCGGGCGGCGCGCCGATCCTGCAGCAAAAAGAGGGGCTCAGGCCCGGCGGCAGAACTAAAAAAGGCCGGATTGCTTCCGGCCTTTCTTGTCGATCTCGGTTAACCGTATCTTTACTGTGTTTAGAATCCGCAGGGCGGGACAAACCGATGCACTGCCGTGCAGGGCACTGCCGCCGTCACATAGGCCGGCCCATCGAGCTGCACATTGCAGCAACCCTTTTCACGCAGCATGCCTTTGAGTCCGAATAGCGGATTCAGCGCCGCTGCCATCGCTATATTCGGCGCCGCCATGCCCGCATGGATCAATCCCGTGAACAGCGACGGTGTGCATGCCGGCGCTACCGGTCCTCTCAACACGAATTGTTGGGGGGAGACTAGACAACTTGTTCCTCCTCCCCACGTTGTGTTGGGAATACCCGGTACTGGCCATTGACTGACAGTGTAACCCCAGGACAGCCCTGCGCCGATTAGTACCGTGGCGAGGATCCCTAGAATTACAGCCGATTTCTTAACCATACCCTCGTCCTCCTTTCATCAAAAGCCTTCCAGTCGTATACCGGAAAAATTGGAGCTTTCTTAAGCTTTCTGTTTTATTTTATCCTATAACTCACGCATTTGTCAACGCGTTTCTCGTCAACTCCTGCGCGCATCTCGCTTACCAAAGACCGCCGAAGAAGTTACCGGTCACGGGGAAGGTCAGCGAGTACATCATGCGTCCAAGGGGTCCGGGGAATCCGTTACCGCAGGGGCCTTCTCCTAGCCCTCTACAGCGGTTTACGCTGCCGCGGCCAGCCATGAATACATCAAAGGGCGCGCCGAAGAGAGTCGCCGCAGAGAGTAGAAAGCCCGGTCCATCCCCTCTACCCAACAGTCCCCTGCCTCCTACGCATGCGGGGGGGCTCACCGGCGGGCACGGACCCTCGATGTTCACTTCCCATGTGCTGACGATGGTCCTCTGGACACAATCCGGTACATCCACCGGCAGATAAAGCGGTTTGGCGGGGCACATGAACTCCTTACCAAAGCACTTGCGACCAAATGCCATCGATGAATCGGCTGCCACGGAAAGTATTAACACGAAAATTCCGAGAACAACCACAGTCCTCTTAACCATACCCTCATCCTCCTTTCATCAATCCTTTTCCAAGGAAGCTTACATTCCAGTATTGGATTGCCTCCAACAATATATGACTTCGGATGTGTTTTAACTTTATTACAGAACTCACACCCGTTGTCAACCTTTTTTTTCGGATAGAGCCTTGTTCCAGGGTTATGAATTCCTGTGAGATGTAGCTTAACGGCTGAGATGGCATTCTGTCAAGGCAAATGTGACCCTGCAACGTCTCCTGGCTAAAAAAATACGCGGATCCGCCTCAAGGATCACGCGCAAAAAGAAGTGGGGAAGGACGGCCCCAGTCGAACCGGAGACGCCGTCCATTGACTAGGGGGGGATACACGGATAAAAAAGAAAAGTGGATCGTTGATCGGTTCATGACGAGACTTCCCAATCGAGGAAAAAATACACATCATTCTCATGTTGGGGATACCTGTCATATCTCGGCTATTCGGAAAAAAAAAGGGAGCAACATTTATGTCCGGCTTAGAAAACGGCGGCGCTTTTACTGGCGCAGCCAAATATGTATTGGATGAGGAGCTTGCGAAGATTGTGAACATCTCCATGGCCCTGGAAATGCCGCTTCTGCTGAAGGGGGAGCCAGGGACGGGGAAAACCATGCTGGCCCATGCCATAGCAGAGAGCCTGCAGATGCCCCTCATCGTGCTCAATGTCAAGTCAAGCCTTAAGCTTGTGGATGCCCTCTATCAATATGATACCCTGACAAGGCTCAATGACAGCAGGTTCGGCGATTCATCCCGAGACGTGAGCAACATCGAGGAATACATCAAGATGGGGAAGATTGGTCAGGCGTTCGTCGCGGAGCGCAAGACAGTATTGTTGATCGACGAAATCGACAAAGCGGATACCGACTTCCAAGACGATATGCTCGATGTCCTCGATCAAATGGAATTCGATATCATCGAAATCGACAAGACAATTAAAGCGCGGCATAGGCCCGTGATCATCATCACCTCGAACGCCAAAAAGGACCTTTCTGATCCGTTTCTCGGCAGGTGCAACTTCCATCACATCGCCTTCCCAGATCCAGACATGATGAGGAGAATCGTGAGGGTTCACTTTCCTGACATTGACAACGAACTCCTCGATAGCTGCGTGAGGACTTTTTATGAACTCAGAGAGCTGCATGGCATAGAGAAGAAACCGGCCACGAGAGAGCTTATCAACTGGGTGAGAGCCCTGCGTCTCGACCCCGATTTTCGTCCCAAAGAGCTCGTGCATGGCAAGATCCCGTTTTTGGGGATCCTGTTCAAGAAAAGCCCTGATTATCAACAGGCTCTTCAGCAAATTCGCCGCCGCAGATGACGGCCAGCTGATGCGAGAATAGCTCATGTTTGTCGATTTCTTCTATCTGCTGAGAGACTCTGGGATTCCTGTCACGCCGACGTCGTTCCTCAAGCTCCATGAGGCCCTGAAGACTGGCTTGGTGAAGGGGTTGGATGATTTTTATTCCGCGGCGCGCACTATCCTCGTGAAGAGCGAGAGATATTTCGACATGTACGATCAATTGTTCGCGCACTTTTTTCGTGGGGCAGAACTGCCGGATTTTACGGGGGTCGAGTTAGAAGCCACCGCGCGAGCCCTCTTGGAAGAGTGGCTCAAGGATCCGGAGGCCTTGGCCAACGCCCTTGGTATGACGCAGGAGCAGCTCAAGAGCATGTCTCCTGACGAGCTGATCAAATATTTTCTCGATCGTCTCAAGGAACAGACGGAAGCCCATCACGGCGGGAGTCGTTGGATCGGCACTCGAGGTACGTCTCCAGTGGGCCACTCAGGCTTCCATCCAGGGGGGATGCGCGTAGGGGGACGTTCCATGAACAAATCTGCGGTAAAGGTGGCGATGGAGAGGCGATATCGTGATTATTCCCTCGAGGCGCCCCTCACCCAGGCCCAAATCGGGGAGGCGTTGAAGAGACTCAGGAGGCTTGTGCCGGTGGGGCCGAAAGACAGACTCAACATCGATGAGACGATTCGCGCCACGACAAAGAATGCGGGCGAGATCGAGATCGTCTTCGACCGGAGTCTGCGCGACCGGCTCAAAGTAATATTGATGATCGACAACGGCGGCTGGTCCATGGACCCCTATGTGGAAATCGTTCAGCTTCTTTTCAATTACGCACGCGCTCAATTCAAGGATTTGAAAACATTTTTCTTTCACAACACGATTTACGATTTTGTATGGGAAGACCCCCCTCGGCGCTATAAGGCGCAGCGCGTTCAAGACTTTGCCACATGGGACCCTGAAAGCCGATTGATTATCGTGGGGGATGCCAGCATGGCGCCCTACGAACTCATGGCTACTGACGGCTCGATCCATATTGAAGAACGCAGCGGGCTCCCCAGCATCGATCGGCTGAATTTCCTCAGACAGATGTTTCGTCACAGCGTGTGGCTGAACCCCACGCCTCTCCATCTGTGGCCAGTGACGAGAACCATAGGAGTCATCGCCAACATCTTTCCGATGTTCGAGCTCACACTGGACGGGCTCGACCGCGCTGTTGCAAGCCTTATGCAAAAGAATTAACGCGGCCAGGCCCTGTCTGAGCGCGTTGGGGCAAGAAGCGCGCCAGCAGATGCACGATGCCATCTCCGACTCCTCTGCGACACCTGCAACCGTCTGCGCTCCCTTGCTTTTCGAGGCATTCGCTACTATGAACGTCACAATGAAACTCGGTGGGACTTTGGAGAGCTTGTGCTGGGCGCCTCGACCAAGAAGATTCTTTCCATCCTAAAAAAATTATTCTTTGTATCTGTAGCCGCTGCGGCGTGCTATCTGGCAGTCCTTCTTGGAATCCTGTTCTGGACGTTCGAAGTCAAGCTTCATCGCCGACCTGTATGCATATACGCCGCGCCGACCATGGTGCGCGTCGGCGACGACATAGACGCGATACGACTCCAAGAGCGACTGACGCGATTGGGTCAACTCGAAACCGATGTGGTATTGAAAGACCCAGGCCAATGGAATCGCTCCGGCTCCACCTTCAATATGTATCTCAAATACTGCCCCATCCAAGGCCGCGGTATAGTCAGCGGCCCTGTTTCATTGGCCCTGGATTGGAACAAGGTTCGATCTATCAGGCTGCTTAGGTCTCAGGAAGAGGCAACCCAGATTGCCCTTGAACCAGAGCTGCTGCACGTATCGAGCGTTGACGGCGTCGCCGAGCTATGCCGCCCCGTGTCTATCCAGGACGTCCCTCCTTTGCTCATCGACGCGATCGTGCTCACTGAAGACCCTGCCTTTTTTAGCCATCCGGGAATAGATATCGCCTCGACCCATCGCGCGTTTGTCGCCAATCTCAAAGCGGGCAAGTATGTCCAAGGCGGGAGCACCATCTCTCAGCAACTCGTCAAAATGAGCATCCTCTCTCCTGAGAAAACACTGTGGAGAAAGACCAACGAGCTGATATTGGCGCTCATGGCCGATGCCATTTACAGCAAAAAAACGATTTTGGAGCACTATCTCAATCGCGTCTATTTTGGGCAGTGGGGGCCTTATCCGCTTCACGGCGTCGCTGAGGCGTCGCGCTGCCTCTTCGGCAAGAGTCTCCAGAGCTTGACCGTTTCCGAGTGCTCGCTGCTTGCCGCCACCATCAGGGCTCCCAATGTGATCAACATACATCGACACCCGGAAAGGGCGAAGGCGCGGCGCAACATGGTGCTCGGCCTCCTCTTCAAAGCTGGAAAGATTTCCCGGGATGCCTATGAGGAAGCCCTCGAGAGTCCTCTGCGAACTCTCAAGCCGGGCAACGCGCCGGCCAAGGCCGAGGCCTTTGTGGAACTTGTCAAAGAAAGGCTCCCTTTTCTAAGCGCTTCTGGGATGCAAGACAGTTCCTACGTGGTGACATCCCTCGATCCCCTCGCGCAAAACGAAGCCGACGCAGGGCTTCGCAAGCTGGGAGAAGCGGCCGGCAAGGCCTTTCTCATCCTTGCGTCGCCCAAAACGGGAGACATACGCGTCTTTATTGCGCCGCAGCCAAAGAAATGGGACGGGGCTGGGGGTAATCTCCAGACATTTCTCCCTGTGGCGCTTGCCCCTGCCCTTGCCAAAGACAAAAATCGTCTCCCAAAATATACCCTGACGTCCCAGATACGCGTGCCAGAGAGACAGCAAGGGCTCTTGACGATCAGGCAAGCGTTCCGCCGAGGGGAACCGACGCTTGGCCAGCAGCTTTCGCAAACCCTCGGCAACGACCTGATGGCCGAGGCTGTCCGGCAGTTTGGAGTCCCGGCGAGCGTCAAGGCTGACCAGGTTATCTTGGACAGGAAAATGACGCCCCTGGAGGTCTTGGGGGTCTATGCAGCGATGGCGCTCTTGGGGTCTGCGCCTCCTTTTCGAGTGGCCGAGGGTCTGACCGTGGAGGGGAGCGCTCGCGATGAGGCCGCAATGGGTGCGAAGCCCAAAGACCAGAAAGCCCTGTTCCTCGTCAATTACATGCTTAAAGACTTTTCCGGCGACGACATGGAGGGGCAGTCAGGCTTGGCGACGCGCACCCCCTCTGTGTATTCCGCCGCCGACGATCAGGGGAAATGGTTTATCGCGTATCGCAGCGACGCCGCGCTGCTTCTTAGAACGTCCGGCCGCAAAGTCAGCGCGGAAATGTTCAAGAGGCTGATGAACAAGCTCCTCCCTCCCATGCATCAATTCTCGCCCGACCAAGACAACGCGCCAGATGGCATCGTGTTTCGACGGATCTGCCTGGCATCAGGGCTCCTCGCCACATCCACATGCCCCCATGTCATCAAAGAGGCCTTCTTAAAAGGGACGCAGCCGACGGAATGGTGCTCCATGTGGCATGAAACAAAGCCCGTCCCTGCAAAGGCGAAGCACGAATGACCCATTTGCGGAGAAACTCGCCGCGCGTTGACAGTTCCATAGATATAGACCCATACTGAGACTCCGTACGCATCGAGTCACACAGAGGAGGCAAAAATGGACGAATTCGTCAAAAAACAGCAGCAGATCATCATCGATACCACGATTGAATCTCTCGAGAAACACGGTTTTGCAGCCAAGTTTTTCCTAGACCGGCAACAAGCCTTGAATTTTATTCTGGAGCAGGCCGCAGACTGCGCCTCGGTAGGCATTGCCGGAACCCATACCATACGCGCCTTGGGCGCGGTGGCCGAACTCCAAAAAGCAGGCAAGACCCTTTATGACCACTGGGCGTTCAAGCCCGGGACGCCTGAAGAACTGGACTGCCGTCGTAGGCAGATGCAGGCCGACATGTTCCTCTGCTCGGCCAATGCCGTGACCATGACGGGCGAAATCGTCAACCGGGACGGCGCCGGAAACAGGATAAACGCCATGACGTTTGGTCCGAAAAAGATCATCCTTATCGTTGGGGTCAATAAACTTGTCCCCGACATAGACGCCGCCATCAGCCGACTCGAAAACACGGCCGGCCCAATAAGGGCTATGAGTCTCAATAGAAAAACTCCCTGTGTGAAAACGGGCTATTGCATGGACTGCGATTCTCCTGAACGGATCTGCCGCATTACCAGCATCATTCACAGACAGCCGATGTTCAGCAAGATCACAGTGGGCATACTCGACGAGGTATTGGGGTACTAGGCATGCACATAGAGGCAACTGCCCCCAATCGCATCGATTTCGCCGGCGGCACGACCGACCTGTTCCCCCTCTATCTGCTCATGGATGGAGGATGCACCGTCAACCTGGCCATCAACGTCATGAGCCGCGCCTCCATCCAGACAACGCCTGGGAAGGGGATCAAAATTGTTTCCAAGGATCTCGAGCGATCGCTACAGGTCGCGTCCTTGGAAGAGCTGAAGGACGCCGGCTCGTTAAAACTGTTGGCGCGGACAATAAAGGCATTGGGGCAGGTGGAGGATATCGAACTCGTGACGCTCAACGAAGCGCCTGCGGGTTCGGGGCTTGGGGCGTCCAGCGCCCTGCTCGTCGCCATGCTGGCCGCGCTGCATGCGCTGCGCGGGGGACGGCCGCTCGATCCGTCACAGTTGATCCAGCTCGCCGTGCATATTGAGACTTCGGTTCTGGGCATCCCCGCCGGTTCCCAAGACCACATCGCGGCCTTTTTCGGGGGATTGAGTGTTGTCCGCTTTGATATTCATGGTTTCACCAGGCAAGGGGTCGCGCTCAATGAGAGCGACAAAAAAACGCTCGAAGACATGGTCATCCTGAGCTATACCGGCGCGTCGCGGTTTTCCGGCATGAACAATTGGGATATCATCAAGAGCTTCATAGACCGCAAGGACAAGACATCCGAACACCTTATTCAGATAAGGGACCTCAGCGAGGACCTGGCAGCAGAGCTGGTCCAAAAAAACTTCCACAAACTGCCAACCTACGTCAAAAGGGAATGGAGCCTGCGCAAACAGCTTTCCCCTGGGGTCACGAACCCCACGGTGGAATCTCTCATGGCGGCCGCCGAGGAGAAAGGCGCTTTGGCAAACAAGCTTTGCGGCGCGGGCGGCGGAGGTTGCATGATCTCCCTCGTCGAAAGGCCGGATAGGCCCAAGGTGGAAAAGGCAATCCAAGAGGCTGGCGCGCGCCTCATTCCTTTTGCCATAGATACAAAGGGCGTGCGGGTGGAGGCGAGGGGCGACGCTTGACACGCAGAACCGTTGCCTTCTGCTCTCAAAGGCAAAAACTTTGATTGCAAAATTTTAGGAAATGACGCATAGAGAGGAAAATTTACGTATGGAGGATCGGCGATGAAAAGAAGCCTCTGGAACAACTTACTGATCTTATTAGTGATCACAGTGTTTTGTCTCGTTTCGGCAATAGCCCTCGCGGCAGAAAAGCAATGGTACGTCCTCAAGGACAGCAAAGGAGTCTGCAAGGTGGTGCAGCTCAAGGACAAAAGTCCTAAAGCCATAGCAGGCCCCTTCGCGTCCAAGGCCGACGCGCAGAAAGCCAAGGCAGAAGCGTGCCCCAAGGCGACTCCCGGGAAAAAAGAACCAGCGAAGAAACAGTAGCTTTTCTCGAATCGCAGCCCAAGATTGCTTCGCTCGCAATCACAGACTTCCGTTTCTTGTTATTGCGAGCGAAGTCCTGAAATCTCGCGATGTTAGTAGGTCTCAAAAAAAACGCGGATTCGATATGAGCAGCGCTGCTCGATTGAGGTGAGCTGAGATTCCTTCGTGGCCATCGCCTCCTGGCAATGCAATGGCGCTATCAGCGCGTCAGCCGAGTAAATCGAGGCAATCTCGTGATA
>Ga0078972_1005111_pt1 | contig 34117 bp, 30 predicted proteins | sample YelNatPaOPGAMG01_FD_67568 | JGI IMG/M metagenome (GOLD analysis project Ga0078972, IMG submission 67568) | Hot spring thermophilic microbial communities from Obsidian Pool, Yellowstone National Park, USA - OP-RAMG-01 (SPADES assembly) (version 2) | ecosystem: Environmental > Aquatic > Thermal... | reverse complement strand
ATTAATTGATCGTTTAGAAGGTGGTAAAGAAGTTCTTAAAAGCAAAGGTTATGATGTTTTATCAGTCTTTACAAGAGACGATCTTCTCACAAAATCCCTCTAAATTTCTTTTTTCTTAAGAATCATATTATACAAGGAGTTAAGTTATGAAAATTTATCACGGTTTATTAGCCTATGTTATACTCGCCCTATTTTTCCAAATACAAGGATGCGGTGGCAAAAGCGCTATGGGACCAGACTGGTTTCTCAATCCTCCTAAAGATAAAGATTACATATATGCCTCTGCGACTGATTCATCTTCAAATATGCAATATGCCATAGACAAGGCATCAAGCCTCGCACGCGATCAGATTGCCAACACCGTAGGGACAAAGGTTATGTCTATGTTTAAGAGATTTCGTGAGGAAGTCGGCGAAGGCGAAACTCCTGAATTTATGACAATGACAACTAATGTCTCAAAACAAGTGGTATCAGAAGTTATATCAGGAACTGAGGTTGTCAAAAAAGAGGTTTCACAGAAAGGCAACGTTTTTCACGCTTACGTGCTTATGAGAATGCCAATAGGTGAAGCTAATTCCGCATTAATGGCAAGGATAAAAGCTAACCAAAACCTTTATACACGATACAGAGCTTCACAGGCATTCAAAGAGCTTAATGATGACGTAGAAAAATATGAAAAATTTAAAAGACAACAAGGCATGTAGAATATTAAATAATGGATACTGGATGGTGGATATTGGATATTTGAACATATCCCGTATTGTATATCTTATTTTTTTTATACAGATAACATTTATCTTTTCAGTTCAGTGTCTCGCCGAGGATGGAAAACCTTATCTTGAAAGCGGAATAAAGGCTTACGATAAGGATGCAGACTTTGATAAAACTATAACAGAAATAAAAAAAGCTATACAGATAGGCTTAAAAGATAAATCTGACCAAATTCAAGCCCATCTTTATTTAGGATTTGCATATATTGCCAAAGGAAAAAGAGTTGATGCCATCGTTGAATTTGCAAAAGCGATAAACCTTGATCCTGATACAAGTCTTGACCCGAAAATCTATTCTAACAAGATCATATCAGTTTTTAACGAGACAAAACAAAGCCTTGTTGATTCGCTTACTGTCGTATCTACTCCAGGAGGTGCTGATGTCTTTTTAGATGGAAAAAAAGTTGGCATCACTCCCATAAAGATAAGCGGTGTCCTCGTCGGTGAACATTCATTGACGGTAGTTAAAGACTATTATCAGTCCAAAAGCTTAACCGTCCAAGTATATAAAGCAGAGGAGAACAGGGTTGAGGTTCAGCTTGATAAAGCGGAGATTGAAATTTTGTTAGATTCAATTCCAACCGGTAGTAATGTATATATTGACAATAACCCATTAGGAAAAACTCCATTATCATTAAAAATATCATTAGATAAGGAATTAAACGTTAAACTGTCAAAAGAGGAATATCTTGATAAAGAGCTGAAAATAAGGCTTTTGCCAAATGGCGTAAATATTGGCACAGATAAGTTTTTCGCTGTAAAAGATAATGTTGCGGAAGTTATAGCTGAATTAAGCCCTGCCCCAGCTCCTGGAAGCCTAAGAGTCATAACATCTCCGTCAGATGCAATAGTTTATCTTGATGGTGTGGAAGTTGGAAAAACCCCTTTAACTATGCCAAAAATTACTCCCGGAAGCAGAGAGATCAGAGTCAGTATTCCCAATTTTGATAGTTTGACAAAGAGAATATCAATAATCAGCGATAAAGAAACTGTAATTGAATTTTTATTAGGCGGAATTATAAACTTTACATCAGTGCCTGCCAATGTTCAGGTATATTTAGATGGCAAATACATAGGCTTGACACCGCTTAAAAGTGATAGACTTCCCGTAGGTTCACATCAGATCAGATTCGCAAAGGACAAGTATAAGGACAAAAACATGACTGTAATATTGGAAAGAGGTCAGGAAATGGATGTAAGTGTCCGATTAATACCTCAAAAAGGGTCTTTATCTGTTTCATCTGACCCGCCTGATGCAGAAGTGTATCTTGATGGAAAATTAATAGGAAAAACACCTTTGGTGATATATGGAGTTTTGATAGGCAAATATTCGCTCAAAATTACAAAATCTGGCTATGAGGATTATAATACCGCAATTGAGATCGCCGAAAATGACCTTTCATGGCATTTTGTTAGGTTAGTCAAGAGATGAGTAAACAGCTTTTAATGTTCCGTTTTCAATTTCTAATGTTCAATTCACAATTTTCCCCCTTTGGAAAATGGGGCAAGGGGGATTTAAGAATAGCTTTAAAATATGCCATAAGTTTGTTGTGTGTTTTTATCTTATTTATCGGTTGTGCTCCAACTTGGAATGGCAAAGTGGTCTATCTTGACGATGGAAAGTTAGTCATCAAGCCTGAAAGCACAGAGAAGATCAAAAGTGGTCAAAAAGTGTTGATATATCGTCAAAAAACGATAACTCATCCTATCACAGGTGAGGAATTAGGCATGATCAAAGATAACATAGCTGAGGTGCCTGTCGTGTGGGTTAGAGAAAAATCAGTGACCGCTTTTGCAGAAGACCCTTGGTTTGATATGATGGCTGTTGATGATAATGCAAAAGCTGTTCGTAGATCAGTCAAGCCTTCAAGTGGGTCGGTAATTGAGATTGGGAAAGTAATGGATGTGGATACTAAAAATAGGACAGTAAAAATTGCAATAGATCAAGGAAAAATCCCATCAAGCACAGAAAATCTTGTAGTTATAAAATATTCTGATATAATAATTGATCCAGATACAGAGAAACCTATCGCACTTAAAGTTGAACCTGTGGCAACTATCAAGAAAATAGATAGTTCGCTTTTTTCTTATGAGCCAGTTAATACTATAAGTTGGGTAGAAATTGATGATATTGTCGTCAAGAGAGATGGCGATATGATAAAGGAGTCAATATGGTTTCAAGATGCCCCAGATAATTTTTCCGAGACATCTCTTTTCAGGCGAAATTATCTTAAAGCCATAAGATATTATAACTCTCAGCTCTACAAAGAGGCTATCGTTGAACTTAACATTGTTATTCAATCAGACCCCAAATATGAGGATACCGCTTATCTTATGGGAATGAGTTATGCAAAGCTTAATAGGGACGAAGAGGCGATTAAATTTTTAAATGATTACATAAGTCAAAATAAAAGCGATGTAAAAGCATTGATAATATTAGCGTATATTTATCAAAAGCAGGGCAAATTAGCAGAATCCGCTGACATCTATGAAAAATTAGTTGATCTTATGCCGAAAGAATCGCAATTATGGGTTGACCTCGGCGACATTTATCAAAAGATCGGCGATAAAAACAAAGCAGAAAACGCTTATAAAAAGGCTTTGGAGATCGATCCGAATAACGAAGAGGCAAAATTTGAATTTCAGAGAAATATAAAGCAGTGAGTTACATGGTAATGCAGAGGCAGAAATTAAGTAAAAATAAGCTTGGGGAAAATAAAAACATGGCAGTGAGATGGATGAGGGTATCCGTAAGTCCAAGAGATTTTCTTTATATATCAAATATACTCTCATTATCAAGAATAGCTCTTTTACCTATAATCATCTTTGGTCTTACAAAAGATACAAATGCACATAGAATTTTGACTATAACAGTTATGGTTATCGCTATGCTCACAGATAGCTTTGATGGGTTTTTGGCAAGACGACTTAATCAAGTGACCGCTTTAGGAAAAATTCTCGATCCTATTGCTGATAAATTCTGTATAGGCTCTGTTGCAGTTGCTGTTACGATCTTACGAGATTTCCCCTGGTGGGCGATGGGGTTTATTATTATCAGAGACTTAGGCATTATCATCTGCGGCTTTACGATGGTAGAACGTTGGACTGTAATCACATCGTCAAATATATGGGGCAAATCAACGTCATTATTCCAATCAATATCAATATTCGCTTATGCTTTTGGATTGCCATATAAAACCTATCCATTAGTGGTAGCTTTGGTGTTTACTGCTATTTCTGCGATTAGCTATGCCATAGAATTTTACCACTTAACAAATGCAAAGAATAAAAAAGTCTAAAATTTAATAAGTGGTTGCAACCACTTGTCTTAGCTATAAAAGATACGAGTTGATATTTTGTCATCTTGTATCTTTTTCTTTTTATCTGAGATAAGATGAAAGGGGAATTGTGAAAAATTTCTGGCAAAAAACGGAGACTTCTATCTGGACAAGCAGTTTATTATTGATGGCATACTCTACATTTCTTGGACGTTTTGGTGGCGGATTGATGGATGGTGCTAAAACTAACTTTCTTGTTAATACGCTGAATCTTAGCGGTGGGCGAGTTTTACTGCTGGAAGGGATAAGAGAGTTACCGGGATTAGCTTTGATGTTCGTTGTCGCATTATTTATGCGGATGCCATTATCGCAAAGCTCCGCTATATCCATTTTTATCATGGGGATCGGATTCTTTTTGTATGCCTTCGTGCATTCGTATTTGGCTTTGATAGCTGTCGTTGTCCTTTCAAGTTTAGGAATGCACATGTCCATGCCTTTAACAGGTGCATTAACTATGAGTTTAACGACAAAAGAGAAAACTGGACAAGTTTTAGGATCGCTTGCATCAGTAGGTTCTTTTGCTTCCATAGCTGGAATTTGTGCAATTATGCTCATATCAAAATTCGCGGAATCGCTATCGCTAAGAGCATATTATATCGCAGGAGGATTGTTTATCATCCTTTCTGGATTTTTAATCGCCAAGATACCAAAAAGTGTTGGGACTGCTGACGTTGATCCTCCGCGTATGCTTATCAAACGCCATTATTGGCTTTATTACGTTTTAATACTTCTTCAAGGCTCTGGTCAGCAGGTTTTGGATTCGTTCTGTATGTTACTGCTTGTCAAAAATTTCGGGCTTAAAGTGTGGAATATAAGTTTTTTGTTGTTGATAAGCGGTGTCGTTACTATGATAGCAGGTCCTTATATAGGACGCCTTATTGACCGATATGGCGAAAGGAATACTATTCCTCCAAGCTATGTATTTCTCGCATTATCGTGTGCTGGATTTGCTTTAATAAAAAATGTCTTGATATTGCAGATATTGCTTATTGTGGTCAGATTTTTCGGCATGTTTGGAATGGGATTATCTACTTATGTCAGACGTGTATCTCCCCAAGAAGAATTAACTCCTACATTATCAGCAGGTGTGAGTATTAACCATATAACTTCGGTGACAATGCCACTTATTGCAGGACAATTGCTTCCCTCAATAGGTTTTGAAGCTATCTTTTTGGGAACTGCTATTATTATCTCAATCTCTATACCTTTTGCCATGATGATGAAAGTTAAAGCAGTGAACTGATCAGGCTTTTTACAAATTCAAAAGTATATTTTGCTTGATAATGATAATATATTATTAGTAGCCCTAAACTAATAATCAGAAATAATAAACCTATAACAAGGCTCAATTTATTTGAGTGCATAGAGAAAATCCTCAATCTTTTTTAGTGAACCTTCTTCAACAGCTTTTTGTATCAACTTATTTTGCTCCTCGTTTATACGCTCAATAAACAGGTATTTTATGCCCTTTTGCCTCATATCTTGTGTAAATGTAATATCACTGATAGGTATGTATTCAATCCGTCGCGAATAATCAGCATCATATAAAGGGTAAGCCCAGCCGTTATTTGGAAAACATACACCGATAACTTCGTCTTTAGGTATGATCTGCAAAGCCTTTCTAAACGCCCCTTCATAATGAGAAGTAAGCTCAGCGGTGCTTCTTTGCAATGCAGGCATGCTCATCATCTTTTGGAAATCGCTAATAGATATTTCCCCGACGTTCAAAACCGCTATCCAATTAAGTAACGTGCATATTAAAGCTATTCCAATTAATATTCCTCTTAGCCATTTATAACTTAAATTTGATATTAAAAATACAAAACTCAAAGCAAAAATTACAGGAAACCAAAGTGTAAATCTCATAAACCAAGGGTCTGTCGTAATGAATGCGAAAAGGCTTATTAAAGAAAGAATAAATGCTATGATTAGCGATCTTAGGTATCTGACAAATATCAAAGCATATAGAATCGCAGGCAATCCGCAGGCGAAATTAAACCATCCCCAACCTGTCATGTTGCTTAAATGTGAACTGTAAGCGCCGCTTTTATCAAAAATCCTTTCAAATAGGAACGATTTCAGGTTATCTTTTAGCCCTATTAAGCTTGCAGACCCACGCTGACCAGGACCGAATTGGACTGCGTTTCCTGTCCCAAATATAAGGTGATTGCCGATCCTAAAATCTGTCGGATGAACGGGGTTGCCAAAGACTATCCAATTCCTGACATACCAAAATGAGCCGAGAAACATTGCACTTATAAACAAGAATATGCAAACGTAAAGATAAATTGACTTGCTATGAAATATATTTGATCTTATGTTGATCCTTAAATCTCTTTTATAATGTTTCCATAAGGCAAAAACGCATATTGTCAAAGGGGCAATAGCTATAAATGCGGTATAAGGTTTAATACCAATGCCCAAACATTGAGCCATGAATACAAGCAAAATCCGACGATGCAAAGGGAAACCATCTCTTTTTCCATTGATAAGCAGATCAACTAATATTGCGAGGGAAAACAGGTATATTGCCGATATGCCAACATCGTTTTTGCATGCGGTTGCTTGTATTGCCAATGACGGAGTGAATAGATAGAATATCATCGCAGAAGCGGACATGATTTTGCTTAAATTAAACGATCTTACAAGTGCATAGGCAGAAGCACCTGTTAGGAGATAATATAAAAATGGTCCTACTTTTACAAGCAATCCATGATGTAGAAAGACCGTCCACCAAACTTCAAGCAATTCAAAGCTTGCAGGCCAATATACCCTGTCAACAGGCGTTATTACTGGATAAATTCGCTCTTTTTGCACCCATTCAGCGACGTTGACGAGATGATAAACAACAGTATCCCAGACATAAGGCGGAATAAACCAGATATGGACTATTATCCTGACAAGCTGTATGAGAGCGAGGATACAAAGCAATATACCAAATGGCGATATTTTTAGATCGCTTATGTGAAAAGGTATATTCTTCACACGGGGAAAGGGGGATTTTAAAAACCTAAAAGAAAAAATCGCCGAAATCACAAGCCCAACAATGCTTATGATAGCTATCTTATGAGATTGAAAGAGACCGAGGATGCCAATTAGAAGCGTGTAAAGAGATGTAACATATATCCAAAGGAAGCCAAAAAGTGCAATATCAATATATTTAACTCTGCTTCGGACAATGCGAAACAATTTTATGGAAACGACTGTGACAAAAACGTTTCCAATGATCATCTCAAAAATTCGTAACATCAAATTCAGATACATTATGGGAAAATAGTATACATTGATTTATTGATGATTAAACCAAGCAAACTCCAAAAACTGCCCATAAAGAACTGACCGAGTATAAACCCTAAGAATAATGGGATAGCTGTCCGATAAGCTTTTGATCCACCATAATTTAATATCAGTCTTTTGGCAAGCCAGCTCAGAAATACAGAAAACCACATATAGCTTATTGCCCAACCAGAACCTGTCGCATATCCGACAGGATGAAAGGGCCACCAGAGGTATCTTCTGGTCATAAACATAAGAAAGAAAGTGAAAAAGAATCCAAAGCCTAAATGATTTATAGTATTGAGATCAGGTCCCGTAGGATGTGCTAACCAGCTTTGAAGTGTGTAGAACGGACCAGTTCCCCATATCGCATAACCGGGATATTTATAATAAAATCCGAGGTGTGCTAAAAAAGTCGCGATTGTCCCAACCAAAGTTGCGACCATAATTGCGATGATCATTTTATTGATGTTTATATGCAGTCTCTCAGACAGTTTGAATGCTTCAAGCTGATGTGGCATAGGATGACAGCGATAACCATAAGCGATCCAATCTAATAAGGCAAATGGTGCGAGTGTATTAGCGCCAAAAGGTCTCGTGCCAGCGAACATGACCATAATTTGATCGGGATGGACGCTATGTAACTCATGAGTTGGCGGACCTAATTCAGCTCTCATACGTGTAATAGCGATTGATAGCAAGGCATATATTATGAAATAGATCGGTATTGCCCAGATGGACACCCCTGCTTGATACCAGAAGACCATCATAAAAATTGCAGAAAATATCAGACCAAAATAAGCAAACCGATATAGCCCATAGTCCGATCTTTTTCTTATGAAACTTACAATGGTATCTTTAATATGATGTCTGCTTGTAATAAGTGTAAGAATGGCAATCCCAAGCCATGCACCAGCCCTTTGTTCCGCTTGCCAACCTCCGCCTGCCCGCCATCCGATAACACTAAAGAAGACTAATTGCATCTTCCAGAACAGGTTAAAAAACCATAAGGAGAATGCAAGGGATAGAGGCATAAAATATGCAAGCCCAACCGCAAAACCATAAATATTCATATCAAACGATCCCATAGCGTTCCAAGGTTTGCTAGTAAGATACTGTGTTAGACCCCATTTTAAGCCAGGTGATGGGACAATTGGGAAAAGATAATGAAGCCCAGCAAGTAATTCTATCATTAAGGTTGTGCCAAATCCAATCCACATTAGTTTATTTGTCAGGAATTTTGGATTTCCACTCAATTCAAGGGGCAATCTTATAATTGGATAGCTCAGTTTTTCATTTTCAACCCATTGTTTTCTTATAATTATGTTGACACAAAGCATCCCAAAGAGCAAAACTATGATAAACGCAGTCCAAGCAAGAGCAGGGACAAGCCATTGTTTTATATTATATGCGGTGAAAAAAGAAAAACCGCCCCTATAATACTCATCTAATGTTTTCATATCGCTAACGACAAGCCATTTTGGAAGGTAACGATGAAAAAGGTCTTGCCATTCATTTTCAGGTGTTGCGAACCAGAAGGCATTTCCCATTATAGGCAGTAATTGGCGCATCATGTCATGTGCGAAAAGCGAGGATGCTATTGAAAGCATGACATATATGATCGCCATCTCAGTAGGGCTGAGCAATCCTATTTTATGTAACGCTTTTCCGAATAAGATGTTAATAATAGCGAGTATGAAAATGACAAATATAACAGTAGGGAATAATGAGAAATCGGTTATCTCCCAGATTATTCGGTTTTCCGTGCCAACAACCCAAGTAGCACTTAAAATAATCAATATTATTCCTAAGATTATAGCACGTGCTAAGGAATCTTTTCTTGAATCTGTTAAATTTTGATTTATTTTTGACCCTCCTGTCTAAAATTTCTTAATTTTTTGACTCTTTCATCGCTTGCTTAAATTTTATTTTAATAGCCCAAGTTTTCAGTTTGGCAATCTTTATGAGCTAACTTGGGCTACCTTTTTATAGGGCAAACTATCAATAAATTCTATTAAAGCAACACATAACCAGCGCCAAGAGCTTGTCTTGGTTCTGATTCAAATTCCATCTTGATTAAAGCCACACTTGCGTAGGGATCGGGGCATCTTTCTGGCAGTCCCTTTATCACAAGGCGGTTTTCAGTCTGCTCAAAACTAAGTGGCTTATCACCGATCAATAATGAAGCCTTTTTCAGTTTTGCACTTAATCCGCCAATCGCCAATTCTGTCCCTGGCCAGTTATTGCACCAGAAATAATATGTATTGCCTTTTCTTGTCCAATTTCCCGTTGGCATCCATTCCAGACCTTCAACTCTATCTACCTGTCCATAAACAGCTTCTCCGTTTTGTTCAAGCCATTTTCCGACGGGGACTAATCGCTGGTATGCTTCTTCGGGAACTGATCCATCTGGTTTAGGACCGATATTCAATAAAAGATTCCCTTGACCTGCGGTTGCTGTGCGTAACATACCTATAACTTCACGAACAGATCGCCAATCCAACGCTGTTGGAAAATATCCCCATGATCCGTTGAATGTCATACAGGCTTCCCAATCTCTTCCTTTTCCTTCGGCGGTGACATGTTCTTCTGGTGTCCCGAAGTCTTCAGGCAGTTGTGAGCGATTGTTGATGATTATATCAGGTTGTAACTCGCGAACCATAGCGTTTCGTCTTGCACTCTCCCAAAGCTCAGGAGAACTAAGAGGCCATGAGACATCATACCAAAGAATGTCTATCTTGCCATAGTTTGAACAAAGCTCTCGGACACAGCCATCGGTAAACTCAATAAATCGCTTCCTTGCATTTTCATCTTTTGCACATATTGCCCCATCTGGATGATGCCAGTCCATCAATGAATAATAAAATCCTATTTTAAGCCCGAATTCCCTGCAAGCTTCTACATATTCGCGGACAAGATCGCGTCCAGGACCATGCTTAACTGCGTTGTAATCTGTTTGCTTAGTATCCCAAAGGCAAAAACCTTCATGATGTTTTGTTGTCATGACCATATATTTCATGCCAGCTTGTTTTGCCAACGCTGCCCATTCTCTTGCTGGACGATACTTTGGCTTCCATGTATCAGCTAATTTCTCATATTCTGCCAACGGTATACGTTCGCGATTCATAACCCATTCATGGCGACCTAATTGAGAATAAAGCCCCCAATGGATGAACATTCCGAATCGTGCTTCTCGCCACCATTTCATTCGTCTGTCTCTATCTTGTTCTGCTGTCATTTAACGACCCTCCTATTTTTGATCATAAAGCAATTTTGGTAAATTCTTTTTCATCAAAATTTTGATTGAAGATACGAAATCATCTAAATAATACAACAAATATAGCTTTAAAGGCAAGATTTAAGTTAAAAACTGAGGGTGAATTGGTAAATTTACCTAAAATTTGAATTACACTCCTTTCAGGTATAAGAAATTGACAATCTCATCTATTTCTGGTATCATTTTTTCTGTTGTGATAATTATGTTAGTCCTGAGCAACATTTCAGGATTGTTAGTTATTTTTATTTCAGGAAATATCCAAATTTATGTCTAATTGTCAATAAATTTTAGGTTTTTAAGATATGCGTTTATTAAAATTTTCTCTGTTCATTTTTCTGGTATTTCTTATAGCGTGTGAAAGAGACAAAATATCAGAAAAACAAACGGATAGTCAATCCAAATTAAGCTCACCAAATTTATCAGATGCCAATTCTCAGCAAAAGCCTAAAAATCCAAACGATTGGCAGATGTTTATGTATGACTTGGCTTATAAAGGTATAAGTCCAGATAAGGTCCTTAAACCACCTTTAAAAGTCGCTTGGAAGTATAAAACTGGTGGAGCGGTCAATTCAAGCCCTGTTGTATATAATAACACTGTTTATATAGGTTCTGATGATCAAAGGCTATATGCCCTTAATGCTGATAAATGGGGATTAAAATGGACTTTTGATACTGGCGGAAAGATCACTAATGCACCAACGGTATATATGGGAAATGTCTATTTTAGTTCAAGAGACCTAAAAGTATATGCCCTTGATGCGATAACAGGAGTAAAAAAATGGGAAGTGCAAGTTGACGGTTGGGTGAACTCTCCATTAGTAGCTTTTAATAATAGAATTTACGTTGGCTGTTATGAAAATAAAATCTACATCTTTAATGCAATGACAGGCAAAAAAGAGGGCGATGAACGAGAAAGAATTAACATCAGTGGAATAGAATTTGCCTGCGTTAAAGGGGAATTCTATCCTATTGATGCACATAATCGCGCTTCTGGGTGGAAAAACTCTGTCCAACGTTCCGAAAGTTGGCCCGCAATTGCAAATGGTTTTGCATATATCGGATCAAGAGATAAAAGAATTTATGCTTTTGATACAAAAACTCGTCAGCAGGTCTGGTTTTATGAAACTGACGGTTGGGTAGATTCATCTCCAGCAATTGCAGGTGGAAAGTTGTTTGTTGGCTCTCGCGATGGTTATATCTATGCTTTTGAAAACGGAAATGAGACGCAAATAACTAAATCATCATCAGAGGGTATTGTTACACAAGATAAAACGATAGTATATAAAGAACCAAAAAGATCATTAGACACAAAATTAACCATAGTTAATGAGGGCACTATATTGCCTATATTAGGAAAATCAACAGGCAATTGGTATCTTGATCCATCTTCAAGCTGGTTTAAGGTTAAACTCCCGAATGACCAAATCGGCTGGATAGAAGCGGAGAATTTCATCAGAACTAAACAAGATGATGAACTTACCATAAATTCTTCAATAGTTAAAAATGTAGCCCATTTGAATTTGCCTAATGAAGCAGAAACAATATCATGGTCGCCAAATGGTTCAAATATGGCTTACTTTGCCAATGTAACTTATAGTAATATCTATTGGATGGCACAAAGTCTATGGGTTGCATCAAAAGACGGGAAAGATCAGAGATGGATTTCTGACGGAGCATTTTTTAACCCCATTATAACATGGTCAGATAATGGAGAATGGCTTGCTTTTGAAAACTTAAATAAAACAGAGCGACAAATATGGATAGTCAAATATATTGGAAGCGGACTAAAAAAAATAGCTATCGGTGAAGCCCCCTCATTATCGCCGAAGGGAGATATGATCGCCTTTCTACGTCGCGATAATAAAACTACGTCAGTCTGGATAAAAAATTTAGACAAAAATACAGAGCGAAAAATAGTAGAGTTTCGCACAAAAGGTCAAGAGTCTTATATCGCCTATGGGTATAACGCAAGTCTTGTCCCTCCTGCATGGTCAAAAGATGGCTTGTTTTTGGCGATTGCCTTAGATGGCTATCATTATGACGATAGATATACTCGCGTAGTTATATTAAAATTAACTGGTGAAGTTGTAAGAGAATTAGCTGTTAGAGCGTGGAAAACGAGAAACATTAGTTTCTCCCCTGACAAGAAAAAGATCGCATATATGACGCAAGAACATTCCGAAAAACAGGCTGATGATCTTCTTGATAGACAAGTTCATATATCAATTATTGATAATGAAGAGCGTAAGGAAACATTTAAGCATTGTCAGGGACTATCATGGTCGCCGAATGGAAGATACCTTGCCTATGTTGAGGATTTAGATACAATGGGATTTAAACGTAAGGTCTGGGTATTTGATACGGAAAGATGGCAAAAAATTCAATTAGTGACATCTAAAATGTCCATAGAAAAAGCTGTTTGGACAGATAATAATGCTATAATGGTTTTGGCACAGGCGAACTTTCAAAAATCATCTGAACCGCAAAAAAAATCAGCGAAAATAAATGGTTGGAGGTTATCAATTTCTCTTCCATAAGACTTAAAAGTCTTAAACTCACAATTTACAAAAAGGAGAGTTATATGTATGAGACTTTTCTTTCACTTGTGCTATTTCAATTTATTGCATTACAAGATAAGCAAATAGAATGGCAAGAAAAAATACTTAAAATGCCCTATGAGGAATCAAACTCTGTCTTGTCAAAATATCCCTTCTCTTTCAAATATTCGGATAAGCATAGCGATAACTTCCTTCACATATGGCATAAAGAGAGCAAAACTGAAAAAATTGATACAGATCGCCAAAAACTCATAAACATTTGGCTTGATCAAGAGACCCGTTTGCTTGGATGGCATCACAATATCATCGTAACGATCTGCAAGAGGGCTTGATACTCGCATTTCGCCATGCAGAAAGCCCTTATCATTCTATAGATGTAGCTTTGCGAGGACTTGATAAAGATGCTCAGTATACCCTTAACTTCACAAGCACTGGTCAGAATATTACAATGAATGGCGAGGATTTGATGAGTAGCTTTATAATTACAATTCCAGAAAAACACAAGTCAGAGCTTATCATCTATCGGAAAAAATAGATAGGAATTCTCTTTTTTTCTTTAATTGGAGGAAGATTATTGCAATCTGTCACAAAACGTTCTATACTGATCGGTCTGGTATGCGTAATCTTTCTCTGTCTAATTACCCCATATAACGATTATTATATTGGCGGAACATTCGTCGCAGGGAATCACTTTCCTATTGGGTCATTCTTTCTATATATTATATTGGTGTTAATAGGATTTATTGCCGTTGGACGATGGAAGCCAAAGTATGGTCTCAAACCATCAGAGCTTATAACTATTTGGTGCATGATGATAGTGGCATCGGGCATACCATCATCAGGGTTCATTCGCTATCATCTGTTTATGCTTGTTGCGCCTTTCTATTATGCAACGCCTGAAAATGAATGGCAAGACTTGTTTTTTAGATACCTGCCTGATTCGCTTGTCGTCAAAGAGCCGAGAGCGGTTAAATATTTCTATGAATCCCTACCATCTGGCGAATCTGTCCCTTGGGGCGTGTGGATAAAGCCGATACTTTTGTGGTCAAGTTATGTCTTGATGACTTATTTTGTCCTTGTATGTCTGAGCGTTATACTTCGCAAACAATGGGTTGAGCATGAGCGATTTTCGTTTCCGCTTGTCAGACTGCCCGTTGAAATGGTAGAAAACGCCGATGAAAAAACGCGACTGAATAGCTTTTTGCGTAATAAAGCCTTATGGATCGGCGCAGGTTTAGCTTTTATATTACATGTGATCAACGGTTTACACTCTTACATTCCCAAAATACCAGCAATTCCGCTTTATTTTTCGCTTGATCCATATCTAAATGACAGACCTTGGATCGCATTACGATCAACTATATTGATGATCTATCCCTCTATTATCGGCTTTTCTTATCTGCTTTCGTTAGATGTATCTTTCAGTTTTTGGTTTTTTTATTTGATATACAAAGCTCAGAGTGTAATTGCATATTCAGCAGGATTTTCTGCAAGCGGATGGACACTTGCTAACCGACAGGAAATGGGCGGCTATATTGCATTAGTTGTTTTTGTTATCTGGCTTGCCAGACATCACATCTTAGATATTGTCAAAGCAACTATTGGTATAAAAAGGGTTGATGATTCAAATGAACCTTTGCCTTATCGTTGGGCTTTGATCGGATTTATCGTTGGAACTTTCGTCATCGCTGGCATGGCTTATATGGCGGGAATGTCGTTTTGGTTAGCATTTGCCGTTATGATATTTTTCTACATAATGGCGATAGTTTTAACATGGATGGTAGTTGATGGCGGATTTCTTTTCCTTCTTGCGATATTTCGTCCTTCCGATTACATTATGATCAGCCTTGGATCGTCAAGGTTTAGCCCAGCAAGTCATACTATATTAGCTTATGAAAAAACGTTAATGTTTGACTTGCGTGAATTTATGATGCCACATGTGATGAACAGTTTTAAGGCTTCCGATGCGGTATCACTAAAACGTAGGCAATTATTAGGAGCTATGGTCATTGCAATGGTCATAGGGTTGATCACATCTTATTATTCAGGATTGATGACTTGGTATCATGTCGGCGGACTGAATATGGGGTATTGGTGGGACCCTGAACCTTTTGATAGGCTTGCTTGGTTTTTGAATTATCCTCGCGATACAAATTGGTTGGAATTATCCTTCATTATCACAGGCATAGCTGTTATGTCGTTTTTGATATTCATGCGTTACCAATTTTTATGGTGGCGTGTTCATCCACTTGGGTATGCGATGACGACAAGTTGGGCGCCATATACGATATGGTTTTCTATATTCTTAGGCTGGTTAGCCAAATTTATTATATTAAAAGTCGGTGGATTAAGACTCTATCGCCAAATGCGACCTTTCTTTTTGGGCATTGTATTAGGCGAGTCATTGATCGGTGGATTATGGATCATTATTGGACTATTCACAAAAGTTGGCTACCGCATTTTACCGGGTTAGGCATTATACAAGTTTAATTTTTAGTTGTGCTTGATACTAAAAACTCTTTTGAATTCCTGTTACATCAGTATCAAGCACTATTTTTTCCGTATTAGTTTGTGTGTTTCTAAATACCTAAAATTTTTGACTTCTCTTTATGGTCTTATTACCGTTCCATCAAGGCGACGAATCGGTGCCCATCCACCGTTCAATGGATGCTCTGGGAATGGAAATTTCTTAGCCAATTCCTCATCAATATCAATTCCTAAACCGGGTAGCTCGTTTGACCACATATACCCATCTCTGATCTCTGGACAGCCGGGAAACACTTCACGGGTTCTTTGTCCGAAGACATGCTGTTCTTGAATTCCGAAATTATAGCATGCCAAATCAAGAGCCAAATTTGCTGCATGACCGACAGGTGAAACATCGCCAGGACCATGCCAAGCTGTGCGTATGTTAAAGTATTCGCATAATGCTGCAAGCTTTCTTGCTGGGCTTATTCCGCCGATCTGCGATATATGCACACGGATAAAATCAAATAAACGATCTTTGATCATCGGCACATATTCAATGGCGTTGTTGAAAAGCTCGCTGATGGCAATTGGAGTGCTTGTCTGTGGTCTCAATATTCGTAGATATTCAATATCCTCAGGGGCAAAGACATCTTCAAGGAAGAAAAGACGGTATTTTTCCAGTTCCTTAGCAAGTGTTATCGCTTGAATTGGCGGTATCCGTTCATGGACATCGTGTAATAGTTCAACATCATCGCCAAACCTGTTACGTAGATAATCAAAAAGCCTAATGACAGTGTTGACATAGGGTGTCGGTTCAAATGTCTCTTGATTAGGATCGATCGGCTTCCAAATTCTGCCAGTAGGTTTTCCGCCTCCTGATCCATAAGTTGAATAGCCCGGGATGCCAACTTGGGCGCGGACATAGCGGTAACCTTGATCCATAAACTTCTCAATGTTGTCGCCAACTTGCTCAAATGTGCTTCCGCCTGCATGTGCGTATAACGCAACTGCATTTCTACATTTTCCACCTAAAAGCTGATATACGGGCATATTCGCTCGCTTGCCTTTTATATCCCAGAGTGCCATATCAACTCCGCTCATCGCGTTATTTAAGACAGGTCCATTTCTCCAATAAGAGCTTACAAAACTTGATTGAAAAATGTCTTCAATCCTGTCAGGGTCTTTTCCGATAAGGAATGGTTTTAGGTATTCATCAACCGCAGTAGCGACTGCAAGTGGTCTTTGAGTGAATGTCGCACACCCAAGACCGTAAAGTCCGGGTTCGTTAGTTTCAACCTTGACGACAACAAGTCTAATGCCATCAGGGGCTGTCAATATAGTTTTAACGTTAGTTATTTTCAAAGCAGGCAATCCATTAGCCATTATTTGTCTCCTGTCAATTTTTCTATTGGATAAAATTAGTGCATTTCCACATCACAAGTTCCAATCCCATGACGATAGAAGTTAAATTGGACGTTAGGATGATCTGCAAGCAACGACATTGGCACGGAAGTATCAACGATCTTTTTACCGATCATCAGAGTAGTTAGTCTCATACCGAAAGGATTGTCATGTGTCCCTGCCTGCCATATTGACACCTTTTCTGCCATCCATGTCTGAACAGGACCTACGGATATAGCCTTTGTCGGAACGCCTGTTACAACTCCGCCTCCACTTGTCCTCGCATTCTGCATTATCGTTACAGGATGTAGATCAACGACGCGTGTATTTAGCTTTCGGTATTCCTCAGGTGTCGGTGGGTTGTCCTTATATTTGCCTTCTCGTTTAAGTGGATCGTTGAAAGCCCAATGCTTGACTTCGCCCTGACCGCCTTGCATTACTGCACATCTTACACCTTCCCAGCTTTTAATATATTCCGTTGGATCAGCTTTTGGAAAATGTATGTTTTCTAACGGCATTCTCAGTTTTGGCTTAATTCTGTTAAAGCAAAGCTCCATATCCGCCTTAGCAAACGAAAGCGGATGATCCATACCAACTTCTTTGCCGTCTTTATACCATTCGTCCATGCCCCAGAAATGAGCACTTTTTATATTAATCTCTAATTCATTTACTATCCTTGCAACTAATGGCAATTGCTCAGTTGGACCGATGGGTCCACAAATGCCGACAGGATTATCGGGTGTTGACTGTCTCCAAGCGTTGATATATTCTAACGCCTCTGCAAGATAAAATTCTTCAAGTGTGTCATAAATAACGACCTTGAATCCCTCTCTTGACAGCCTAACCATATCTCTAACGGTAAGTTTTGCAGCATCGTTCAATATATCATCGTCTAATGTTGTATAATCCCACCAATCTGGCGCAAGTATACTTAATTTTCGTGGCATATTACACCTCGCTTTTTAAAGTTAGTGATCAGTGATCAGTTGTTGGTGTCTAATATATGACATCAGGTATCCAATATCTGATATTTCTTTTCTATGTCGTTCCATAGTTAAAAAATCACTTTTTATCAAATGGCATCGGAGTCGTCAGATCGCTACTAAGTATCGTCGGACACCAAAATTTTTCTATATATTCTATGATCAATTTAGTCCCTTCTTCATGGCTTACATAAGGCGGTTTATAAGGATTATACATTGCATCTGTCAAATCCCTTGTCAGAACAACGTTAAATCCCCATTTGACCATTTGCTTTATGCCAAATGATCTATTAAGCACACACATATTAGTGTGAACGCCCATAAATATTAGATTTTTTATGTTCTTTTGTGATAAGATATTATATACTTCCTGACCGTTATCACTGATATAATCTTTGTCGTCAATCTCAATAGCTGGATGTTGACGATGCCAAGCTTTGTAACTTTCAGTTTCGCCAGTATCAGACCCACCATCTGACGAATCAACTGGTTGAGGAGGATCGTCGTGTGGTTTAGGTTCTGGCGGAGTTACTGGCGGTGCTGACATTGCGTTCATTCTCGCTGGATGATATTTGTAAAAATCCATCGTGTCCGATGGTGCGTGAATTATCGTAATGCCCTTTGCCCTTGCGGATTTAATAACGAAATTCATTCTTGGCGCCATTATATTAACTCGTTCAGTCGCCCCCCAAGACCAATGCTTATCCCACATATCAACGATTATGATAGCAGTTTCAGATGCTTTCCAAGTTACTTCTTTATCAACAATTAGCCAACCGTTTCTGCCGACCGTTCTTGGCACTTGATAATGAATTGATAGGTTTATTGCATCTGAATGCGTTTCTGCTGTGGTTAATGCAATTAAAACGACCTGCACTGCGGAAATTAACATTATTTGTTCCTCCATTTTTATCTTAATGCACTAACGCCTCCGCCAGACATAGCCCTTTTGATTTCCGCTTCTACGTCTGCCTGTTTCACCATAGTAGTATCGCCCGGTGTCTCTTGGACAAGTATACCATGAGCAGCGCCCCATTGGACAGCATCAGCGACGCTTTTTCCATTCAATATCGCCGCTATAACGCCTGACATAAAGGAGTCACCTCCACCTGTCCTATCTGCGATCTCTATGCCTTCTCTGACAACTGCTTGATGTATTTTGTCCTCTTTTGTATCGTAGAGAACTGCCCCCCAATTTATTCTATCTGCGGTCAAAGCACCTCTTAATTGTGTCCCAATGAGTTTCAAGTTTGGAAAATCTTTTGCAACTCGTCTGAGCATCTCTGAATAGGATTCTAACCAAATATCAAAGGGGTCATCTTCCTTAACTGCCTTTGATTCATATCCGAGTGCGTCAAAGAAATCGCTTTGATTGCCGACAAGGAAATCTACATAAGGGACTATGCTTTTGTTTATAGAGCGAGCCCTTTCTTTGTTCGGTTCAACTTTTGATCTGTAATTAAGATCAAACGACTTAAAGGCGCCATATTCACCAGCTTTTTGGTACGCCTCTAATGCGACTTCTGATGATGTTGGAGATATAAGTGTGAATATCCCTCCACAATGGAATGATCTTGTATTTGGCATGATCTCGTCCCAATTTATATCGCCCGGTTTTAACTCTCTGACTGCGGTATGCGCCCTGTAATATTCAGTCTTTGATGGTATAACGCCTTTACCAATATATGTAAAGTTTATACCGTTCATCAATGTTCCTTTTTCATCTGTGGAGAATTTGCCCTTGCCTTTGGTGTTAAACCAGATAATAAGGCTTGTGTCAACTCCTGCCTCACGAAGTTGATTTTCAATATTTCTGCCGATACCGTCATCAACTAATGCGGTAATAACTGCGGTTCTAAATCCGAAGCAATAGGATAGACCTTCCGCAACGTTTGTCTCTCCTCCGCCGTGCCATATCCTAGCGATTCTTGCTCTTGGCGTTGGGACATCCATCGGATCGATCCTCATCATAACTTCACCAAGTGCAATAGCGTCATACTTGCATTCCTCTTTTGATTTTATCTTTAACTCTGACATTTTAACTCACCTTCCTATCACAATGATTTGTAAAATTAATTCGTTTATGCAATCTTAAATACTACTTGTCTTTTGCACAACGAAACCCAACATAATTAAGCGCATGATCTGGATGTATTGAATAACGAAAAGATACGTTGAGATAACTCGGTTTGCTAAGACACCAAGAAATACCTCTAACGACACGAGATTTTCCTGAAGACGGACCTTTTGGATTATGATTTGGCGAATTTTCATAATAGCTTTTGCCATACCAATCAGCACACCATTCCCAGACATTTCCCGCCATTCCATATAAACCATAGCCATTAGGCTTAAAACTTCCAACTGGCGCGGGATAGACATAACCATCATCGTAATTTCTTATGGTCTCCCAATCTTTAAATACTTTACTAAGAGAAACATCAGCCAAATTGCCCACTTTATATGGTGGTGGAAACTCGTCTCCCCAGACATATTTTTTCCCTACCAAACCGCCACGAGCGGACTTTTCCCATTCTGCTTCTGTCGGCAATCTTTTCCCTGCCCATTCTGCATAAGCCTTTGCATCTGCCCAAGTTACACAAACAACTGGTTGATCATCTTTATTAAAATTCGGATCCGCCCAAGGCTTAAATTCGTCTTTCCATTCTCCGTTTACAGGACCGCTACCTTTTGGTTCTCTATGTCCAGTTGCTTTGACGAATTTTTTATATTGTGCGTTTGTCACTGCATATTTATCTATATAGAAATCATCAAGATAGACCGTATGAGCTGGCTTTTCATTGCCAAAACCTTTATCGTTTCCCATTTGGAACTCACCAGCAGGAATTAAAATCATTTCCCCACTATCTTTACCGATAATGGTCTTCGGTGACTTCGCGTCTTTCTGAGCTAATAAACAGCCAACGATTATGAAATTTACAAGCAAAACAATGATAATTATGTATCTCATTTCCTTAGCTCTTTAAGGGGCGAAAGAGGCAATCCCTTTTTATGCCTTGCCATTTTCACTATTGGCGTGACATCTGTTCTAAAAGCCTTCATAAGTGTTTCTTCCGATTCAATAGTATCATTCGCCATTTGTGATGCTTTAAGCTTTTCTCTATCAACTAAAATAGACTTTGCATATATATGTTGCAGATTTTCAAGTGTCTGAATCATCGCCTCTGTCGGATTTTTCTCATTGTGGCTTTGATCTATCATATAAGCCAATTCGCTTGTATCGCTTCTTGGATCGGTAAGTTCAACGAATATCAGAAATAACTGATATGGATCAATCGAGCCAGTAGTGAGGTCGTCGTCAGCATACTTTGCATCGTTCAGATGAAATCCGCCAAGCTTGCATTCCGAAAGCAAATATGCGACAATGTGTGGAATATTTGTTCCCCTTGGATGATGACCGAGATCAACAAGGACTTGTGCCTTTGATCCTAATTTTTTCGCAAGGTCAAGGGCTATCCCAAATGAGAATATGTCTGTATGATAAAACGCAGGCTCAAAGAACTTATATTCAATTAGCAACCTCATATAATCTGGCAGATTTTCATACACTTCGCTTAAACTTTCCTCTATCCATTCTTTTCTATCTCTGAAATCACCTTGTCCGGGATAATTTGTGCCATCAGATAGCCAAAGGCTAAGGATTTTTGAATTGAATATCTTGCCGATCTCAATACATTCAAGTATATGGTCAATCGCTTTCCTTCTAATATCTGGATTTGTATTTGTCAAACTGCCGTATTTATAATCCTGATCCTCAAAAAGATTAGGATTTATCGCCCCGATCCTTAATCCTAAGTGATCGGCTTTATTCAAAATTTCGTTATAGTCATCAACCTTATCCCAAGGGATATGGATCGCCACAGATGGGGCTATTCCTGTCAACCTATTGACCTTAGCAGCTTCTTCAAGTTTGCCGAATATGTCAGTTGGCTCATTCCCTTCAACAAATTTGCCAAACCTTGTTCCGCCTCTGCCATAGCCCCACGATGGGGTCTCTATTTCAAGGCACATTAGGGCATTTGTTATGTTTTCTATATCAATATTATCTCTTCTTAATTGTTCTTTTAAGTGTTCATAATCGCGATTTAGTCTTTCAACTTCTGGCATATTGCATCATCTCCTTAGTTTCCAGTCTGTTGTGATTTTGTCTTTTTTAGCTTTATTATTGCAGATATACCATCCCAAGCCAATATTAAAGCGGCAATAATGAGAAACACCGCTATTATCCCTGCGACAGCACTACCAGCTACTTTGTCAGAAGGCAATGTTCCGCTTGCTATCTTGTTAAAAGCGGTAAATGAAGTATATCCCAAAGCGGCGATAGTTGTTATATACATAAATATAGCAGGAAAAGTAACCCAATGATGAATCTTCCCTGTCTTTATAAGCCAAAGCGAGACGATCATCAGAGCTAATGAAGCCATTAATTGATTTGATCCACCAAACAATACCCATATAAACTGCCAATATCCAGTCCAAACAAGGAAAACTGATAGTATTACACCGACAAAACTCCCGACATGGATATTTCTCATTAAAGGTATTTTATCACCTAAGAATTCAGCACTGGCAACCCTCATAAATCGCAAGCCCAACTGCATAACTGTAATAGCCATAATAATAAGAAATACCGCACCAAACGCTAATCCGAAATCCTTGCCAATCCCAAAACTGGATAGCAGTTCACTCATACCTACAGCGAAAACAGCCATAGGTCCTGTCCCATATTCTTTAACATTTATAGCCCCTATCGCTTGCCCTTTTAACACAGCGGAATAACCGTTCATACTACCGAAAACTCCAAAAGCCACAATACCTGTTATCAACGCTATTATAGCTAATATTGTTTCGGCAAACATAACACCAGCGGTTACGGATAATGCCTCTGATTCTTTTTCAAGTTGCCGTGCAGTTCCAGAGCTTGATACGAGACTATGCCAACCCGATATTGCACCGCAGGCTATTGTGACGAACAATATTGGCCATATCGGTCCCAAATTAGGTATATTAACCTGCGTAACAACGGGAAATTCCTGAAGCGAAGGTCTAAGGATAATTATGCCAATGATAGCACCTAACATCCCTAAACCAACGATCCAGAATGAGACATAGTTAACTGGTTGAGCCCATCGCCATATTGGTAAAACTGCACCAAGATAGCAGAATAAAAAGACGACAATTGTCCATATCAAATGTGCCTGTGTCACACTTCCAAATAGTATAGGGGATTCAGCTCCGCCGTTTATTGTTTGGAAAAATCCTGATACACCAGATAAGGTCCCAAGCCATATCCCTAAAAAACTCAAAACAACTGTTATAACGGTTGTAAGAATAATATTTACATGCCATCTATATATCATCTGACCAGCTAAAACACCAGCGAGAGTCATAACTATTATGCCCAGAGGAGTTTTTGTATTGAGGAGGACATTTGTAACTATACTGCCGAAAGCCCCTAATATGAGAAGTATATAGAAGTATATAAAGGCAAGTAAGATTGTCCTTGCGCGAGGAGATATAAGCGTATAACTTAGTCCGCCGAAGGTTTGACCATCGCTACGAATTGCGATCATAGCACTTGTGTAATCTTGAACCCAACCGATGAATAACACTCCGAGGATCAACCACAATAACGCTGGCAACCATCCCCATTGAAGTGCGACGATAACACCGACGATAGGACCCAAAGCAGCGATAGATTTAAATTGATAGCCAAAAAGCACGTTTCTGCTTGTCGGAGTGAAATCTACTCCATCCATATACATCTTTGCAGGGGTTGCCTTGTTAGGATCAGATTTGATGATCTTTTTATCAACCCACTTTGAATAGATTATGTAGCCTAATGTAACAATTGCAACAGAAATAAGCAATAGAACTAACGAATTCATAGTTTCCCTCCCAATGTTAAATTCACTTTATAAATTTTAATTGTGGTCGCTTTGATGTATTGCCATACTCATCTGTTATTGTCACAACTTCTCTAATCATCTCTGCACCAGAAACCTCAACTATGCCGATCTCACACAAAACATAGCATATACAACCTTCTTCCAAATGCCCGCCAAAAGCACCTTTTTTATCGGATGCCGTTATGTGAACATGTGGTTCTCCATCAACGATCATGCCATTTATGCTCATAATCTCTATTCCACCTTCCCAGTTATCATAATGATTTTCTGGCGGAAACCTGTTATGAGTTACCCAATGAAGGCTGATCTTTGCCAAAGTGCCATATCCCATAACAACAACGCCTTGTTTTATGTTGTTCTCCTTGATAAATTTTCTCAAAGAGATCAATATATCCTCGCCCGGATCTATCCTTAATATCCAAAATTTGCTACATTCAAATCCATGTCCTTCCATATCTCAACCTCATTTTTTATATTTTTGTTGAATATATTCAATTGCCTCTTGTTTGGTCATCACTTTCTCATCAAGCTGTGCATAAAAAACATCTTCCAGAATTTCGCCATATTGCGATCCTTCTGGATAACCAAGTTCTTTTAAATCTTTGCCCGTTATCAATGGTTTTTCATTCTCCATGAGAGAATATATAAACATCTTTAATATTGTATCTTCATCAAAAGCCTTAAATGCTCCGAAAAATAAAGTTTGAGTTGGCAAACCATTTAAAGCTTTATATATTCCGCTTGGCGTAATTGATTTATCGCTTATTGCTTTAAGTGCATTAGATAATTTTGTTTTAGAAGCGATGATAGCCTCTGTATATTCCTTTGTCAGAGCGAGATTTTCCGATGCCTCTTTTGCCTCTTCTTCATTTAATCCATCAAAGATCGCCATAAGTTTAAGTAATGTCGTATCAAAACTTGCATTATCTGTTAATAATGGGACACTCTGAAACAAGCTTAACCCACTAATTTTAATGAGCAATTTTATGATTTTCGACGACAATGATATTTTCGGATGGATATATTTTAGGAGATCAAACTGTTTCATTCTATTAATCATTTCTATAAAATTTTCCTCATCTAATATCAGCAATATTTCATTTCTCAATCTCTGTTTTGTTATTGTAGATAAAAAATCGTTTTTCACAGCGGTTTTCAAAAGCTTCTCTGTGTGTTTATCCAAGCGAAAATCATATCTTTGTTCATATCTGATGGCTCGGAATATCCTTGTCGGGTCGTCTTGGAAGCTCTTATCGTGAATCACCCTAATTATGCCTTTTTCAAGGTCAGATTCTCCATGGAGATGGTCTATAAGGTCACCAAATCCTTTTTCATTAAGTCTTATCGCCATCGCATTTATTGTAAAATCCCTTCGTTTCAGATCATCATCAATAGAACCTATATCTACCGTTGGCAATGCACCGGGTCGCTCGTATGTTTCTGTCCTTGCAAGTGCTATATCAATTTTAAGTCCATTAGGCAAAGTGACAACCGCAGTGTTAAATTGTTCATGGATTTTAACTTTGCCTCTTTTTGCTTTTGCAAAAACCCTTGCGAAATATTCTTCGTTGCCTTCAACAACAATATCAATATCAAGGTTTTCTCTATCCAACATCAAGTCCCTGACAAATCCACCAACGACAAAGGTATTGTATTCAGCTTCGTCACCAATTTTACCAATGAATTTCAGAAGGTTATAAATCCGTTTTGGCAATCTTTTTAACATAAGATCGTTATAGTTCACTTTAACACCTCAATTAATAATCCGTTCCACCTCGTCGGAATCTTTCAACATGCTTCTTCCCCTTTGCATCTTCTATTCTTTTCTTTAACTCCTCCTGTTCTTCCTCAGTCATCGTTGGTGAATATTTGTAGTGTGCCGATCCTTGCTGACTGACGTGCTTTGATTGAGATAATAGTTTTAATTCAATAACATCAGAGACATCAACTTCATAATTTGGCTCTTTGCTTGCGAAGAAAAAGAAATCTTTGACCATAAATGGCATCAAGTTTTCATACAATAGATGTTCAGGAAAATATAGATGATATGCAGCAGCTCTTGCTCCATCAACTGTATTAAACGCTGCCATGCTATGATCGGTTTTGTGCCATTGTCTAAAAAATCTTCCGGGATCGAAGCTTATAACTACATCAGGACGATACATTCGGATCAACCTTGCAGTCTTTCCGCATAGTTCCTTTGGATTAGCATATTCTAACTCTCCGTCATCATAACCCATCCAGATTATATTTTCAGGTTTGATGCCTATAACTTCGCAGGCGGATTCTTCCTCTTGCTTTCTTATCTTTGCTAACCTTTCGCTTGTCATTTCAAGGTCATGAGAGCCTTTATTGCCGTTGGTATAGAATACCATTATAACTTTATTGTTATTTTTGACAAGTTTTGCTAATGTGCCAGCACAATAAAATGAATCATCATCAGGATGAGCACAAAATACAAGGATCGTCTTTCCTGTCATTTCCTCTAATTTTTCGTCATTTGCCATTTTTCTCTCCTATTTTTATTAAAATATAGCAATTATGAATTAAATAAGGTATAATATAACAGACAGAAACTATATATCATTATTTCTCTAATAGTGTCAAGACAAATATTAGCACAAAAAGGGGGCAGATATAATGCGTATTTTTGATGAAAAAGAGATCAATTATGTTAGAGAAGTCCTTCAATCTGGCAGTTTAGGATGGAACAGAAACGGCATGACAGGCAGATTTGAGAGGGCATTTGCAGAATTTGTCGGCTCAAAACATGCTATAACACGAAATTCTGCGATGACCGCATTAGCCCAAGCTGTGAGCTGTTCGCCAGCTGGTTGGGATACAGAGGTTATATGCGATCCGGTTGTGCATTTCGGCGGTGTCAGTGCTTTATATGAAAATGCTACACCAGTTTTTGCTGATATAGAGGCAGATACGCTTCTAATGGACCCAAATTCCGTCAGACAAAAGATCACTGAAAAGACAAAAGCACTTATCGTTACGAATATGTGGGGACTTTGCGCCCGTTTAGATGAGATAAGGCAAATATGCGATGAACATAATATATTTATGATAGAAGATTGTGCCCATAATATGTGCAGTTATTGGAAAGGCAAACACGCAGGGACATGGGGACATATCGGCGTTTTCAGCTTTCAACAGGGAAAACATCTCCCAACTGGCGACGGTGGGATGATGGTTACCGATGATGACGAACTTGACCATAAGCTATATAATGAATGGGCTTTTGGTGGAGAATCGCCTGCATTTTTTACGCTTAATTTCAGAATGAACGAAGTAACCGCCGCTATTGGATTAGCTCAGCTTGAACGAGTAAAAGGATATATAGAGACATACAACGCATGCCTTAAACATCTTAACTCTGCAATTGAAGGCTGCGAATGGCTATTGCCAAGGCGGGTTGATAAAGATGCTGTGCAATCAGGATATATATGGTGCTGTTTTTGGCAGGGCGATAAATATGGTCTGAGTCACGATAGATTTAAGCAAGTTGCCAGAGAGGTCGGCGCCCCATTAGGATTTGGTTTTGTCCAAAAACCCGCATATAACTTTGACGTCTTTAAGTCCGCAGTTGATCATAACAGCCCGGCAAGAAAGCAGTTTAAAAGACATGCACCTTATCCAGGGAAAATGTATTCTCCTGATGACTGTCCAGTTGCAGAAGATACGATATGGCGTATAGTAAACTGTGGGGCGATGTATCCAACAGAAGAACAAGGCAAAGAATCCGCAGAAAAAATCCGAAAGGCAATAGATATTATGAATAAGGGATAAGATCAATATGGGAAGAATTCTTCTTGTTGGTAGTAAAAGCGAGAGAACTGCACAGATCAAGAAAATCCTTGAGTTTATTGGACATAGTGTCCTGCTCAATGAATTCGGGAATTTCGCGGAATCTATATATTCAAAAAAGCCTGATATAGCGATCATAGACCTAACGCAGCAAAAAGATACAATAGGAACTTGGTATCAGGTTAAAACAGTTATAGAAGAAAGTCACACTCCCACATTAGTCATAATATCTGAGGATCATGTTAGGGATATAGAATTGATGACAGGGATTGAAGATTTCATCCTTTACCCTTTTGATAATAGAGAATTGGAAATCAGGATAAAGTTAATTCTAAAAAGACACGAAGTCATTGATACGGGAGACGTAATTAAGACAGGTAATTTGGCGATCTATACGAATAAATATGAAGTAACCGTAGATGGTTGGTCTGTGGTTCTAACGCTTAAAGAATATGAATTGTTAAAATATCTTGCAACTCATAGGGGAAGAGTTTTCACACGCGAAGCCCTTTTAGACGAAATATGGGGATATGATTATTATGGCGGAACTAGAACCGTTGACGTTCATATAGGTCGCCTTCGGACAAAAATAGAGACAGGGGATTACTCATATATAAAGACCGTTAGAGGTGTTGGGTATATGTGGACAGAGGAGTATGACTGAATTGCCTGATAAAGTTAAGATAATAAGCGAAACAAGAGAATATGACGGTTTCTTTAAGATTGATAAAGCCGTGATCCAGTATGAGAAGTTCAACGGAGAGATGAGTCCAGAGATCACAAGGCTTAACTTCAACAGAGGCGACTCCGTTGGGGTCTTGCTTTATAATAAAGATAACGATTCAATTATTTTAGTGAAGCAGTTCAGGTATCCCGCTTATGTTAATAATGGACCTGGTTGGCTTTTAGAGTTAGTCGCAGGTATGATTGATAAAGGCAAAGATGCGATCTCTATAGCCCGATCTGAGTTAATGGAAGAAGCTGGTTATGAGGCAGATGACCTAAAATATCTCTGTCAATTTTATGTTAGCCCTGGTGGTTCTTCTGAAAAGGTTTATCTCTATATTGCAGATTGTCATCGGAAAGTTAGTCAAGGTGGGGGCAAAGAAAGCGAAAACGAGGATATTCAAGTGCTTGAAATTCCATTGACAAAAGCGATGGAAATGATAAAAAATGGTGAAATCTGCGATGCTAAGACGATTATAGCTATTCAATGGCTTTGGATTGAGCTAAAAAGGCATTAACAATTGATATATCGCTTATTATATGATAAAATATAATGCAAAATGATTTTAATAAGGAGAAATAAAAAATGGAAACTATTATTGTCAAATCTGAGCAATTAAATTTGCCCGAAAAAATATTAAAAAAGCTAAGAGGCAAGGAACTTGAAATTATAGAAACGGAAGAAGGTATATTACTAAAACCTATTAAAAAATCAATCAGAGGACTTTTAAAAGGAACTGGTGTTTCAACTGACCTATTTATGCAATATAAGAAGGAAGAGAAAGAATTAGAAAAATGAAAAATTTTGTGTTAGATGCTTGTTCATTGATTGCTATTCTTAATGATGAAGATGGAGCTGATAAAGTTGAGCAAATAATTCAGAAAGCAGAAAATGAGGAGTGTCTCATTTATCTGAATAAATTAAATTTGCTTGAAATTTATTATATAATTTGCCGAAAATCTGGTATAGATAAAGCAGATGAAATTCTCTTTGATCTATTAGATACACCTATAAAAATTATTGATAAACTTGACGATAAGGTATTCAGAGAAGCAGGGAGATTAAAAGCAAAATATAAAATATCTCTGGCTGATTCAATAGCTCTTGCAGAAGCAAAGGTAAGAAAAGCACAGCTTGTAACAGCTGATCACCGTGAATTTGATCCGATTGAAAAAGGCGGAGAAATATCGTTTTACTGGATAAGATAACAAGGAGGACTTAACGAATGACCGAGATTCCGAAGATTTATGAACCTAAGAACGTAGAGCAAAAATGGTATTCTTTTTGGATGGAGAAAGGATATTTTCATGCCGAAGATGTCTCTGATAAACCTCCATACTCAATAGTCATTCCACCTCCGAATATCACAGGTCCGCTTCATAAAGGACATGCAGTCCCAATGACAATTCAAGATATTCTGATACGTTGGAAACGTATGCAGGGATATAATACATTATGGATGCCCGGAACAGATCACGCTGGAATATCAGCAAACGCAGTCGTGGATAGGCAATTACGTCAACAAGGCATAGACAGATTTCAGCTTGGCAGAGAGAAATTCATTGAGAAAATGTGGGAATGGAAACATTATATACACAAGATTATAATTAATGGACTGCATAGGCTTGGCTGTTCCTGCGATTGGGAAAGAGAACGATTTACAATGGACGAGGGCTTGTCAAAGGCGGTGACAGAGACTTTTGTCAGGCTATACAATAAAGGTCTTATATACCGTAGTCAATATATAGTTAATTGGTGTCCAAGAGATCGGACAACTCTATCAAACCTTGAAGTTGATTACAAAGAGCAGAAAACAAGCCTTTATTATGTGAAATACCCATTTGTTGACGGAGAAGGCGGTATAGTCGTTGCCACAACCAGACCCGAGACGATGCTTGGCGATACCGCTGTCGCTGTCCATCCAAGCGATGAGAGATATAAAAGCTATATAGGCAAGAAGGTAATTCTACCGATAGTAAATCGCGAGATACCGATAATAGCTGATGCTCTGCATGTTGATCCCGAATTTGGCACAGGTGCAGTAAAGATCACCCCCGGTCATGACTTCAACGATTTTGAGGTCGCTCAACGGCATAATATCCCAAGCCTTAACATAATGAATGAAGATGCTACAATGAACGAAAACGCTGGAAAATTCAATGGAATGGACAGGTTTGAGTGTAGAAAGGCACTGCTTAAAGAATTAGAAGAAGGAGGCTATTTAGTCAAAATAGAGGAACATGACTACATGCTTGGAAAATGTAGTAAATGCGATACAATTGTTGAGCCTCGCCTATCGCTTCAATGGTTTGTCAAGATGAAACCGTTAGCTGAACCTGCAATTAAAGCTGTTGAAAGCGGAGAGATCAGGATAATTCCCGAAAGCTGGACTAAGATATACTATGAATGGATGTATAATATACGCGATTGGCCAATTTCTCGTCAGATATGGTGGGGACATCAAATACCAGTGTGGTATTGTAAAGATTGTGATGAGATGATAGTTGCTACGTCTGCCCCTGAGAAATGCAAATGCGGAAGCACTAATCTTGAACAAGACCCAGATGTGCTTGACACTTGGTTTAGCTCTGGATTATGGCCATTCTCCACTTTGGGTTGGCCAGAGGAAACACAAGCATATAAAACTTTTTATCCTACATCAACACTTGTTACAGCATGGGATATTCTCTTCTTTTGGGTGGCAAGGATGATATTCCAAGGCATCGGTTGCACAGGAAAAAAGCCTTTCAGCGATGTATATCTGCACCCACTTATTGCAGACCCCGAGAGTGGAACGAAGATGAGTAAATCAAAAGGCAATGTCCAAGACCTATTAGATGATATTGAAAAATTCGGGACAGACGCTTTTAGATTTGCAATCGCAGCGTCAATTATTCCAAGCTCATATATGATGTTGCCTGATAGCAGAATTCAGGGTTACAGAAACTTTGCAAATAAGCTATGGAATGCGTCAAGATTTGTTTTAATGAACCTTGATGGAATGGATACAAATCCAAGCAGTCTAAAACTTGAACTGTGCGATAGATGGATTTTAAGCAGATATAATTCAGTTATTCAGGAAGTCACAGATGCTCTTTCTACTTATAGATTCAACGATTCTGCACAGATATTATATGACTTTGTGTGGCATGAATTCTGCGATTGGTATCTTGAATTGGCAAAGATTCGCATATATGACAAAGAAGATGTTTATGGAAGACAGTCCGCACAATATATAGTATGGAAAGTGCTTGAAGGGACGTTAAGATTACTGCACCCGATAATGCCATTTATAACTGAAGAGATATGGCAACATCTCCCGCATGAGGGCGAAAGCATAATGATCGCACCTTGGCCAAAAGCAGAAGTGAACATGATAGACAAAAGTCTGGAAAAGGATATGACTATCATCATGGACATAATCAGATCGGTCAGAAACATATTGTCAGAGATGAACGTCCCTCCATCAAAGAAAGCTGAAGTATTAATTCAGGCATCAGATGGCAATATCAATGGCTTGTTAATAGAAAATCTAAACTACATTTATCGTTTGGCTAACGCATCAAAGGTCATCGTAGAACCAGTTATACAAAAACCGTCTTCATCAGCGACCGCGGTTGTTGGAGAAATTGAAATTTATGTCCCGTTAGCGGGTCTAATTGACGTTGAAAAGGAAAAAGATCGCCTCACAAAGAGCTTAGAGAAAGCGATTGCAGATCTGGAAAGAATTAACGTAAGATTAAGCGACGAATCTTTTTTATCAAAAGCCCCAGAGAATATCATCAACAAAGAAAGAGAACGAAAAGCGGATATAGAGGCATTGAAAATTAAATTAGAGAAAAACCTTGAAATGCTTGGAGACTGAAAAAATTATGAAAACATCAATTCAATTGCTTGTCTTATGTATTTTCATATTTGGCTATTCATTTATTGCTATGTCTGGGACAGACGGTCCAGAAATTGGCGAAGATGCACCTGATTTTGTGCTAAAAAGCATAGATGGAAAAGAAGTTAAACTTTCCAGTTTTAAATCAGTCAAACCTGTTGTGCTAATCTTTGGCAGTTGCACTTGACCGCCATTTAGGTCCCAGGTTGGGAACATAGAAAAGATGTATCAGCAATATAAGGATAAAGCACAGTTTTTCCTTATATATATCCGAGAAGCACATCCTAACGATGGCTGGCAAGTTCCTCAAAACTTGCAAGATGGTTGGGTTGTCAATGAGCCTAAAACTTGGGAAGAAAGAAGGAAATTAGCACAAGATTTTCTTGATAGAGTAAAATTATCTCTGCCAACACTAATTGATAATATGGATAATAAAGCTGATTCTGATTATAAAGCTTGGCCCGATAGGGTTTATGTCGTTGGCATAGATGGTAAGATAATATTTAAAGGCGGAGAAGGTCCAAAAGGGTTCAAGCCCCTTGAAATAGCTACGGTGTTTGAGACAATGACAAACGTTAAGTCCCTCAGTAGGGTAATCTCTTTCTGGGGAAAGTTAAAAGGGAGGTAGTGAAATGTATCGTAAAAGTTTATTGATACTATTAACTTTAATATTTATATGTTGGTCAAGCACAGAAGCCCAAATCGTTAAAGATGGTCTTGTCAGCTATTGGAGTTTGGACAAATCAACAATAGATGGCAACAAAGTAAAAGACACTGTCGGCAACAATAATGGAGAGATGAAGGGCAGTCCAAAAGTTGTTGCAGGCAAAATCGGAGAAGCATTAGAGTTTAACGGCACAAGCGATTATGTTGAAATTCCAAACAATGATAATATGAATTTTGGGACGGGTGATTTTACTCTTTGTGTCTGGGCAAAGACCAAAGCTACCACTGGTCGTTGGGCTCAAAGGCAGGATATTGCAGGAAAGGGTGATCCATCAGTCAGTGGCTATGCGATCTCTGCTGATAGCAACAAGGGATTCTTCTGGGTTGGCGGTGCTGGTGAATTCACTGGGACAACTGATATAAATGACGATAAATGGCATTATATCGTCGGTGTGCGAAAGTCATCTGATTGCTTTATTTATGTAGATGGCAAATTAGAAGGAAAAGGCACAAATGCTGAAAATGTGGATACGACATTAAGTATGATATTCGCTAAACATCCGTTAAAATCTGAATCTTACTTTGCTGGTGCTATTGATGATGTCAGTCTTTACAAACGTGCTTTGACAGAAAACGAGATATTGACAAATTTCAGTTCAAAAGGTGCAGAAGTGGATAAGGCAGGAAAGCTAAGCATAACTTGGGGAGCATTAAAGAAGTTTTAGGCAATTTGCGGAAAATGCGAATAGATATTGTTCCTGACGGAGCTTTCTATGGCTTTGAATTATTGAATGCTAATGAAAAGCAATGATAATGGTATCTAATCAAGATAGAATTAGTAAGGAGATAGCAATTTCTAATACAGGTCCAATTATATCTGCATTTCAGTGTGGAAAATTAGGTTTGCTCAAAGAATACTTTATCGTAATATACATTACTGCATCTGAAATCTGTGAGTTGAAAAATCTTGGCTGGGGAATGATATTGATAAAGCTATTTCTGATGGTGATATAATTGTTGTTG